>Ga0307995_1000268_pt1 | contig 36851 bp, 35 predicted proteins | sample EllFjometagen262_FD_203132 | JGI IMG/M metagenome (GOLD analysis project Ga0307995, IMG submission 203132) | Marine microbial communities from Ellis Fjord, Antarctic Ocean - #262 | ecosystem: Environmental > Aquatic > Marine > Unclassified | place: Southern Ocean | collected 2014-11-02 | reverse complement strand
CTTGGTCTTTACCGTTATTACCCGGTTCATTCCAGGCCATAAACTTCTCCTGATTATTGCAATTATTAAATGGTTACGAATCCCATGGATTGGCTGGTTTGCCTACAAAAGGCGTTGCATCCATTCCAATACGACTCAATACTTGTAAAAAATCTCGCTTTTGTAAGCGTACGTCCAACACCATGTGGCCTTGGTCGTTAATGTCTTCTTTTTCTACGGCGTCAAGGGCATAAAGTTGAGCCCTCAAGTTACCATACTGAGGTTCCAGTACAATTTGTTTAGCAAAAATCTCGCCGCCTAAGCGCTCGCTGATGGCTTGCACCAAAAGCTCTGCACCTTCTCCCGTTAACGCACTCAACCAAACCCTTCTGGGCACACCATAAGAATCACGGTCGATACGTGCAGGGCAATCTTCTAACATATCAATCTTGTTGTACACCAACAAATGAGGTAAATCATCAGCGCCAATTTCTTCCAGCACCGACTCAACTTCCTTTATGTTATCGTCACGCTTTTCATCATTCGCATCAATCAAGTGAAGCAATAACGTTGCTTCAGCCGTTTCTTGCAGCGTGGCACGAAAGGCATCAACGAGTTTATGAGGCAAATGACGAATAAACCCTACCGTATCTACTAAGATAGTGGGGCCAACATCTTTAATTTCAAGACGTCTAAAGGTTGGATCTAGGGTGGCAAATAATTGGTCTGCAGCATACACCTCTGCAATGGTAATGCGATTGAACAAACTAGACTTACCCGCATTAGTGTACCCCACCAAAGAAATGGTAGGCACTTCTGCACGTCGGCGAGCACGACGCCCCTGCTCACGCTGTTTGCGCACTTTACCTAGGCGTTTCAATATAGTGTTGATACGCACGCGTAATAAACGACGGTCAGTTTCTAGCTGGGTTTCACCAGGGCCTCTTAGACCAATGCCACCTTTTTGGCGCTCCAAGTGGGTCCAGCCTCGAACCAAGCGAGTAGACATATGCTCTAGCTGAGCTAACTCAACCTGGAGCTTGCCCTCATGGGTGCGAGCACGTTGGGCAAAAATATCGAGGATCAAACCAGTGCGGTCTAGGACTCTGCACTGCAGCTCAAGCTCTAGATTTCTTTCTTGACCCGGGCTCAGTGAATGATTAAAGATGACGATTTCAGCTTCGTGTTGTTCCACGGCTAATTTAATCTCTTCTACTTTGCCAGAACCGACGTAGGTTTTTGGATGAGGAGTTGCGCGCGATCCGCCTATTGTTTCAAGGGGATCTGCACCAGCTGAATAAACCAGCTCTTTTAATTCGTTAGCATCTTCACGCTCACCTTCTTGGCCCATTTGAAGATGGACAAGGATTGCACGTTCGCCTGATTGGTGACGTTCAAAAAACAAAACAATAACCTAAAGCAAAGCGAGCACCATCAGGTGCTCGTTGGGGTTTCATTAAAGTCAAAAAGAATTAATCCAGTTCGTCTTCGGCTGGCATTTTAACCGGGCGTGATGGTACCACAGTTGAAATAGCATGCTTATACACCATTTGAGAAACAGTGTTTTTAAGCAAAATTACAAATTGATCAAAAGATTCAATTTGGCCCTGCAGTTTAATACCGTTTACCAAGAAAATAGAAACTGGTACTCGCTCCTTGCGTAATACGTTTAAATAAGGGTCTTGTAGGGTTTGCCCTTTTGACATGATAGCTCCTTGTGTCATTAATCTAACCTTAGAGTAAAGCTAGAAGGTGATGATGCGTAAATGCGCCAACAGATGCAAGCCGTTTTACGCTGCCTTTACGCTAATCCCCTATTCTATCGAATAATTGCAAAACTTTGAATGCTAATTTTGTATCTAAACTATCAAACATTCGCAATTCCGGCCAACTGCGTAGCCAAGTTAGCTGTCTTTTAGCCAATTGACGAGTTGCAACAATGCCTTTGTACTGCATTGTTGCATCATCATACTCTCCTGTTAAGTGTTGCCACATCTGACGATAGCCTACACAGCGCATGGATGGCAGGTCTAAATGCAAGTCGCCACGAGCCATTAAGGACTCCACTTCAGCCTTAAAACCCTGCTGCAGCATTAATTCGTAACGCTGCTCTATGCGCTGGTGCAACAAAGCTCTATCTGGTGGCCATACACCTATGGAAGTCACTTGATAGGGTAACTGCTGCTTTTGCTGTCTCGACCAATGAGTTGTTAAGGTTTCTCCACTCAGCAGGAACACTTCCATGGCCCGAGTAATTCGCTGTGGATCGGCAGCATTAATACGTGCGCCGGCCACGGGATCAATTTCACACAAACGGGCATGCATCGCTGCTAGCCCGTGGTCACATATTTCTTGCTCTAACTGCCCGCGGATAACAGGCTCTGATACAGGCAATTGGGCCAAACCATCCATCAGAGCTTTATAATACATCATGGTACCACCCACTAGCAGCGGCACCTTACCCCGAGCGGTAATTTGCGCCATCAGCGCTAGAGCATCGGTACGAAACCGCGCTGCAGAATAGGCTTCAAGGGGGTCACATATATCGATCAGATGGTGCGGCGCTGCCGCTAGAGTCTGAGCATCTGGTTTAGCGCTACCAATATTCATGCCTTGGTAAATTTGCGCTGAGTCTACCGAAATAATTTCACAGGCACGCTGCTGCACCAGCTCTACAGCTAAATCTGTTTTACCTGCAGCAGTTGGGCCCATAAGAAAAATGGCCGGAGGTAATTTTCCCGTTTGTAACTGAGTAGGAGACACCTGCTATTGCCCTCGCATAAACAGTTTATCTAGTTCAGATAAGCTCAGTTGGGTCCATGTGGGGCGTCCATGGTTACATTGACCACTGCGTTCGGTAATTTCCATGTCTCGCAATAGTGCGTTCATTTCCACATGGTTTAACCTTCGATTAGCCCTCACTGCACCGTGGCACGCCATGGTGCCTAACAGCTCATTATGGGCCGCCCGAATACGGTCACTACTGCCATAGGTGACGACATCTGCCAATACGTCACGAACTAATTGCTCAACGTTAGCGTGTTGCAACAAACTAGGCACCTGCCTCACCACTAAACTTTCTGTGCCAGATCTATCAATCACGAAACCTAACTCAGTAAATAACTCTTTCTCTACTTCAACTTGATCCGCTTCACGGGAGCTCACAGCCATGGATATAGGCACTAACAGAGGTTGAGCTTTAATGCCTTGCTCTGCCCATGACGTTTTCATCTTTTCGTAAACAATGCGCTCATGGGCTGCGTGCATATCCACAAGCACTAAACCTTTAGCATTCTCGGATACAATGTAGATGCCATGGAGCTGAGCCACAGCGTAGCCCAGAGGGGGTACCTGCCCGGCCTCTGTTGTAGAGCCCAATAATGGGGCTGAATCGCTATGCAGGCTGGCATATACTTTGGCTTGTTCCTGCATTTGAAGAGGGGTGTGTTGGTTTAACGCCCCACTAAGCCAAGGCATTTGCTGCATACTTGATGAGGTAGGGTTGCCTGCAACCTGCCCCAAATCCACCTGTGTTTGGCCTGAAAATACGCCAGCCTCAAGCCCTTGAGGTTGATCCGGCATTACACCAAGCTGTTCAATGCCGCCACCTGTAGGAGTTTCTGGTCGTACTTGAGCCAAGGTTTTGTGCAAACTGCGAAAGATAAAATCATGCACTAATCGACCATCACGAAAACGCACTTCGTTTTTAGTGGGATGCACATTCACATCCACATTCGAAGGTTCTAACTCTAAGTACAAGACAAAAGCTGGATGGCGCCCATGGTACAACACATCGCGATAAGCCTGACGCACAGCATGCCCTACCAACTTGTCCTTCACCACGCGGCCATTAACAAAAAAATACTGCAGATCCATCTGACTGCGAGAGAATGTCGGTAACCCAACCCAGCCCCATAACCTCAACCCCGGCGCCTCCATTTCGATATGCAGAGCTTGCTGCATAAAAGCCGGGCCACAAACACTCGCCACACGTTTTTCTTGGGCGGCTTGAGTATCTGCTGGACGTAAGTTATGAATCACTTTTTGATTATGCTTAAGGCTAAAGGCCACATCAAATCGGCTTAACGCCAACCGCTTTATCACTTCTTCTAAATGGCCAAATTCTGTTTTTTCTGTACGTAAAAACTTACGCCTCGCGGGTGTATTAAAGAACAAATCTCTCACTTCCACGCTGGTGCCAACAGGATGGGCAGCAGGTTGTAATAGAGCCTCCATGTCACGACCTTGAGTTATGACTTGCCAAGCACTCTCTTGGTCCTGCGTATTTGAGGTCAGTGTTAACCGCGATACAGAACTCACACTCGCCAGGGCCTCTCCACGAAAACCTAAGCTCTGCACCGATTCCAAATCTTCTAGAGTGGCAATTTTACTAGTGGCGTGACGACTTAATGCTAAGGCTAGATCTTGCTCACCAATACCGGTGCCATTGTCACGCACGCGCATCAGCTTTACGCCACCTTGCTCTACGTCTACTTCAATTTTATTGGCCTGGGCGTCCAGGCAGTTTTCCAACAGCTCTTTTATTACCGAGGCAGGACGTTCTACCACTTCACCGGCGGCGATTTGGTTAGCCAAGCGTGGGCTGAGTTGGTGGATTTTTGAAGTCATTTAAGGCTCGCGGTCAATAGTGGGCAAGTCATTTAGCTTGCTGGAATAATAAGTGTTTTACCAACTAATAATACAGATTTACTGGTCATTTTATTGGCAGCTTGCAAACGCTTTACGCTGGTATTAAAGCGCTGAGCAATGTCCGAAAGCGTATCACCAGATACTACCTTATAAGAGCGCAACTTACGCCTTGCCTCTACGACAGAGGCGATGTAAGTATTAGCTATGGGGAAACTGTAGAAGTAGCTTTTTAAGCCTCTAAAAATAGCATTAGCCATTTTTTTTTGATACCGCTGAGTACGTAATTTCGCTGCCTCACCGGGGTTGGAAATAAACCCGGTTTCCACCAATATAGACGGCACATCTGGCGACTTAAGCACCATAAAGCCTGCCCTTTCAACGTATTTCTTATGCAGCTTAGCAATCTTGCCCATATTACCAAGGACCTCCTTAGCGACCCCCTGGCCAGTAGTTTGGCTGTAATTCATGGACATATCGAGCAAGGTCATAGCTACATCGTCTTCTTTGTCTTCCAAGCTTATACCACCGATACCACCGATTAAGTCGGCATCGTTTTCTTTTTGCGCCAACAATCGTCCCATTTCGCTAGACGCTCCATGGGAAGACAGCACCCACACGGAGGCACCTTTAGCTTTGCCATTTTTAAAGGAGTCAGCATGTACAGAAATGAATAAATCAGCATTGGCTTTACGGGCTTTTTTAGTACGCCCCCTTAAGCTTATATAGTAATCACCGGTGCGAATGAGCAACGGCTCGAAGCCTGGCTCCTTTTTAATCAGGGCTTGTAGCTCCTTAGCAATGCCTAACACCACATGTTTTTCTTGTAACCTTTTACCACCAAACTTGGGGCCCAGAGCGCCCGGATCTTCACCACCGTGGCCTGCATCGATGGCAATCAAAATATCCCTTTGACTATCCAACAAATCCAAGTTACTTAGGGTTGTGGTTTGTGGTTGTAACGGTTTTATTACTGCGCCTTTTGTTGGCGTAGGTAACGTTTTTTTATAGTTGAACAAATCCACTACTAAACGATCGCCATAACTTGCATTAGGTGGCAAGGTGAAAATTTTATGACTGGTTTTGTAGGCTAAATCTAGCACTAGACGTAATTTATTATCGCTGCGCTGGCTAGAACGAATGCTGCGTATAGGGCTGTTAGTGAAGACCAATTTAGCAAGCGAGGTAGACAGAATGCTACGATCGATATCAATCACTAAACGATCTGGGTTAGTTAGGGTGATTTGCTCAAAAGTCACCGCTGCAGACGTATCTAGGACCAACCGGGTATTATCTGGTGCTGGCCAGATACGTATATTTTCTATGTTCGCAGCATAAGTAACGGTCGACACACAGGTCAATAAAAGCAGTAACCACACTCTCATTGCTGAACACCCTGCAAAATAGTATCACCCTTAATCGTTTTCGCAACAAAGATAAGTTTACGCCCGCGTTCCAAAGGATGGATCGTTAGTACAACATCGGCTGGGGGCAAATAACCCAAGCCTTTATCTGGCCATTCAATCAAATTAATAGTGTTCCCATCAAAGTAATCCCGAATACCTATGTATTCCAACTCTTCTGGGTGGCCCAAGCGATATAAGTCGAAGTGATTTAGTTTTTGCTGTTCGAATTGATAGGGTTCCACCAGGGTATAAGTAGGGCTTTTTGTCGCACCTCGATGACCAAAATGACTCATGACGCCTCGAGTAAAGGTGGTTTTTCCCATGCCCAAATCACCCTGTAGAAACACTGTTGCGCCTTGTGCACCAGCACCTAGTGCCTGCCCAAACTGCCTGCCTAGAGCCACCATTGCATCTTCGCCGTGGGCTTGTAGTTGGTACTCTAGGAACATGGACTCAACAATCCTACTTAGTGGATAATTTATTAGAGTGCAATATAGCCTAAAAGTGCAATAAAAACCGCCTATCTCGCAGGTATTTCATTGGTTTTGTTTCATTTTTAGAGATTCGTGTTATTCGACTAGGTTAGAATAAGCGCTATGCCAACACTAAACTCACCTTCGCTAACGATACCCGTGCCACTAACGTCGCAACAACTTGCAGACCTAGCCATGAGCATCAAACAGCTTGCAGGCCAATTTGGCTTTGCCGATTGCGGAATTACTGATACCGACAACGAAAGCGCTGGCGCACAGTTAGAGCAGTGGCTAGATCTTGGCTACCATGCCGACATGGATTACATGAGCAAACACGGTAGCAAACGTTATCGTGCACAAGAGCTCGTGCCAGGCACAAAGCGTATCATTTGTTTACGCATGGATTACCTAGACCCTAAACTAACCACCCTAAGCACCCTACAAGATGGTGAGCAGGCTTATGTGGCTCGCTATGCTCTTGGTAGGGATTACCATAAATTAGTGCGCAAGCGCCTGGCTCAACTTAGCAAAGCTATTGAAACTTTGATCGGCCCATTTGGTCATCGTGTATTTGTCGATAGCGCACCCGTGCTAGAAAAACCCCTTGCCCAAAAAGCCGGCCTTGGCTGGCAAGGCAAACATACCTTACTCATCAACCGTAAACAGGGCTCGTGGTTCGTGCTTGGTGAAATTTTTGTCGATCTTGCACTACCCATAGATGAGCCTTACCAAAAAGACCACTGTAGCCGCTGCGAATCTTGCATTACCGTGTGCCCCACTGCGGCTTTTCCGCAACCCTATGTACTGGATGCCAATCGTTGCATTGCTTATCTAACCATTGAGCACAAAGGTAGCATTCCACTTGAACTGCGCCCACTAATGGGTAATCGGGTATTTGGTTGTGATGACTGCCAGCTGGCCTGCCCATGGAATCGTGCACCTGGCGCCACCCAAGAAGATGACTTCAAACCTCGCCACGGTTTAGACCAAGCCAAATTGGCAGAACTATTTACGTGGAACGAAGAAGAATTTCTTAAGCGAACCGAAGGATCTCCTATCAGGCGAGCTGGCTTTGAAGGCTGGCAACGCAATTTGGCCATTGGTTTAGGTAATGGCCCTGCCACAAAACCCATTCTACAAGTTTTGCAAGACCAACGAATGACTGCCACGCCGATGGTTTTGGAGCATATTGACTGGGCTGTAGATCAATTAACCCAGCGACAAGCTCAACTTATCCCCATAATACCGGTGCCTCTGGCCTACCACTTAGGCAGTAAGTTAAAGCATCTGTCTTAGGTTGCAGGGTGCTTTATTACTATGCTCCCCATGATTACGTCCATTATCAGTATAGGGAGCAATGACATGAAGATGATTCGCAGTTAATATGCAGCAATACTCCATAGATATTTTAGCTTCAGAAAGCAAAAGGAAACTCAATCGTGATCTACCGAGAAGCCGTGTTGGATGACTTGCCACGCCTACTAGAGATAGAGCAGTTGCTAATTGAAGCCGAACGTCCGTTTGATGCCTCCATTAAAGCGGAGAAGACGTTTTATTACGACATAACGCAGCAGATTAGCAGCCGCGATATCCACTTAATTGTATTGGAGTACGAAGCCAATATTGTAGCTGTGGGCTATGCACAAATCATAACCTCTAAGCCGGCTCATATACATGCAACTCATGGCTACCTTGGATTTATGTATGTATCACCTAATCTACGCGGCCAAGGAGTCAATCAGCATATAGTGGGCTTACTGACGCAGTGGAGCCGCGACAAAGGGGCCGAAGCTCTTTATTTGGATGTATATTCTCAAAATTCGTCGGCAATTCGAGCCTATGAGAAAGTAGGGTTTGCACCTTGTTTAGTTGAAATGAAGTTAATTCTCCAGTGACCATTCCTACAAGCCTAAATGGCTTTTATGCCAGCCCAGTAGCGGTGAATACAGACAAAAAATGGATTATTGCCGTGATTGGGCGGGATATCTTGCTGGCTGGCGGTACCAGCATGGCTAATAATCCTTTTATTGATAGCGACACAACCGGCTCCTTGGGTTTGTTCTGCCAACGAAAAATAACCCTCGGCCAGTGGCACACCCGTGACTGTGAAGTTTGGGATCTAACGCCAAAAGCCACTGCGACTGAGGGGTTTAACCTAGTTACACTACGCGACTTACTAATGGTAGCTGGCGAGGAAGTGTTTTCGCTGGCCTGCCGAGCCGTACAATTATTAGACTGGCAAAATACGCACCGCTTTTGTGGGAGTTGTGGTGAACCTAATCAAGCCACTGATAAAGAACACGCGATGATCTGTCATGCGTGCAACATCAACAACTATCCACGAATTTCCCCTTGCGTGATTGTACTGGTTACCCGCGGAGATCAATGTCTTTTGGCGCGCAATATCAATTGGCCAGCTAACAAATTTAGCGCTTTGGCTGGATTTCTTGAGGCCGGAGAAAGTGCCGAGCAGGCCTTGCATAGAGAAGTGTTTGAAGAGGTGGGTGTGGAAATCAATAATATCCGTTATGTTGGCAGCCAGTCTTGGCCTTTCCCGGGGCAACTGATGCTTGGCTTTATTGCTGAAGCGGTGACCGAGGATATTACAGTGGATGGCATTGAGATCGTGGAGGCCAATTGGTTTCGTTACGACCAACTACCTGGAACTATTGCGCCGCCTGGTATTATGGCTGGCCGCCTGGTTCAACAATATGTGGAGCAGGCTACCTTAACTTACGGGTAGCCACTGCATTGGCCTTTGGCATGATTGTTAACCTACGCCCTCACGGTTCCATCTTCAGGAAGTGCTCACGGTAATAAGCCATTTCGGCTATGGAATCACGTACATCATCTAGCGCTAAATGGCTGCCGTCTTTTTTAAGACCATCCAGCAACTCTGGGCGCCAGCGTTTTGCAAGTTCCTTTAGGGTACTCACATCTAGGTTACGATAATGGAAATAGGCTTCAAGCTTAGGCATATATTTCACTAAGAAACGCCTGTCTTGACCAATGGTATTGCCGCACATTGGCGAGTGCCCACCATCAATCAAGGTTTTAAGAAAATCGATGGTTTGTTGTTCCGCGTCTGCGCAGCTTACCTTACTGTCACGTACCCGTTGCGTTAAGCCTGATTGACCGTGCTGTTTAATACACCAGGCGTTCATAGACGCCAACACCGAGTCATTTTGATGTATAACGATTGATGGTCCTTCGGCCAGCACGTTTAAATGCGCATCGGTGATAATGGTGGCAATTTCAATAATGACGTCTTGCTCTGGGTCAAGACCGGTCATTTCAAGGTCTAACCAAATGAGATTTTGTGTGTGTTTCACAAGAAAAGTGCTCTAGGTGATATTGATAGACTGAATTATGCCTCACTTCGAGGTAGAATAAAGCCTTTACTGACAACCCAGTACATTAATTCTAAATGGCTAAACGTAAACTCACCCGCCACCAGCAGTGGCAAATTGATAAAGTTCAAGAAGAACGTCGCGCGCGCGCCAATAAACAGGATGGAGCTATAGAGCAAGCCATCGAACATGGCGACCTGTCTGCCGAACAGCAGGGGTTAATTATTGCCCACTACGGTTCTTTAATCGATGTTGAAGCCTTACACGGCCAACACAAAGGCGAAGTATTTCGCTGTAAAATCCGTTCTAACCTAGGCTTTCTTGTTACCGGCGACCAAGTGTCCTGGCGTCAAGCGGCGGATCAAAGTGGCGTAATTGTGGCCCGTGATGAACGCAATAGCATTCTAAACCGCCCCAACAAATATGGCGATCTTAAACCCGTTGCGGCAAACATTGATCAAATCATTGTGACCTTTGCGCCCAAACCTTATGCTCATGCCAACTTGATAGACCGCTACTTAGTAGCCGCTGAAGCCAGCGATATTGAGCCTATACTTCTGCTCAACAAAACTGATCTATTAGACGAAGAGGCCCAAGAACATCTTGAGCCTATGTTAGCTCGCTACAAAGCTCTGGGTTATCGTATTATTCGCGCCTCTACTCAAACCTTAACCGGCCTTGAAGCACTTTACGCTGAACTGAACAATAAAGTCAGCGTGTTTGTGGGGCAGTCTGGTGTTGGTAAATCTAGCTTAGTGAATGTTCTGTTACCGGGTGTAGACATTAAAACCAGCGCTCTGTCTGAACAAACCAACAAAGGCGTTCACACCACCACCACGGCTAAACTATTTCACATCCCTAATGGTGGGCAATTAATTGATTCCCCAGGCATACGTGAATTTGGCCTTTGGCATATGGACACGGCAACTCTATTAGAGGGTTTTGTGGAATTTAGGCCCTATTTAGGCTACTGCAAATTTAGTGACTGCAGCCACGAACATGAGCCGGCCTGTGCTTTATTAAAGGCCTTAGAAGAGGGGCATATTGACCCCATTCGCATGTCCAGTTTCCAACACATTAAAGCGTCTTTAGACGACTTCACCACACACAATTAAGGATTTTTCATGGGCGATCGTCTATTTGTATTGATGCAATACCTGTTACCACAACACTTAATTTCGCGCTTGGTGGGTATGTTAGCCCACAGCTCCATGCCGGTGATTAAAGACCCTTTTATCCGCACTTTCATCAAACGTTTCAAAGTGAATATGGATGAAGCGGAGCGTCAACACCCTAGCGAGTTTGACAGCTTTAATGACTTCTTTACCCGCAGCCTTAAAGCCGACGCACGCATTATAGATAACAACCCAAAGCACTTAGCTTGCCCTGTAGATGGCGCTATTAGCCAGCTAGGTAAGATAAACGGAGAAAATCTGTTCCAAGCCAAAGGCCACGAGTTTAACCTCACCAGTTTATTAGGTGGCAATAGTGAACTTGCCACGCCTTTTATAGATGGCGATTTTGCGACTATTTATTTGGCGCCTAAAGACTACCATCGCATTCACATGCCTTGTGACGGCACCCTAACCCATATGGTGCATGTACCGGGTCAATTATTTTCCGTGAACCAAGTGACAGCGGCCAAGGTGCCAGGGTTATTTGCTCGTAACGAAAGAGTGGTCGCCATTTTTGACACTGAGTTTGGACCGATGGCTATGGTGCTTGTAGGTGCCATGATTGTGGCCAGTGTAGAAACAGTTTGGGCCGGTTTAGTGTGCCCTAAAGGCAAGGCCGTAAGTCAATTTAACTATACCGATCAAGAGCCTATTACATTAAAGAAAGGTGAAGAGATGGGCCGCTTTAAATTGGGTTCTACAGTAGTGATGTGTTTGCCAAAAGGCGTAAGCCAGTGGCCCACAGAACTTAGCGCCGGCACCACCACCCGCTTAGGACAAATGTTCGCCGAACTAAATTAACGCCAAGTTAACAAGCCAAGACAGTTTGAGCTAAGCAAGGTGGTGGTTAAAAGCCATCACCTTAGCAATGTCTTTTTCACCAGAGGCGAGCATTAATAAGCGCTCTACACCTAAAGCCACGCCAGAACACTCGGGCAACCCAGCTTGTAGCGCCGCAATCAACCTAACCTCAGCAGCCATTGGCACTTTACCCATAGCACTTCTCGCCGCATTATCTGATGCAAAGCGCTGCTCTTGTTCTTGGGCATCCGTTAGCTCGTGATAGCCATTGGCCAATTCGATACTATTAACATACACCTCAAAACGGCGTGCCACTTTATTACCCCGTTTATCTATACCTGTGCGCGCTAAAGCTGCTTGGCTGGCTGGGTAATCATAAATAAAACACGCTGCTGGCAGCTGTGGTTCAATACAGTGACTCATTAACAGATCTAACCACGTGTCTCGCGGGGTGCAGTCATCCATTTGAATATCCACATGAGCCAAAGCCTTGGCTTTAATGGCATCATCACTAGCCGTTAACGGATCGATACTAAGAACTTCTTCAAAGGCCTTCCGGTAACTCCAAAAATGCCACTCAAGCACCTCATCTGTGAGCACAGTATCGATAAGACACGCCACTTCTTGCATTAATTGTTCTAAATTAAAGTCCAGGCGATACCATTCTAATAAGGTGAATTCTGGATTGTGTCGACGACCTGCTTCACCGTTACGAAACGCTTTAGCAATTTGATAGATGCAGCCACTACCGGCTGCCAACAAGCGCTTCATGGCATATTCGGGAGACGACATAAGGTACATGGATGAACCTATAGAGGTTCCGTGTGGGGTAAAGGTCACTGGAATAGAATCGATATGGGGATCGGATACCCCGTAATGGGACATTACAGGGGTATCGACTTCAAGCACATCGCGGGCATCGAAAAATGCCCGTATTTGATTGATTACCTTGGTGCGCTGCTTAAGCAGATGAATGTCAGCACTGGGTTGCCATGGCATAACAGTTAACTCAGGATTATGCGCGACTAACGTATTCGCCGCTACGGGTGTCAATCTTCAAAAGTTCGCCTTGTTCAATGAATAACGGCACACGTACAGTAGCGCCAGTAGCCAAGATTGCAGGCTTGCTGCCGCCTTGAGCTGTGTCACCCTTAAGGCCTGGATCTGTTTCTGCCACTTCAAGGTCTACGAAGTTAGGCGCTAGCACTGCTATTGGCGCATCGTTCCATAAAGTAACTACGTAAACTTCTTGCTCCTTAAGCCACTTAATACTATCACCTACTGCACTGGCATCGGCGCCATATTGCTCGAAAGTACCGTCTGTCAACATGAAATGCCAGAACTCACCATCGGTATAAAGGTATTCCATGTTCAGATCCATTACGTCTGCAGCTTCAATGGATTCGCCAGACTTAAAGGTACGGTCCCATACTCGGCCAGTCTTCAAGTTCTTCATACGTACGCGGGTAAATGCCTGACCTTTGCCTGGTTTCACAAACTCCACATCAACCATGGAGCATGGATCACCTTCTAGCATCACTTTAAGGCCAGATTTAAATTCGTTGCTGCTATAATTAGCCATTTTTTAGCTCTAATGAAATAAATATCGGGAAATTTGTCGCTTATGATACCGCAAAGCGCTACTCAAGTTGAACCTTTAAGCTTGATTAAGCACACAAGCTTACCAGAAGATTGGCGCATTCAATTGCGAGAGGCCTACCGTACGCCTGAACAGTTGCTTACCGCGCTAGGTTTTAGTACGGCACAACAGGCTCCTTTGTTAGCCGATGACCAAGGCTTTGTTACCCTTGTGCCCAGAGCATTTGCACAAAAAATGCGCCCACAAGACCCAACAGACCCATTGTTATTACAAGTATTACCTCAGATTCAGGAAGCGATAACAGACCCCGATTTTAATGATGACCCATTACAAGAGGCCAGCTTCAACCCCATGCCAGGTATCGTACACAAATACCAAGGGCGGGCCTTGTTGATTGCCGCCGGTCACTGCGCCATTAACTGCCGTTATTGCTTCCGCCGTCACTACCCCTATGGTGACCAAAAACGCGCCCGCAATGAATGGCAACAAAGCCTTAGTTATATTGAACAGCACCCAGACATAGAAGAAATCATTCTCAGTGGTGGTGATCCACTGGCCTTAACAGACCCTCAGTTATTTGAGTTAATCACTGCTATTGAAGCAATCTCTCACGTTAAACGTTTGCGCATTCACAGCCGTTTACCCATTGTATTACCACAGCGAATCACCCCGGAACTGTGCCAAAGGCTTGAACGTTCAAGATTAACCTGTGTGATGGTGGTGCACGCCAACCATGCCAATGAGTTAGCAGAGGATGTAGCCCAAGCGTGTTCACGATTACGTGAACACAAGGTGCAATTACTTAATCAAAGCGTGTTATTAGCCCAAGTGAACGATAGCCTGGCAAGCCTAAAGAGGCTGAGCGAACGCCTCTTTGAACTCGGCATTATGCCTTACTACCTGCACTTACCAGACCATGTAGCAGGTACTACGCACTTTTTTGTTAGCTTAGAACGAGGCCAATCCATTGTGGCTCAAATGCAGGCTTGTATGTCGGGATATTTGGTGCCCAAACTGGTACGTGAAGAGCCAGGAAAGTTGAGCAAAACCCTATATTCACCCTCTTAGCCCAAGTGCAACCCAAGCGTAGAAAGGTTAAACCAAGTGTAACAGGACATCCAAATCACAATTGTTAATTTGATGAGGAGCCTGCTGCCTAACCAATGGTTTACCATGGAACGCAACGCCTAAACCGGCTTTATTCAGCATGGGTAAATCATTAGCGCCATCACCCACAGCAAGGCACTGATTTAGAGATAAGCCAAGGGCTTTTCGTAACTGCTCCATCAATTCTACTTTCCTGGCGGCATCCACTATAGTGCCAGTCATTTGCCCAGTGAGCTTGCCATTCACCTCTTCTAAAGGGTTCGAGAAGGCGCCTTGCATGCCTAGTCTACCGGCCAAATCATCTGCAAAATAGCTAAATCCTCCCGACAATATAGCGCAGTATATGCCCTGTTCCTGCAGCCCTTTCATCAGCTTTTCTGCGCCAGGCATTAATTCAATAGTGTCATTAATACCCGAAAGTTGGGCCGTATCAAAGCCTGATAACAACGCCAGCCGTTGACGAAAACTCTGCTCAAAATCTAATTCTCCAGCCATAGACTTAGCAGTAATGAGCGCCACTTGTGGGCCAATGCCCATAACATAAGCCAGTTCGTCCATCACTTCGGCCTGAATCAAAGTGGAGTCCATATCAAACACAGCTAACTTGATTTTCTGTATGGGCTGCTCCGAAGACTGAAGCACATAATCGAGATTTTGTTGTTTAGACAGTTTTTTAAGCATGGCCTCTAGTCCGAGAACACATTCAGACGCATTATTTCCCATTGCTTCAGGGTCAGCGGATGTTTTCCATTGCCATTGATGCACTACGCAGTTGCCATTAGAGCTGTACTGATGGTGATCTACTTGCGCTTGCAGAGCCTGAAATACCTTATGGATGGCCGCCTCATTCGGTTCATTGCTCTTATCAAATAAGGTTAGACGATGAAACATTGGTACAACTCCTTGTGTGGGCTTAGCATTTTACCATTAGTGGGTTAGAATGGGGCTGATTTTACCTCTTCGACACAGCGCAGATTAACACCTAATGCCCAATAAAATCCTTTCCTTTAGACACTTAATGCAATCTCGCCTCACTTTGGTTCAAAAGACGGTGCTTTTGCTCATCGCCACTTTTTTGCTTGTTGGTGCTTCTTTGGGGCTGATGACTTACCAACACCTAAGCCAAGTTGCGGGCCAGCAAAATGCTTTATTGGGTCAGAAAATGGGCCAACAACTGGCCAATTTAAGCGCCCCTCTTTTAGTAAAGCAAGATTATATTAGTCTTAACGTTACCTTGGCAGAGCTCAGACAACAGGGTGCCATTATAGGTGCAGCCGTGTATGACGCAGACGGGCGAATGCTTGCAAAGACCGGCTTTCTCAACGATGCCGACTACCTTGTCTTACCTATTCAGCTAGATGAACAAAACATTGGTAGCTTGCACCTGCGCCACTCCAATTTAGATTTACGTCCAAGTCTTAGCCAATTGGCACTGCTGCTGTGGCCTACCGTGGGCCTTGCCTTATTAGCCTGTATTGTTATTGGCTGGTGGTTCGGTGCCAAATTAGTACAACCATTGCACCACTTACACGAAGCTCAAGAACAACTGCTGGAATACGGCAAAGCACCACCCCTAGATGACACTCGCCTTGATGAGTGGGGTATCATTAACTTGGGTTTCAACTCTATTAACGAAGAACGCTTACTGCATACTCAAACGGATCATCAATACGAATTAGAGATGCCTGCAGGTAAGGGCTTAGTTGCCGCAGCTCATTATGGTCAACAAGACAACCAGCCCGAGCTGGAAGCGCCTAACCAACAAGAACCTTTTAATCACGAGCTACACGATTTGGCCCGTGAGTTGTCCTCAGAACCTGAATTGAGCGAGCTGGGTGATCCTTTATTTGCACCTAAACTTGAAAAACCTAGTTTCCCAAGCGAGCATCACTTACCCATATTCACCATGGATGATTTGCGTAATGGCGATAATTCCACACCATTGAGACCCACACCTACCTCTGTAGATACTGCTGAACCGGTGTCGCACAGTATGGAGCCTCTTAATCATGAGGGTGAAATAAGCCCCGCCGCATCTACTCCTACTCAGCAGCACGATGACCCATTGGTAAGTTTGTTATATATCAACGTCAACACCCGAGATCAGGGGCCAATGGAAGCCGCTGAAAAACACTTATTGCTTAAATCCTATCAGCGATTGGTGGATCAAGTCTGCGCTATTTATGGCGGTGCTATAGCAACGGAAGAAAACCACGATGTGCTCGTCACCTTTGATAAACCCCATGAGCACATGACCCACTGTGTGAATGCCTTATGCGCAGCACAGTTTTTCTTTGGTTTGTACAAGTCCTTCAACACCCAGAGAGCGGCCAACAACAAACCCAGTTTGAATATTCAAATTGTGGTGCACACTGGTCATTTAGAAGAGTTAAACAAACTCACAGAAGAGGTGGCAGAATTGTCCCGTCGGGAACGACAAGATCATATGGTAATAAGTCGTCACGTTGCTTATCATCCGGAATTACAACAAAGAGTGTTACAAGCCGACAACTGCACACCACTTGCCAGCGGCGCCGTAAGTTTGGCCCGCTTAAGCAGTGATTACCAAGACTTGTTGGATATGCAGATCAGCCACTTTAGCCAAACGCTTTAAGCGCCCAACTAAGTGTCTGTATCTATAGATTCAGCGTCCACGTCACTTGAGACTTGACTCTCAACAGCCAAGCTATCAACCTTTTGGAAGCCTCTAGGTAACTTATTTCCCCTACGCCCACGCTCGCCGCGATAGTGAACTAGATCCGAGGCCTTCAAACGCAGATAACGCTTGCCTGAATGCACTAATAACTCACAGCTCTCAGTGACAAGCGAACAAGCCACCATAAACTCTTCACGGCTTGCTACACGGGTAGGCGATATACTAATAATCTTATTACCCTTGCCACGCGCTAGCTGCGGTAAATCTTGTAACGGAAAGACTAACATACGCCCTTCATTACTCACTGCCACCAACCACGTTTCTTCTAGCTTGGTGATATGCTGCGGCACAATGATCCTGGCACCTTTGGGCACAGACATGGCCGCTTTGCCAGCCTTGTTTTTACTTAACAAATCTTCAAAGGTAGACACAAAGCCGTAACCTGCATCGGTACTCATCAGTAACAGCTGATCAGCCTTAGCACTTACGGCAGCTGAAAATTGCACACCACTAGGCGCATTAAATCGACCACTTAGTGGCTCCCCCTGCCCGCGAGCAGATGGCAAGGTGTGAGCCTCTAAAGAATAACTACGACCACCTTCATCAAGGAAAGCAACGCTTTGGTTACTTCTAGCTTGAACCATGAGCAAGAAGTCGTCACCGGATTTATAGCTCATGTTAGACGGGTCTATATCATGGCCTTTAGCACCACGAACCCAGCCTTGCTTAGACAAAACTACAGTCACAGGCTCAGTGGTGAGTAAATCACGCTCTGAAAGGGCTTTAGCTTCTTGGCGTACAACGATAGGCGAGCGACGATCATCACCAAAGGCTTCAGCATCGGCGATCAATTCACGCTTTATAAGGGTTTTTAAACGGGCTTTAGAACCCAACAACAGCTCTAACTTTTCACGCTCTTCGGTTAGTTCTTCTTGCTCTGCTTGAATACGATGCTGCTCTAACTTAGCTAAGTGGCGCAGTTTTAAATCTAAAATGGCATCAGCTTGGCGATCAGACAAGGTAAAACGTTGCATTAACACAGTTTTAGGTTTTTCTTCTTCACGGATGATCGCAATAATCTCATCAATATTAAGATAAGCAACCAACAGGCCTTCTAATAGATGCAAACGCTCTAGCACTTTATCTAAACGGTGTTGTAAACGGCGTGTCACAGTCTCCATACGAAAAGACAGCCATTCTTTCAAAATAGTGCTTAACCCTTTAACTTGGGGTTTACCATCCACGCCAATGAGGTTTAAGTTAACTCGATAAGACCGCTCTAGATCTGTAGTGGCAAACAGGTGGTTTAATAATTGCTGAGTATCCACCCGATTTGAACGTGGCACAATCACCAAACGGGTAGGCTTTTCATGGTCTGATTCATCGCGTAAATCGGCCACCATAGGCAACTTTTTAGCCTGCATTTGAGCAGCAATCTGTTCTAATATTCGCGCTCCAGAAACCTGATACGGTAAGGCGGTAATAACAATATCACCATCTTCGTGATCCACTACGGCGCGCATACGAATACTGCCGCGGCCGGTTTTGTACATTTCCAACAAGTCACTGCGCGGGCTGATGATTTCTGCCGTAGTGGGCATATCAGGGCCTTGCACAAATTCAAACAACTCTTCTGTACTTGCCGCTGGGTTCTCCAAGAGATGGATACAGGCCGATACTACTTCACGTAAGTTATGTGGTGGGATATCTGTCGCCATGCCAACGGCAATACCCGTGGCTCCATTCAACAGTACGTTAGGCACCCGTGCAGGTAATACTAGTGGTTCTTGTAAGGTACCATCAAAGTTGTTACCCCAATCTACTGTGCCCTGACCTAGCTCACCTAATAAAACATCGGCATAGCCTGTGAGTTTAGCTTCTGTGTAGCGCATGGCAGCAAAAGATTTTGGATCATCTGCTGATCCCCAGTTGCCTTGGCCATCTACCAGGGTATAACGATAAGAGAAGGTCTGGGCCATGTGCACCATCGCTTCGTAACAGGCACTGTCACCATGGGGGTGGAATTTACCCAACACGTCGCCAATAGTACGGGCAGACTTTTTATACTTAGAAGACGTTTTAAGGCCCAGTTCAGACATTGCATAAATAATGCGTCTTTGTACCGGCTTTAGACCATCCCCGATATGGGGTAATGCACGGTCTAAAATGACATACATAGAGTAATCTAAATACGCTTTTTCTGTATATTCTTTGAGGGGTAGACGTTCAACGCCTTCATCAATCGGGATGACACCAGACATAAGAAGAAATATCCTTATTGAGTGGGGCTTAGCCAACCGAAACGTCAACCGCACTCATGGGTAAATCAATAATTTAAGCCAGAGTATACCGCAAAAAATGCTTGCGTGAAGACCCCATAACTATTTATTAAATGAATGCAACGCATGGCATAGATCGATGAAATAAAGTGCGCATTGTGGTTACTTTTTAACCAATAATCAGCTATAATGCCTGCACTGAAAACCACCCCCATGACGGTTTGTGTAGGTAGTTACACTTTTACTCACAAGCCATCAGACCAGCAAGGCAGGGCCGCCAGAGCCCACCTTACAAAAATTTGTTGAGTCATTGATTTTCATAAGAAAACTTTAACTTTTAATCTCTAAGGAGAACAATTATGTCTCAACACCCTACGCTTACGGAAATGGGCATCACTAGCTTTGAATCCATCAGCAAATACACCCTTCGCCAAGAAGGCGATTTTGATATCCTCAAAATCTACTACAAGCGCGAAAAAGGTTCTTTTTTACCTCGTAGCAAAAAGTTCCGCTTTGGTCGTGCTACCCGCACTGTAATGGTCGATTCTGGTCGCCAACAATGGCAAGAAGTGAGCGAGATCTCACCATTCTTACTACGCGCCCTTACAGAGCTGAACAAGCTAGCCAGCGAAGAAAATAAAGCGACTGATAGCAAAGAATCTATAGCACAAGACTTAGTGCACCTAGAGCGCATCATGTCTGAAAAGCTAGCCGAGATCCGAGCTAAGATCGAACAGCTATAAGCCTTTTTTTGGCTATAAAAAAACCGCTCTAGGTCACCCTAGTTGCGGTTTTTTTGTTTGTGGATCAAATAAAACATACCAGCCAACATAGCTAGCTTTGTCCGCTATGTTACAAAGGAATATCATCAACAGCATCAGCTACGGTTTCTATACTTTCATCCACAGCATTCCCTACAACAGGGACAATTGAAGCCACCGCCCCGACAATCCGCATGGGTACAGTGACTACCTTGGTTAGAAAACAGCCACTTAAAGTCACACACAGCAACACTGCTAAAACCCACTTACAAGTCATCACTCTTGTTCCTTCGGTACAGCCAAACGAGTGCTCGTTAAGCTTTGTTTAATGGTTTTTAAATGACCATGAAAATCTTCGCCACGACGCAATATGACCCCAGTAGCCAGCACATCTATTAACGTTAGCTGAATCATACGGGACTGCATGGGCATATACACATCAGTATCCTCTGGCGCTTCTACAGCCAATACCAGACTCGCCTCTTGGGCCAAAGGTGAATCAACAGCAGTAATTGCAATAACCAGCGCACCAGAAGCACGACCAATGCGAGCCACCTCTACCATCTCTTTAGTACGACCAGTAAAGGATAGCAGCACCAGCACATCGCCACGCTTACAAGCAGCAGCCGTCATGCGCATCATTAACGAATCACTATGAGCTACAACAGGAATATTGAAACGAAAAAACTTATGCAGAGCATCTTGAGCTACAGCACCTGAGGCACCCATACCAAAAAAACAAATCTGCTGAGCCTGGCTTAAATAGTCTACTGCTCGCTCAATAACCTTACTATCAACCTGCTGCCTTGCAGTATCTAAACTAGCCATAGTGCTGGTGAATATTTTATCGGTGTATTGAGTAGCCGTATCATTTTGATTAACACTCTGGCTCACATAAGGTGTGCCCCGCGCCATGCTTTGAGCCAGCTCCAACTTAAAGTCTGGATAACCCTTTAGGCCAAAGCTGCGACACATGCGATTGACCGTAGGCTCACTCACTTGAGACAACTCTGCCAAAGCAGCAATACTCATGCGCGTTGCTGATTGAGGGTCGGCAACAATCACTTGCACCACTTTACGCTCAGATCGGTTAAGCTGATCTAGTTGTGTGGACAAGCGCTGCAGTAAATTATTGTTCATAGTCATTAGCTCTTTTAATCTGACTCATTTGTTCACTTATATGCGTAATATTACCAACATTTTTGATATATTTGTGACTTTTATTCGGGTTTAGGAGTATTATTACATATCTAACTTACACATAAGGTCACATCAGCTATGTCGGACAGTACCTCATCAGACGAGCATACAGTAGCTAAAGGCATATTAAGCCATAGTTTTGTTTTGTTTGGCGCATTAGGTGATTTATCACTCCGCAAACTCATGCCTGCCCTTTACCAACTCGAACATGCTCAACTATTGAGTCCAGAGTTAGCCATAATGGCTGTAGCACGCAGCCCTATAAATACCACCGAACTAAAACAGCGTATTGAGCATACACTAAATCAATACATTGGCGCAGATCAATTAGATGCTAGTTCCTTGTCGCGCTTGTTACAACGCCTAAGCTACTGCCAAGTAGATCTTACCCAAGCACGCGATTATATTGCACTAGAGCAAGCCATAGCCTCGTGGCACCCGCAAGCAACTTACTACCTAGCCACCCCACCAAGCCTATATAAAGATATTTGCCAGAACTTACACGGCGCTGGCGCTCTTAACGAGTTAAGCCGCATTGTGGTAGAGAAACCTATTGGCCACGACCTTACTTCATCAAAAGTAATCAACGACGCCCTCGCATTACATTTTGACGAAAGCCAAATTTTTCGTATTGATCACTACCTAGGCAAGGAAACAGTACAAAATTTAATTGCCCTGCGCTTTGCCAACCCACTATTCGAGAATCAGTGGAACAACCAATACATCGACTATGTAGAAATCAGCGTGGCTGAAGATGTTGGTATTGAAGGTCGATGGGGGTACTTTGATAAAGCCGGCCAAATGCGTGACATGGTACAAAATCACTTGCTGCAGCTATTATGCTTGGTTGCCATGGACCCACCATCACAGCTTGATGCCAACAGCATACGCGATGAAAAGGTTAAGGTATTACGCTCGCTACAGCCCATTAAGCAGGATGGAATGGATAATCACCTGGTGTTGGGCCAATATACCGATGGTCAATTCCAACAACAGCCTGCGCCTGGCTACCTAAATGAGCCCGACGCAATCACGGCCAGTAGCACAGAAACCTTTATTGCCCTACGCGCAGAAATAGCCAACTGGCGCTGGACGGGTACACCCTTCTACTTACGTACTGGCAAACGTATGGCCAGCAAAGTCACCGAGATCATCATTCACTACAAATCTAACAGTCATTACATCTTTAACCCAGACCAAGCCAACCTTGCGAAAAACAGATTAGTCATTCGCTTACAACCTTCTGAAAGCATTTCTCTACAAGTGCTAACCAAAGAACAGGGTATTGACAAAGGCATGCAGCTTCGACGTGATCCATTACAGCTAGACCTCGCACAAACCCAGTCTAAGGCGCGTATTCCAGACGCTTATGAGCGCTTATTACTAGAAGCCATCAAAGGCAACCAAAGCCTGTTTGTAAGGCGCGATGAAGTAGAAATGGCGTGGCAGTGGTGTGATCAAATAAGGCATAACTGGCAGTCTACAGGCCTACCATTAGCCCCCTACCCTGTGGGCAGCAATGGTCCAAAAGAAGCCAACGACATGATTCAAATGTTTGGACACCATTGGTATGAAGACTGTGATGAAAGTTAATAGCCCTGGAATCTTACCTAACCAAATTCAATGGCTAGAAAGTGCAACACCACAACAGCTGGCTGCCACGTTAGCCACTAGGATTGCTGATCAATTGCGTAGTGCGTTGGCAATAAGACCCAAAGCTAGCTTAGCTGTCTCCGGCGGTCGCACACCAAAAGCCATGTTGAAGCAATTAAGCTTACAGAGCCTAGACTGGCACCGGGTAGACATTACCCTTGCAGATGAACGCTGGGTGCCTGAAGAAGACAGTGCCAGTAACGCTACATTGGTAAGGGCTTGGTTGATGCAAGGAAATGCTGCCCAAGCTACTTTCTACCCCATTTTTACTGGCGAAAGAAGTGCAGCTGAAGGCCAGCAACACTGCCAAGAAAAACTCACATCCATGCACTGGCCACTTGATGTGTTAGTGCTTGGTATGGGTAATGATGGACATACCGCTTCTTTATTTCCTTTATGTCCCTCTTTGCATGATGCACTTTCCACACGTGACATTTGTATCGCTACCTGCGCACCAGTAGATCCTACTGACCGCATGACCCTCTCGGCGAACACACTAAAGCTGGCACAACATACACACTTACACATTGAAGGCGGTGAAAAATGCCAAGTATTGGCGCAGGCAATCGACTTAAAAGAGCCATTACAGATGCCTATTTATACCTTCCTTCAACAACCCATTACTATACATTGGTGCCCTTAAATGACCAGTTCCAACACGACCCAGATGCACAAGAACACTCAGCAAATAGATCTAATATGTGCGTCTGCACCTGTCATTCCAGTACTTACTTTAGACAACGCTGAGCAGGCCATTGGCATTGGCAAGGCATTAGTGGACGGCGGCTTAATTGTACTAGAAATCACCCTGCGCAGTGCCTACGGCTTAACTGCCATTAAACAACTTAAACACGCTTTACCCAATGCCATCATTGGTGCTGGCACGGTTATTACATCCGAGCAGTATGAAGCCTGTGTTGAAGCGGGGGCTGACTTTATTGTTAGCCCAGGGTTTACTGAAGAACTTTTACACCACGGCAGCCAAAGCACTGTGCCATTGTTGCCAGGCATTGCCAGTGTTAGCGAAGCGATGCAAGGAATGGCATTAGGTTACCGGCGGTTTAAACTATTTCCCGCAGCTGTAGTGGGCGGGGTAGACTTTCTAAAAGCCATTGGAGGCCCCATTAGCGAACTTAAATTTTGCCCAACTGGAGGCATTAAGCCTACCAACGCAGCAGACTATCTAGCGCTAGACAACGTAATGTGTGTAGGTGGCACATGGCTAACGCCTGCTGAGGCAGTGCAGCAGGGAAATTGGCAAGCCATAGAAGAATTAGCCAAGCAAGCTTGCGCACTTGCCTCGTCTTAAAAACTGAGCATCTAACTAAAAAAGCCCCTTAAATTTATAACTTAAGGGGCAAAAGCACTACTGCCTATATAAAAGCACTCTAATCGCGAGAGCCCTTAAAGTAGTCAATTAACGCATTAGTGGAGTCATCGTGTTGATGGCCCACTTCCCCTTCAATTTCCTGCAATATACCATTAGCTAGGGTCTTACCTAATTCAACACCCCATTGATCAAAAGAGCAAAGATCCCAAATTACGCCTTGGGCAAATATTTTGTGCTCATAAAGCGCAATGAGTGCGCCCAAATTTCTTGGATCTATCTGTTTAAGCAATAAGGTATTACTAGGCCGGTTACCTTGGTGCACTTTATGGGGCAACAGTTTTTCAAGCTCTTGTGAGTCTAATCCCTGAACTTCTAATTGACTCCTTACTTCTTCAGCACTTATGCCATTCATCAGCGCCTCAGTCTGGGCAAAGAAGTTAGCCATAAGGCTTTCATGATGACCTTTAACTGGCGTAGAACTAGCCAGCGAACCTATAAAATCAGCCGGTACTATCACGTTACCTTGGTGTAGCAATTGATAAAAAGCATGCTGACCATCAATACCCAACTGGCCCCAAACGACAGACGCTGTGTGATAAGCCACTTGATTACCTTGGCGATCCACATGCTTACCATTACTCTCCATATCTACCTGCTGGATATAGGCAGTAAAGCTCTCTAAGGGTTGATCATAAGGCAATATCACGTGGCTTTGCGCCCCATGTAACAGCCCATTCCAAATGCTCACTAACGCCATAATAGTAGGCATGTTTTCCGGCGCTGGTGCATCTCTAAAGTGGCGATCCATGTCATGGGCGCCGGTTAATAACTGTTCGAACTTGTCAAAGCCCAGGTATAAGGCAATGGGCAAGCCGATGGCAGACCAGATGGAGTATCGACCCCCCACCCAATCCCACATAGAGAACATAAATTCCTTAGCAATACCAAACTCTTGCACCGCTTCGGTGTTAGATGATACGGCCACAAAGTGCTGTTGTACCGCACGCTCGTCAAATGCCGACGCCATCAGCCAATTACGCGCTGTTTGGGCATTGGTCATGGTTTCGCTAGTGGTAAAGGTTTTAGACGCTACTACAAACAACACTTGCTCAGCGTTTAAAGGGCGTAAAATCTCAGCAATCTCTACCCCGTCTATATTGGAGATAAAGTGCACGCGAATGGTGGAATCTGCATATGAGCGTAATGCCTGGGTGACCATTTTTGGTCCCAAGTTAGACCCACCAATACCAATGTTCACCACATCAGTAATCCGCTTTCCCGAATACCCAAGCCACTCACCACTGCGCACTTTCTCAACAAACTCACACATGTGGGAGAGTTCATCATTGATTAGGTCCATCACGTTAGTTTGGTCTACGTAAACGGGTGAATTACTTCGGTTGCGCAAGGCGGTGTGCAGTACAGCCCGGTCTTCAGTGATGTTTATTTTTGCGCCACGGTACATCCGTTCAATAGAGGAACTCAGGTCCATGTCTTGTGCCAACCCAAATAACGCATCCATTATTTCAGGTGTCAGACAGTTTTTAGAGTAGTCTAATAATAAGTTGGGCAACTCAATAGAATAGTCATCAAAGCGATTACCTTCATTAGCAAATAGTTCACGTAAGTGAGTGCTGCGGTACTGCACTGCCAGTTGTTGTAATGTCTGCCAGTGTTTAGATTTTTCAAGTTGTAACATTGTGTCTCCAAGACTCGTGAAGTGTGCAATAACTGCGCTCAATTACACACACGTACTAGCACCTAATTCAGCAGTACTAACCTGCATGCGCATGCCGGCAAATAACTCTCGACCCATGCCTACGGTTACGCCTTCTTGATGCACTGCTTGAGTTCGCTGTTCTAAGATTACGGCATCGACTAAGAGCTCTAGACTACCATTATGGCAATCCAACTTTAGTAAATCTCCATTTTCTATTTTGCCAATAGCACCACCAGCCTTGGCTTCTGGATAGACGTGGATAGCCGCAGGCACCTTACCAGACGCACCTGACATGCGGCCATCAGTCACTAAAGCCACTTTAAAGCCACGATCCTGTAGCACGCCCAAATAAGGCGTGAGCTTGTGTAACTCTGGCATGCCACAGGCTTGCGGGCCTTGGAATCGCAGCACAGCAATGAAATCTTCTTCAAGCAGTCCCTGCTTAAACGCATCTTCAAATTCAAACTGACTATCAAATACCTTAGCTGGCGCTTGCACCAGCCAATGTTCGGTTTTCACCGCTGATACTTTAGCTACGCCGCGCCCGACATTACCTTGTAATGTCACTAAGCCACCCGTAGGAGAAAAAGGCTCATCTGCGGGCCTTAGCACATCTGTATCGGCACTCACTTCTGGCGCAGCTTGCCAAACCAACTTACCGTCTTCTAATTTAGGCTCTTGGCAGTAGCGACTAAGCCCATGGCCCATAACTGTTTCAACATCTTCATGTAATAAGCCATGCTGCAATAACGTTTGTACCAAATAAGGCACACCACCGGCTGCATGAAAGACGTTAATGTCTGCGTCGCCATTAGGGTAGATACGCGTCAAACTAGGCACCACTGTAGATAACTTAGCAAAGTCATCCCAATTGATAATAATGCCTGCAGCCCTTGCGATAGCAATCAAATGAATGGTGTGATTAGTAGAACCGCCTGTGGTGAGTAAAGCCACAATGGCGTTCACTATGGTTTTTTCTGACACGATTTGAGCTAAATTTTGTTGCGCTGATGCATGAGTAAGCTTCACCGCTTGCTGAGCTGCCGCTGTGGTGAGTGTATCTCGCAAGGGTCCGTCTGATGACACAAATGAAGACCCTGGCAAGTGCAATCCCATAATTTCCATAAGTAATTGATTACTATTAGCCGTGCCATAAAAGGTACACGTGCCAGCACTATGGTAAGAGGCAGACTCACACGCTAATAGCTCGTCACGGCCTACCTTTCCCTCTGCATATAGCTGGCGGATACGCGCCTTTTCTGCGTTTGGCAAACCTGATGGCATTGGGCCTCCAGGCACAAATACTACCGGCAAATGGCCAAAGCTCAACGCGCCGATCAACAGGCCTGGAACAATTTTGTCACACACACCTAAACACAGCACCGCATCAAACATATTATGCGACAAAGCCACTGCCGTGGACATTGAGATCACGTCACGGCTAAACAGGCTCAACTCCATACCGGGTTGGCCCTGAGTAACACCATCACACATGGCAGGCACACCACCAGCAAACTGTGCAACGCTGCCCATATCCCTAACGGCTTGTTTAATCAGTTGTGGATAGTTTTCAAACGGTTGATGGGCTGAAAGCATGTCGTTATAAGACGAAACAATGGCCACGTCAGCACTGTCCATCATGGTTAGTTTATCTTTATCATCTTGAGAACACGCCGCAAACCCGTGAGCCAAGTTACCACAAGACAAAGTTGAGCGACTTACTCTGCCACCTTTGGCAGCATCAATATTAGACAAATAATCTCGTCTAGCGCTTTTACTACGTTCAATAATGGCCTGTGTAACCTGAGTGACAACCTGCTTCATAACAATACCTTTATGCGTACATGTTAAGTAATATTAACAAATAATCACACCTTTTAAAACCCATTTCCTAGATAAACATTTGATATAACATAAATATGTATGTAATATTACGAACATTATTGATTTTGGAGAAAAGCTACAATGAGTATTCGCATAGCCATTAACGGCTTCGGACGTATCGGCCGTAATATTGTTCGCGCCCTATACCAGCACCAGCAATCGAACCCTTACTCGGCGTTAGAAATTGTAGCCATTAACGATCTAGGCCCTGCAAAAACCAACGCGCACTTGCTTGAATTTGACAGCGTTCATGGCCGCTTCAGCGGCACCGTTGCTCATGATGACGAACACCTTTTCGTTAACGGTGACAGCGTCAAACTTTTCCAACAGCGCGATCCAAGAAAATTACCCTGGGATGAGCTAAACATTGATTTAGTGCTTGAGTGCACCGGGTTATTCACCACACGTGAGCAATCTCAAGCACATATCGATGCTGGCGCAGGCAAAGTGATTGTTTCAGCACCCGGCTCAGATCTAGACGCCACTATTGTATATGGCGTGAACCATGAAACCCTAACTGGCAATGAGCGCATTATTTCAAACGCTTCCTGCACCACTAATTGCCTGGCTCCCATTGCCAAAATACTAAATGACGCGTTCGGGATCGAAGAGGGGCAAATGACGACCATTCACTCTTATACCAATGACCAGTTGCTCACTGACGGGATGCATTCGGACCTTTATCGTGCTCGCTCTGCTACTCAATCAATAATCCCCACTAAAACAGGTGCTGCAATTGCCGTGGGTTTAGTATTGCCAGAGCTAGCTGGACGATTGAACGGCATGGCTATGCGAGTACCCACAATCAACGTTTCAGTGGTAGATCTAACCTTTATCGCTAATATTGAAACTGATGCACAGGCTGTTAACAAAGCGATCCATGACGCCATTACCAATAACCCAGATTTGGGGCATATTATGGAATATGTTGACAAGCCTCTAGTATCAGTGGATTTCAATCACAGCTCTAAATCGTCCTGCTTTGACAGCAACCAAACCTGCGTACAAGGCAAGTTAGTTAAAGTCATGTCATGGTATGATAATGAATGGGGCTTTTGTAATCGAATGCTAGACACTAGCCTGGCGCTCATGATGCATTAAATTGACGCCTCCAACACAGCACCACTTTCTACACCATCAAGGATAAGATCCACACACTATGAACTTACGACGTACAAAGATTGTTGCCACATTAGGCCCAGCCACAAGCAGCCCTGAAGCACTTGAAAGAATCATAGCCGCAGGGGCAGACGTAGTAAGACTTAATTTTTCGCACGGCAGTGCCGAAGACCACAGAAAGCGCGCAGAAACTGTACTCAAAGCCGCCAGATCTGTTGGCCGTCATGTCGCCATACTGGCTGACTTACAAGGACCTAAAGTACGCATCGCCCGCTTCAGCAACAATAAAGTGCAACTGACCAACGGCCAGAAATTTATTCTCGACCCAAAAATGGACTTGGAATCTGGTACTGATCAAGCGGTTGGTTTAGATTTTCCAGAACTGGGCAAAGACCTCAGCAAAGACGATATATTACTCTTAGATGATGGCCGAATTGTATTGAAAGTTGATCGAGTGGATCAAAACAAAGTACACACTACGGTAGAAGTAGGCGGCCCCCTTTCCAACAACAAGGGCATCAACCTTCAAGGTGGTGGCTTATCAGCTCCAGCACTAACAGACAAAGACCGTGCAGACCTTATTACAGCCGCCGAAATTGGCGCCGATTACATTGCCATTTCGTTTGTTCGCAATGCTGGCGACATGAACGAAGCACGCGCTTTGCTAGAGCAAGCCAATAGCAATGCTAGTCTAATTGCTAAAATTGAACGCGCCGAGGCCATTGAGACCGAAACACTTAAAGGCATCATTGAAGCGTCGGAAGGGGTTATGGTGGCTCGTGGAGATTTGGCTGTCGAAATTGGCGATGCCATGTTAGTTGGTGTGCAAAAAGACATCATCATGCACACACGAAAACTAAACCGCATTGTTATCACTGCAACACAAATGATGGAATCCATGATCACCAGCCCCATGCCTACACGTGCTGAAGTGTCGGACGTGGCCAATGCTGTTATGGATGGCACCGATGCCGTTATGTTGTCAGCCGAAACTGCCGTAGGCGATTACCCTTCTCAAACAGTAGAAGCCATGGCTCGAGTTTGCTTAGGTGCAGAGCAGCACAGAAACTCACATAAATCTTCTCATAGGGTAGACATTGCAGTACACAGCATTGATGAAAGCGTGGCCCTAAGCGCTATGTATGCAGCCAACCACTTGGACGGGGTTAAGGCCATCATTTGCATGACTCAAACAGGGAAAACACCTCTTCTGATGTCCCGCATTAGTTCCGGCATACCTATTTTTGCGTTTACACCTCAAGCAGCTACCCAACGTAGAGTATGCCTATACCGAGGAGTGATCACTCACCCATTTGATTCAAAGGTGATTGACAATGACAAGGTGAACCACGTGGCTGTGGAGCAACTTAGGGAGTTAGGCGTAGTAGAAGATGGCGACATCGTGCTCATTACCAAAGGTGACTACGTGAAAGCCCACGGCGGTACTAATACGTTAAAAGTAGTACGTGTGGGCAATCACATTCAGTAAGTAAACGCACAGTTTTACTTACTGGTTCAAACGAAAAGCTACAAACAACGGCCTACCCTCACGGACAATACGCAGCGAAATAGAACGTTGAGTGGGCAAGGCCGCTGCCAACTCAGCAAACTGTTTTACGCTCCCAATACGTTGGTTGGCCATGCTGGTAATAACATCCCCAGCTTTCAAACCCAACTCCTGAGCCACTCCAGTATCCACTTCTATAATCTCTATGCCATTACGGATACGCCATTCCTGCGCCTTCTCTTGGGCCAAGGCTGCCACGCGCAAACCAATTCGCTCAACATACTGACCTTGCTCGGTAGGATTTAGCACTCCCGCCAAACTTTTAGGAAGATGACCAATCAGCACATCGACTTCTATACTTTCACCGCCTCTTACTAATTCGATAACCACTGACTGCTCTGGCGCTATGGCACCTATAAAATGGGCTACTTGGGCAGACATAATAATTTCGTGTCCGTTCACCTGAGTGATCACATCGCCTGGCTGAAGGCCCGCCGCTAGGGCTGGACTGTTGTCTAACACTTGAGAGATTAACGCCCCTGCCGCTTTATCTAAACCAAAAGATTCTGCTAGGTCTTGGCTTACTTCTTGAATTTGAACGCCCAACCAACCTCGCGCTACCTCACCCGTTTCCCTTAACTGAGCAACGACGGATATAGCAGTATTACTAGGGATAGCAAAACTAAGGCCCATAAAACCACCCGAACGAGTATAGATTTGGGAATTAATACCTACCACTTCACCGTCCAAATTGAACAACGGGCCACCTGAATTACCAGGATTTATGGCCACGTCTGTTTGGATAAAAGGCACGTAGGTTTCTGAACGCAGGCTACGTCCCTTGGCGCTAACGATACCTGCGGTAACTGAGTAATCAAACCCAAATGGAGAACCTATAGCCAGCACCCACTCCCCTACCTTCAGCTGATCAGAATCTGCCATTGTAAGGAACGGCAAATCTTCTGCTTCAATTTTCAATAGAGCCAAGTCAGATCGTGGGTCGGAGCCAACCAACTCTGCTTCCATTTCACGGCGGTCACTCAAAGCGACAATGATTTTATCAGCGCCTTTCACCACATGATGATTGGTGAGTATGTAGCCGTCCGCACTAATTAAAAAACCAGAACCAGAGGATAGCGCCTTAGGTGCCTGCCCTTTCTGTGGGGGTTTTTGTTGCGGGAACTGGCGCTCAAAGAAGTACTTGAATATATCAGGCAACTGCTCTTGCCCTGGCATCTCGAGCTGGTTCCCAGCAGGGCTTTTTGTCGCAACACGGGAGGTGCTGATATTAACAACAGCAGGAGAGGCTTTCTCAACTAGCAGGGTGAAATCTGGCAATTGTCCAGCCCTCGCAAGACTCGACCAAACCAAGGAGAGCAGCAACAGGGTAATAAATTTATAGTTCAAAGATACTAACTTGATCATGACGCAGCGCCTCTAGAATCAAAATGGATAACTACAGAGCATACGGTAATTTTGATGATTCAGAGTCAATACTAGCCAGCCTTTACAAAGCTTTGCAGTTAACAGAGTCTTCTTTACAAGATTTGTCAGCAGAAAACTTATTCTGGCGAAAAGTGATGCACTGGGGCTTGGTTTATATATTGTTGACGCAAAATAATGGGCTGCCACTGGCTGGAGCTTAAAACGGCGTTGCTTTTGCTATACCAACGTAACAACAACAAACCTATGCTTAAACCAAACAATGCGGCGACAACCGTTACTGGCTCAGAAAAAGCCCACCATTGGGCCAGCGAAGCAAATGCCAACATAATCAGTAGTGGCATAGCAAAGGTTAACAAACTGGCTTTAATAAAGGCTTTTTGATGGACGCCAAGTACCACCTCATCACCCACATTTAGGGTCATGTTTTTAGGTATAGGCAACTCAATACGAGAATAGGCGGTGTCTGCGCCTTGGTTCAAGAGTCGTTGGCCGCAAGTACAAGAGTCACAAGTGGCACGCCGCAAGGTTTCGAGCCAAACCGTGGTTTGATCAATAGAGTGGACATGAGCGACTTGCTCAATCATAGAACTTTGTGCGTTGGACATGATGCAGCCCTGCGATCTTACGCGGCGTTTATTGAGCTGATAAGGATACCACAGAGCTAGCCACTTGCTCGCCTTGCGCTAAACTTAATTGGCCCACTAAGGTCACAAACATCTGTTCGCCATCATGAGTCATGGACTGACCCAGCACTAAATTTGAACCTGCAAAAGCGTGGCCTTCGGCAATAGTGCGCCCGTTCAGCGCTTCAACGTAAAGCGTAAAACTAGCTTCACCGTCGCTATAGGTCAGCACTTCTCTTGCGACTTGGCTTGATGTATCTAGACTACGCTGAGTTAATACAAAGCCCACGGGTAGGGTTTCTGCCAACCAACCCGCTTCTGCTGCGTTAATTGCTTCCACAGGCGCAGGTAAACGAATAATGTCATTGGTGCTAGTCGTTACGGAATTAGAAGCACCTGTGCTAAACAATGCAATACTAGTGTTGCTATTCCTTGGCTCTAATAGCACTACACCTGGCTGAGCAGGGATCACTTGTGGCTGCACTGTCACACCCATCTGCTGGGCACCCAATACCATAACCATAGTGACACTTGCGGCTACTGCTAATCCAGCAACAGGTTGCCAGAAGCGGTCAAACTTGCTAATTTTTGAAGTCGTGTTCGAACTAGGGGCCGTGCGAGAATGAGTAACCTCTGCATCAATAGCATTGCGCACTTGGTGTGCCAAGTCCATTCCTATTGAGGCTTGGGTCGCTTCACGCTTTAAGGCGGCACTAGCAAGCTGATAGCGAGCCCATTGCAACCTGACTTGCTCATCGTCTTGACTGGCCTTGAGCACACGCTGCAGCTCTAATGGCTGGGCAGCATCATCCATCACTGCAGATAATGATTCGCGTATTGACTCGGCGTTAGTTTGAGTAGATACCAAAATGTAGTTTCCTAAATTTAACTTACGGGGATTGGACGTCAATAAGGTCATTTGGTTCAATCTTATTTTCACAGCCTTGGAATAGCAGGCTAGTCACGGTCCATCAGCTTAGCCACTTCTTTGTCAATTGCATCTCGGGCACGAAATATACGTGAACGCACGGTGCCAACAGGACAATCCATCACTTCAGCAATTTGCTCATAGCTCATGCCTTCAAATTCTCTCAGGGTTAACGCCGTCCTTAGGTCATCGGGTAATTTCTCTAGGGTGGCAAACACTTTGTCTTGTAATTGATCACGGGCCATCAGGTTTTCGGGGGTATCAATGTCTGCCATAACATCTGCACTACCGTAATCACCATATTCATTAGCTTCTACATCAACATCAGGTGGTCTTCGATTACGTGCCACTAAATAATTTTTTGCCGTATTAATAGCAATCCGGTACAGCCATGTATAAAACTGACTATCGCCACGAAAATTAGCCAAAGCACGATAAGCTTTAATAAAGGCCTCTTGGCTTACATCCATAGCCTCGTGATGATCCTTAACATAGCGACCCACCAAACTAATAATTTTGTGTTGATATTTAAGTACTAGCAAATCGAAAGCACGCTTGTCCCCAGCTTGTACTCGCTCAACAAGCTGTTGGTCTGATGGGGCGGGCGTGGGCAAGGCCTTTTCAATAGGCACTTAGATTTCCTTATCTAGACTGCGATGGGTATACAATGGACAATACACTTCCAAAAAAATAATGTAATAAGAGTACAACAGATTAGCCCAGCTGGCACGACATTCAGTTACATCTGGAAAGTTAGAAGTTATATTGTACTCTGTAAGCGTTTAACCTTGACCCTGTCCACGCTATAATAGGTGACCCTGGCGAATTCTTTCAATATCCCTATGCAACAAGACTTCCAATACGATGTACTTATCATTGGTTCAGGCGCGGCCGGCCTCAGTTTAGGCCTGCGTTTGGCTGCTAACCGAAAGGTAGCCGTTATCAGCAAAGACGAATTAGATGCTGGTTCTTCAGCTTGGGCGCAAGGTGGCATTGCCGCAGTATTAGATCAACAAGACCGTATCGACAATCATATCCAAGACACCCTTATTGCGGGCGCTCACCTTGGCAATCCAGAAGCTATACAGTTCACCGTAGAGCAAGCTAAGGCCAGTGTAGACTGGCTGATTAAACAAAAAGTACCCTTCACCCAAGATCAGGAAGACCCCACCGGCTACCACCTTACTCAAGAAGGTGGCCATAGCCACAGGCGCATTATTCACGCGTCAGACAGGACAGGCCTTGCAGTGACTTCCACCCTGCTTGAGCGCGCCACAGAAGCCCCAAACTTACATTTATTATGCCATCAAGTGGCCGTAGACCTGATCACCAATGCCAAGCTAGGCTTGCCAGGTAATCGCTGTGTAGGCGCTTATGTATTAGATCAAGAAACTGGCCACGTGAACGCGTTTGAGGCTCAGTGTGTGATTTTAGCGACCGGCGGAGCCAGCAAAGTTTACCTCTACACCAGCAATCCAGACGGCTCATCTGGCGATGGCATTGCCATGGCCTGGCGAGCGGGTTGTCGAGTAGCCAATATGGAATTTAACCAATTCCACCCCACCTGCCTGTATCACTCAGAAGCTAAATCGTTTTTGATCACGGAAGCAATACGCGGTGAAGGCGGAAAGTTAGTATTGGCTAATGGCGAACCATTTATGCAGCGTTTTGATGAGCGCTTAGAGCTAGCCCCAAGAGATATTGTTGCCCGCGCCATAGACCATGAAATGAAACGCCTTGGCGATGACTGCGTTTATTTAGACATTAGCCATCGTGGTCGCGAGTTTATACAATCCCACTTTCCCAATATTTATAAACGCTGCATGGCCCTTGGTATAGACATCGCCAAAGACCCTATTCCCGTTGTTCCTGCAGCGCATTATACCTGCGGTGGGATCATGACCAACCAAGACGGTATGACCGACATAGAAGGCCTATACGCCGTCGGTGAAACTGCATTTACAGGTTTGCACGGCGCAAACCGCTTGGCGAGCAACTCTTTACTTGAATGCTTTGTATATGGGCACGCTGCTGCTAAACATATTGAAACCCACTGGCAAGAAAACCCACCTAACCACACCATTCCAACCTGGGACGAGAGCCAAGTGAAGGATTCTGATGAAGACGTTATTATTTCCCATAACTGGGACGAGTTACGCCGCTTTATGTGGGATTACGTGGGTATTGTGCGCACAGACAAACGTTTAACTAGAGCGAAGCACCGAGTGGAGCTGCTGTTAAGTGAAATTGATGAGTTTTATAGCAATTATCGCGTGAGTGCAGACCTAATAGAGCTGCGCAACTTAGCCTTGGTGGCATCCATCATTATTCACAGTGCTCAGCAACGCAAAGAAAGCCGCGGCTTACACTACACGTTAGACTACCCCCATACCCTAAAGACAGCGCGCAACACTATTTTGACGCCGTCTAATTTTGATTGGCAGTAGGCTTTTGGTGGTGCCAACGGCCAAACACTCTTAGTTTACGAAGCACATCCACTGGCCCACTATCGGCCATTAGTGGCCACCAAAACTGATGTCCCTCAGCAGTTCTGATATGCAGAGTAATAAAGTATGGATTAAAGGCCGATTTCTCCATAATAACCCCACTCACCTGGTCACCATTTTTAAAATAGCAACACACCTCATCGGGTGTCCAGCTCATGGCAACCACACTAGTGCTCGATTTAAGCCAGGCGCAACGCCAAGACCAATGGCCTAGCACTGCCGCTGCGAACACCATATAGGCAAGCAAAAGCCAAGACCAACCAAAGATACCCAATCCACACAGGCTCAATGCCGCCCAAATCACACCACAGACATAGGCAAGATGTGCGGATGCCTTAAGCTGGAACTTGGCTCGACTGAGCATAGTCTTTTACTTGCTTAACCATAGAGGCTAATTCTTTATCATTACTGGTGCCATGGCCCATAAACCAGGCAAACAAGTCGGGGTCTTGCTGACTTAGCAGGCGCACATATATTTGCTGCTGATCGGCACTAATTAATGGCAGAGCGTGGACCGAAAACGGTCCTAGTAAAACGTCTAATTCCAGCATTCCACGGCGACTATGCCAAACCTGTCGCTTTAATTCTGTTTCATTTAACATTGAATTCCTCTGTCGTAACCCATACCATGCGCACTAAGCTTTAATTTTAGCGCAAACTATCAACATATGCCTGCTAGGCATCCCTATTTAGATGATTT
>Ga0307995_1000265_pt1 | contig 37066 bp, 32 predicted proteins | sample EllFjometagen262_FD_203132 | JGI IMG/M metagenome (GOLD analysis project Ga0307995, IMG submission 203132) | Marine microbial communities from Ellis Fjord, Antarctic Ocean - #262 | ecosystem: Environmental > Aquatic > Marine > Unclassified | place: Southern Ocean | collected 2014-11-02 | reverse complement strand
TACAGCACTTCATGCATGGGGATTGGAAAAAGGAGCTCAAATTTTGAGGGTTCATGATGTAAAAGAAGCCAAAGAATGTGTTGACTTATGGATGGCACTCAAATAGTTTTTATAATTTTACAAAAAGCACTGTTTTGAACTTAACTGATTTTATTGATTTTTCTTTTATCGATGTTATCGATATCTTTTTAGTTGCCTTCTTGCTTTTCTATTTGTACAAATTAGTAAAAGGTACTGTTGCTATTAATATTTTTATTGGAATTGTAATCATTTATTTAATTTGGAGATTAACAGACATTCTTAATATGGATGTTTTGAGTAATTTATTAGGTAAATTTATTAGCGTAGGTTTCTTTGCTTTAATAGTTGTTTTTCAGCAAGAAATAAGAAAATTTCTTTTACTTCTTGGATCTACAAATTTTACCAATAGACGAAATGTAGTTCGTTATTTCAAATTTTTAAATAAAACACAACCAGTTTCTACCATAAATGTAAACATACTGATTGATGCTTGTGAAAACATGTCTAAAACACGTACGGGTGCAATTATAGTCTTACAAAGAAGCAATTCATTAGATTTTACTATAAAGAGTAATAATCGTGTCCATATGAGATTAGTGCCACAAGTTTTAGAAACGATTTTCTTTAAAAATAGTCCACTTCATGACGGTGCAATTGTAATTGAAAACAATTCCATTATTGCTGCTCGTGTCGTTCTACCAGTTTCAGACAGTTCTAAACTTGAATCTAAATATGGCCTTCGTCATAGAGCTGCATTAGGTATTTCAGAAAAAACAGACGCACTTGTTTTAGTAATATCGGAACAAACAGGAAAAATAGTTTATGTGAAAAATAGTGAGTTCCATTCTTATCAAAATTTAATAGACTTAAAGAAAAATTTAATGCAAGATATTAGTCAATAACTAGTTCATAACCTCCTCCAAAAATTGAACTTCATATAGTTTAGTATAGAAACCTTTAGTTAGACTCAAGAGTTCTTTATGAGTTCCCTGTTCTACAATTATTCCTTTATCCATTACTACGATTCGGTCTGCGTTTTTAATAGTTGCTAAACGGTGTGCAATAACTATAGAAGTTTTATCTTTAGTTAGAGTATCAATGGCCTTTTGAATAATTTCTTCAGAATAACTGTCTACTGAAGAAGTCGCCTCATCCAAGACCAAAATGTTAGGTTGGGTAATATAAGCACGAAGAAAAGCTATTACTTGACGTTGACCAGAGGACAACATAACTCCACGTTCCTTAATATTATAATCATACCCCATAGGTAATGACTCAATAAACTCATGAACACCAATTTCTTTTGCGGCTTTAATCACATGATATTTAGTTATTTTGGAATCAAATAGGGTAATGTTATTAAATAAACTATCTGCAAAAAGAAATACATCTTGTAAAACAACTGCTACATGTTTTCGTAATTCAATTAAGTCATAATCACGAATCGAAACACCATCAATTTTAATATCCCCTGAATCAAACTCATAAAAACGGGAAAGTAAATTGATGATTGTTGATTTTCCTGCACCCGTAGCTCCAACAATAGCTATTGTTTCGCCTGCTTTGATATTGAGAGAAATCTGATGAAGAATTTCTTCATCAGGGATATAAGAAAAACACAATTTGTCCAATACAATATTTCCTTTAATTAATTCAGGAGCATAGGTTCCATTATTTTTAATAACACTTTCTGTTTCGATAATCTTAAAAATTCGATCAGCTGCTACCATACCCATTTGAAGGGTGTTGAATTTATCTGCAATTTGTCTTAATGGTCGAAACAACATTTGAGACATTTGAATAAATAAAAAAATAGTTCCCAAAGAAATATTTCCTCCCGAAATAGCATTAAAACCTCCATACCAAACTAATAAACCAATTGTTACAGAAGAAGAAATTTCTGCAATTGGAAAAAAAATTGAGTTAAACCAAACGGTTTTAAGCCAAGCATTTTTATGCTTTTCGTTGATAGCAACAAAATTATCGTGTTCTATTTTTTCCCTGTGAAATAATTGAACGATTTTCATTCCGCTGATACGCTCTTGAACAAATGAATTTAGGTTAGCGACCTGTGATCGAACTTCTTCAAAAGCCTTTTTCATTGACTTTTGAAATAATCGAGTAGCATATAGGATTAAGGGTAGGACAGAAAAAACAATTAATAACAAACGCCAATCAACATATAGCATAACGCCAATAACTAAAATCATTTTTAATAGATCGGCAATTATCATAAATAAGCCTTGAGAAAAAATACTTGCGATAGTTTCAACATCACTAACAGCTCTAGTGACTAATCGACCTACGGCAGTTTTATCAAAATAAGACATTTTAAAAAAGATAATTTTATCATATAATTGTATTCTTAGGTTTTTAATGACTTGTTGCCCGAGCCAGTTAGCATAAAACACAAATAAGAATTGAAAAATAACTTCAAAAATTAATGCTCCCAACATCAAACAAATAAATAAAACCATACCATTATAATTTTGCATTCGAATATAATCGTCGACAGTTACTTTAAGTAAATATGGTGTTAGTGTTGAGAAAATAGAAAGTAAAATCGCTGCTAGAATAACAAAGTAATAGGTAGTACGAAAAGGTTTCACAAAAACCATTAGTTTTGAAAAAAGATGTAAATCAAAAATTTTTCCACTTACTTTTGCCATTTTTTATAAATAAATTGAATTAGAGTATTCTATATTAGTTAAAAACAAGCCTTGAGCTGGAACAGAATAACCAGCTTCAGATCTGCTTTTACTTGCGATAATTTGATGTAAATCAACATATTTTTTTTTTTTTAAACCGATCTCTATTAAAGTTCCCACAATGGCTCTTACCATATTGCGCAAAAATCGATTTGCAGTAATTGTAAAGATATAACCATTTTTAGTTTTACTCCATTTAGCATAAGTGATATCACATAAATAAGTTTTCACGTCTGTATTGGATTTAGAAAAACATTCAAAGTCCTCATATTCTATTAGGATTTTTGTAGCAAGATTCATCGCCTCCATGTCCAAAGGCTTAGAAAAACTGTAATGTAAATCATTTCCAAAAGCAGATTTACCAACTGACATATGATATTCGTAAGTTCGAGAAAGAGCATCAAAACGAGCATGTGCTTTTGGCTGAACTGCACGGAGAGATTGGATTACAATATCTTTTGGCAAAAATTGATTAAGATGATAAACAAGTTGTTGCTGAACTTCAGGAACAAGAGTAGCTTCAAAATGAGCGAACATTTGACGCGCATGGACTCCGGTATCAGTTCTTCCTGCAGCCAATAAAGAGATATCTGTTTTTAATAAAGTTTTTAATGCATTTTCCATAACCTGTTGGACAGAAATTGCATTGGTTTGGCGTTGCCATCCATGATATTGGGTACCTGCATATGAAAATTCTAAAAAAAACCGCACTAATTCCTAATTATTGCACGAATATACTGGGAATTTTTTATTGAAACAAAAGGGCTTTATATCTTCTAATGAACTTGACCATTTTTTAATTTCATTAAAAACGAAACAAAGTTTGTGATAGGGATCAGTTAACAAATGTTCTACTCAAAGGGTAATTTCAGGTACTTCTAGTCCTCTTAAATAGGTTAGACTTTGTATATTTCACTCTTGATTATTTATAGTTCTGAAACTTAATGCTCCTGATGGACATTTTTTAATTTGATATATCAGTTCTATGGTTTTAGCTTTTTGGATATCTATCCAAGGCTTGCTTTTTAAACTATAAACTTCGGGTAAAATTTTTATACAAATGCCTGAGTATTGGCAAAGTTTTGGCTGCCATTTTATAACTATATCAGAATTTAAGTATTCTTTCATGTTGACTAATTTTCTTTTGACCAGTCTTCGATAGACTTAAATACAAAGCAAAGATTTTGTGATTTATTCGTGAGTGAATATTCTACTTTTGGAGGAATTTTTTGATAATCACAAAGAAAGAGCCACTGTATGCAACGAATCAAAAACGACAGTTGGTAAAATTAGCAACAATAGCCACATAGTTATACTATATGATGTTGATATTGATGTTGATGTTCAAGCAATGTTAAAATTAATGGGGTCTGAATACCTCACGGAAATATCAAAACAATTGAATATTAAAAATGAAGAGATACATTTTTTCGAACCTTTAAAAGTATAAAAAAACAATGAAAAAAAAGAGAAATTACATAATTACAACCCTTATAACAACCACAATTTGTTTGGGGCAGTAAGTGTCTTTAGACACATCAATTAGTGAATTAAAATGGAAAGGAAAAGAGATTACAACTAAAGAACATTATGGGTCTTTAGTGTTTAAATCTAGATATTTGACTTTAAAGAATAATAAGCCTATACGCGGAAAATTTGTTGTAGATATGACTTCACTGAAAAACGAAGATTTACCAGCAGACTATTGTGGTAAACTTAAAGAACATTTAAAGTCGGATGATTTTTTTTTAGTAAATAAATTTCCTGAAGCATATTTTGAAATTAAAAAATCTACGAAAAAAAGTGATCCTAATTTTGATGTAAACGAAGAATTAACCATTAAAGGGATTACGTATCCAGTTTCATTTAGTTTAGTATGGTTAAAAATGATAAACAATGGGAAGCAAATTTAGTTTTTGATAGATCAAAATATGATGTTAGATTTCGGTCTAGTACATTTTTTGAAAATTTAGGAGACAAACTGATATATGATGACATTATTATAGAAACCAAACTTGTTTTTAATTAGTTTTTGTTTAAATTAACTTTGCCCTCCCAAGTGGAGGGTTTTCTTTTAAACCACATGCCTAATGGACTAGAGCGTTTGGTTTTTTGTTTGATAAGCCGAAAAAACTCTCTTAAATCGGCTCCAAAGAGTCTTAAAATAGTCTGGATTAGTTGGTCTAATTGAATTCGTGAAGATGTTGTGGTTTGATTCTCCTCTAACAAGCTTTTCTTTTATATAAGATGGAACAGTTAAAACTTTTCTTGAACTACCCTGTCGCTTTTATCTATATTTCATAACAATTTATTATTTTCACTTCATATAATCTATATACTTAAGCCATTATTTAAATGCATCATAAAACCGTTCAAACCCTTATTCCTGCATATACAATTAATATGGGAGGCATTCTAGTTAAACAAGCCTTACCTACCCCACCAGTTGACCAAGTTGACCCCTTTTTGTTATTGCATCATGGAGCTTTTGATTTTACTGAAAATGCACCAGCAATTCAACAAGGCTTAGGACCACATCCGCATAGAGGTTTTACACCTGTTACTTTTGTGATTGAGGGAGAAGTACATCATCGAGATAGTCTTGAAAATAGTCAAATAGCTAAAAAGGAGAAGTCCAATGGATGAATTCAGGAGCTGGAATTATTCATAGCGAACGTCCTTCTCAATCATTAACAGAAAAAAACGAAGGTCATGAGGTTATTCAATTATGGATCAACTCTCCTGCATCAAAAAAAATGAAGCCTCCCACCTATCAATATATTCCAGAATCATAAATACCAATTATTAAATCAGATGATGGGAAAATTACAACTAAATTAATTGCTGGATTATACAATGGAGTAAAGGAGATAATTATTACAGAGAGCGATTTATTGGTCCTATGGGGGTCATCCTCTGAAGAAAGAAAAGTCTCATTTTCAATTGATCCTTCTTTATAATACTATGCTATATGTAATTAGAGAAAGTTTGATTCTTGAAAATCATGGTAAAGTGGATACAGAAAGTCTTGTTATTTTTGAAGGTGATGGAAAAAACCTGAGTATTACTTCTTCAGAAGAAACATAATTTTTAATCTTAGCGGGTGTTCCATTAAACGAAAAAATAATACAACATGGTCCCTTTGTAATGAATAATAAAAATGAAATCATAGAAGCTATGCGTGATTATCAAATGGGGAAAATGGGAGTTTTAATTGAAAAATGAAAAAATGAAAATAAATCTTTATCAAATAGATGCATTTACTGACATACTTTTCGGCGGTAACCCAGCGTGTGTAGTCTCTTTAGATTCATGGCTGCCAGATAAACTGTTGTTTCAAATTACTCGCGAAAATGCAGTCCCTGAAACTGCTTTTTTTATTGATAATGGTGATGTCATTCAATTGCGCTGGTTTACACCAGAAATAGAAATGGATTTGTGTGGGCATGCTACCCTTGCAGCTGCTCATGTTTTAAAATCTATTTTAAAAAAAACTTCATCCTTTTTCGTTTTTAAAACATTAAGTGGAACTTTAACGGTTGAATTTAAAGATGGATTTTATGTATTAGACTTCCCCTCTAGAATGCCTTTATTATCAGAGTTACCAGATGTGTTAAAAAATGCATTGAGTATTCAACCCAGAGAAGTATTTAAAGCTCGTGATTTTGTTTTAATTTATGACTCTGAATCTGACATCAAAAACATTAAAATAAATCGTCAATACTTCGATCGGTTAAACATGGGATCTGGAGGTGTAATAGTCACTTCAAAAGGAAATGAATGTGATTTTGTATCTCGTTTTTTCACCCCAAAAGCTTTGATTTTAGAAGATCCCGTGACTGGTTCAGCACATTGTTCACTGACACCGTTTTGGTCAAAAAGACTTAAAAAAAAAATACTAGATGCGCAACAGATTTCATCACGACATGGTAAAATAAGATGTGAAGATAAAGAGGATCGTGTTTTATTGAAAGGTCAAGCAAGAACTTATTCTATTGGTTCGTTTTGGATAAAATAGAATCAGAATAACTTACTTTTAAAAGTAATATGTATTTATTATTTAAAAGTTTAAAAGCCTTATTAACCTCATTTTTATTATATGAATGAAAAACATCTATAGTCAGCGCTCCTTTTTTGACTTGCACCAAACGATGATGTCCTTCCCAATAATTTACAATTACTGAAAACAATATTAATATGGATGTGAAAATATTTGCTAATTGACCATCTGCAGTATAATAATAAAAAAAACATTTACTACTATTAGGGTAAGAATGAAAAAAATGAGAATAAAACTTATCGGAAACAAAGACCTAATAAGAATTAAATCTATTTCTTTAAAATAAATTTCTTTAGCAGTATGGTCGGCTTCTAATTGAAAAACAAATTTGTTTTCATAAAAATGTAAAACACTTTTTTTTTAGACTTAGAAATAAAGGATTCTACTATTTTTGAGTCAGATAAAAATTGATTCAATATTTTTTTTTACAAAGATAAAATTATTAAATAAAATGAAAAAAATCCTTTTATTGTCTGATACTCATGGTCATTTAGACAACAAAATAAAAAAATACATTAAGGAATCAGATGAAGTTTGGCATGCTGGAGATATTGGGGGTGAAAACATAATTGATTCATTACAAAACATGAAACCTTTAAGGGCTGTCTTTGGAAATATTGATGGGCATAAAATACGTCTTAAAGCTCCTGAAGTATTATCATTTAATTGTGAGGGGGTAAATGTATTAATAACTCATATTGCTGGATATCCAGGAAAATATAATAGCGCTACAAAGGAGTTAATTGCCAAATACCAACCTAAATTATTAATTTGTGGTCATTCACATATTCTAAAAGTAATGCGAGATAAAAAAAATGGACATCTACATATGAACCCAGGTGCTGCTGGAATATCTGGATTTCATAAAATAAGAACCATGTTGCGCTTTGAATTAGAAAAAGGAATAATAAAGAACTTAGAAGCTATTGAAATGGGGCTTAGAGGCGCATTATCTAATTCTATCCACGGAGCGGACTAAAGCTTCGTCTTTTTGTATTCCCTTTCGTGCCAAAAAAAGAATAGCTGATATTAATAACGAAAAGCAAACAACAATATTAACAAATATAGAAGTGTTTTTTTTAAAAAAATAAAATCCAAAAAGCATTATCAATAAATACTGAAAAATTATTAATACTGAACAAATTAAAGTTTGAAGATTCCTTTTTTTATATAAAAAAAGTATTACTAGCGCTAAAAATGGGGTTGGGTAAAAGCTTAGGTGAATTGGAAATTTACTGTCAAAAATAATTAAAAGATTTTGTGAGAAAGAATAACACAAAAGTCCTGCTGAAATTGCAATCACAAGGATTAAATAAAGGGATTGAATGCGTTGTATCATTTTTTATTTTTTATCAAAATTAAGTTTTTTTTGAAAGTATTGTTTTTAAAATAAAATTTGTAATATTGTAGCTCTTTTAATACTCTATAACTTTGATCAAAATTCTAAGATCATAAAGTTTTAATTACAATCAACTTAATGTACGAAATAGCAACTCTTAAAACAAAGAAACTCCTTGAACTACAAGAAATAGCAAAAAAAATTGGAGTTAAAAAAACTGCAGGTTTAAAAAAAATGGATTTAATCTATCAGATAGTAGATTTTATAGCCTCAAAACCTGATGAAGAAGTAAAAGAAGAACCTCAGAAAAAGGAAAGTATTACTCCTTCTGAAAAAAAGGTAACAAACAAAATTATTCCCGTCCAAAAGCCTAAACCAAAAAATCAAAATGAGGCTAACAATAATAATGTTAACAAACCTCAAGCTAAAAAACCAGTACACAAACATAATAATCAAAACGGGAATTCTCAAAACAGTGCTAATTCTCAAAACAAAGGAAATAACAGCAATAGAAATGAACCCAATCACAATCGTGATAACCGAAGTAGATACCGTGAACCAGATTTTGAATTCGATGGAATTGTAGAAACTGAAGGTGTTTTAGATATCATGGTAGAAGGATACGGGTTCTTAAGGTCTTCTGATTATAATTATTTGTCTTCTCCCGATGACGTATATGTGTCTCAATCTCAAATTCGATTGTTTGGACTTAAGACTGGAGATACAGTTCTGGGTTCCGTTCGCCCACCCAAAGAAGGAGAAAAATATTTTCCTTTAATTAAAGTTCATAAAATTAATGGATTAGATCCTAAAGTGGTTCGTGATAGAGTGTCATTTGAACACCTTACTCCTCTTTTTCCGGAAGAAAAATTTAATTTAGCGGACAAACAAAGTACTATCTCTACTCGTATCATGGATTTGTTTTCTCCGATTGGGAAGGGGCAGCGTGGTATGATTGTTTCTCAACCGAAAACTGGAAAAACAATGTTACTCAAAGATATTGCGAATGCTATAGCAGCTAATCATCCAGAAGTATATCAATTAATTCTTTTGATTGATGAACGACCAGAAGAAGTGACTGATATGCAACGTAATGTAGATGGAGAAGTCGTAGCCTCAACTTTTGATGAGCCTGCAGATCGACATGTAAAAGTTGCAAACATTGTTTTAGAAAAGGCAAAACGTCTAGTAGAGTGTGGTCATGATGTGGTAATACTTCTAGATTCTATTACTCGATTAGCAAGAGCCTACAATACTGTTCAGCCTGCTTCAGGTAAAATTTTGAGTGGTGGAGTTGATGCCAACGCACTTCATAAGCCAAAACGGTTTTTTGGAGCTGCACGAAATATAGAAAATGGCGGATCATTATCCATCATAGCTACTGCATTAACAGAAACAGGATCAAAAATGGATGAGGTTATTTTTGAAGAATTTAAAGGAACTGGTAATATGGAACTTCAATTAGACAGAAGAATATCTAACAGAAGAATTTTTCCAGCTATTGATTTAGTTTCCTCAAGTACTCGAAGAGATGATATACTTTTGGATGAAAACACAATCAAGCGAATGTGGGTTATGAGGAAGTATTTAGCCGATATGAATCCTGTTGAAGCAATGGAGTTTATTAATGATCGATTTAAGAAAACTAAAAGTAATGAAGAGTTTTTAATCTCAATGAACTCTTAACTTAACACTAACAAAAAAAGGCTTCTAAAACTAGAAGCTTTTTTTTTGGAAAATTTTAAATATTTAAAGAGATTCTATATGCTTTGTAAGTTTCGACTTCAAATTAGACGCTTTATTAGCATGAATAATATTTTTCTTTGCCAATTTATCTATCAAAGAAATAATAGATGGGAATAACTTTTCAGCTTCTTTTTTCTTAGTAAGCTCACGTAATTTTTTAATTGAATTACGAGTTGTTTTATGTTGTAAACGGTTTAAAAGTCTCTTCTTGTCGTTTGAACGAATACGTTTTAAAGCTGATTTGTGATTTGCCATATCTTATTTTTAAATTGTAGCCCGTAGGGGAATCGAACCCCTCTTACCAGGATGAAAACCTGGCGTCCTAACCGATAGACGAACGGGCCATATTTTTCGTGCGCAAATGTACACGTAAAAATATTATTATACAACCCTTATTTCAAACAAATAAATTCCAAAATAAAATTATTGATCATATTAATTTAATTACATACAATTAAGATCAACCTATTATACATGTTAAATCAACCTAATTTTAGGTTTGAAATAAAATTAATTTTAAAAGCTGTAGTAGCTAATAAGCCTTGGCGAAAAGAACTCGTTGGGTAGAAGGTTTTCCTGAATAAACACATTTTCCGCTTTCTATAATTCCTTTTAACGGAATGCAACGGATTGTTGCTTTAGTACTTTTTTTAATTGCATTTTCAGTTTCAATTGTTCCATCCCAATGTGCAGAGACAAATCCTCCTTTTACTTCAATAATTTCTTTAAAACTTTCAAAATCATTTACTTCAGTTGTGTGAGAATCTCTAAAGTCTTTTGCCTTTTTATATAAATCTTTCTGAATTCGATCTAACTGGTCCAAAATGTAATCGACAACTTCTTCTCTTTGAATAATAGATTTTGAAAGGGTATCTCTTCTCGCAACTTCTAATGTGCCATTCTCTAAGTCTTTAGGTCCTATAGCTATTCTTAAAGGAACTCCTTTAAGTTCATGTTCATTAAACTTATAACCAGGCTTAAACTTATCTCTATTATCAAATTTGACACGAATATTTTTATTAGACAAATCTAATTTAATCTGTTCTGCAGCTTCTGCAACTTGCTCTTGTTGTTCTTCTCCTTTATAGATTGGAATAATCACAACCTGACTAGGTGCTAATTTTGGTGGTAACACCAAGCCATTATCATCACTATGGGTCATAATAAGTGCTCCTATAAGTCGAGTAGAAACTCCCCAAGAGGTAGCCCAAACATATTCTAACCCACCTTCTGAAGTAGCATATTTGACATCAAAAGCCTTTGCAAAATTTTGACCTAAAAAATGAGAAGTGCCAGCCTGTAGGGCTTTTCCATCTTGCATTAAAGCTTCAATGCAATAAGTTTCTTCTGCACCTGCAAAGCGCTCGCTTTCTGTCTTAACTCCTTGAATAACTGGAATAGCCATATAATTTTCAACAAAATCAGTATAGACTTGATTCATTAATTTTGCTTCTTCTATTGCTTCTGCTTTGGTAGCATGAGCCGTATGACCTTCTTGCCATAAAAATTCAGCTGTTCTTAAAAATAAACGTGTTCGCATTTCCCATCGAACGACATTCGCCCACTGGTTTATTAAAATAGGAAGATCCCTATAGGATTGAATCCAATTTTTATATGCATTCCAAATAACAGCTTCACTTGTGGGGCGAACAACCAATTCTTCTTCTAATTTTGCCTCTGGATCAACCATAAGTTTTCCAGGTGCATTTTCATCATTTTTCAAGCGATAATGGGTGACAACTGCACATTCTTTGGCAAATCCTTTTGCATTTTTTTCCTCTGCTTCGAATAAACTTTTAGGAACAAATAATGGAAAATACGCATTTTCATGTCCAGTTTCTTTAAACATTCTATCAAGCTCAGCTTGCATTTTTTCCCATATGGCATATCCATAGGGTTTGATAATCATACAGCCTCTAACTGCAGAATTTTCAGCCAGATCCGCATTAACGACAATTTCATTGTACCATTTGGAATAATCAGTATCTCGAGATGTTATTTTATTGGCCATAAATAATTTTGGCATGGAATTTGCCTATATTTGTTTGTGTAACTATTGTGATGCAAATCTAAACTTTTTGAACCACATCTCTAAAACGATCTATTATGAATTCAAATGGATTTTCAGAAAAAATAGCAAAATTATTTTTTTGCTTATCAATACTGTTTATAGTTTCAAGCTGTGGAAGTTTTCAGGGTGCTTCTTATTTTGCCTCTGATGGTATTTATGTTTCTAACCAAGAAAATACCCAAAAAGAAAATGATTACTATAGTCAATATTTCGGAGATGTTGCTGAAGGGTATGTTGATGAAACTTCACAAGAAACTTACTTTACAGATTCCGAAAATTACACAAGTTTGGATAAAAATCAACCTACAATAGTTGATGAAAATATTTCTCAAATTCCTTGGGGCCAACAAACTAATGAAACTGAAATTATTATAGTAAACAACTCTCCAAATTACTTGTGGGGTTTATCTAATTTTGCTTTTAGATTTTCTCCTTTTTGGAATTCATACTATAGTGATCCTTTCCGATTTGGATATGGATATAATTTCAATCCTTTTTTCAATCCTTACATGAATTCCTATTATCGATATAATAGTTATGCAGGATACTGGGGAGGAGAAAATCCTTTTTTTGATCCATATAACAGATATGCAGGCTTCTATAGTCCCTTCAGATATGGAAATTACTGGGGTAATAACCCTTGGAATAGATCGAATAATTCTATTAATATTAAAGGTTACGAAGACAATCAATATGATTCAACTGTAGCAAGAATAAAGTCAGGTAGAGGCGAAAAAAATTATGCTGATTCTACTCTCGAAAAAGATGATAAACAATCAAGTCAATCAAATTCTGTTGATATCCAAAAAACAATTGATCTAGTCAACTTAGGAAGAGGTGTAAACTCATTAGGTAGGAATATGATTATAGGAACAAGTATTGCTAGAAACAATATTAATGGAGCTAAATCTTTTGGGAAATCCAAAACTGCAAGACCGAATACTAATACCAATGGTATTAGTAGAAGTAACAATAACTCTTCAAACTCAATTAAAAACTCTAATAGCGGAAGGTTTTCGCAATCTAGATTCAATTTAAAAGAAAAAAACAAATCCAATACCACTTCTCCAAAAAGTACAACTAGAAATTTGAATTCGAATCGTTCTCGAAGAACCTACACACCGTCATCGATTAATAACAAATCAAACAACACATCACGAAGCTACAATACTCGATCTAATAATAACACACAAACTCGATCCTATAATTCATCTAGTAGCAAATCGTCATATAGTTCTAGCGGACCTAGTTCATCAAGATCTTCATCCAGTGGAAGCAAATTTTCAGGCGGAGGAAGACGAAATCAATAATTCTTTTAAAACTTACTTAAATGCGATTGCACATTATCTTTTTCCTGTTTCTGATGGGGATGCAATATTCTGTATCTCAAGGAGTTAATGACATAAGTCAATTTTTATCTTCAGGATTAAATGGATCATCTCGTTATACTGCTATGGGAGGAGCGTTTGGAGCATTAGGAGGGGATTTAACTGCTATAAGTCATAATCCTGCAAGTTCATCTGTATTTTTACATTCTGAAATTGGAGGTTCATTTAACTTTAATAATAATTCTACCGAAGGAAGCTACTTTGGAACAAGTAAAAAAGACGAAAACAGGTTTCTTAACTTAGACCATTTTGGTGCAGTCATCGTATTTAATAATAATATTCCAGAAAGTTCATGGACAAAAATAAGTTTCGGAATTAATCTTCATAAAATCGTAAATTTTAACCAAAATGCTTCTTTGTCTGGTTCAAATTCTAATGGAATTGATTTATTTTTCTTAAACTATGCAGATGGATTACAATTTGAAAACTTACCCCTCTATGATGAAGAAACAATAAGTGAAGCTTACCGTGCCTTAGGAGAGGAAATTGGTTATGGGGCCCAGCAAGCTTTTTTAGGCTATCAGAGTTATATAATCAATCCCACTGCCTTCGAAGATGGCAATACAACTTATTACTCCAATGTAGATTACGATAAGGTAACTCATAAATTAGATATTACTAAAAGTGGATATCACCGTAAAACAACTTTTAACTTCAGTGCATTATACAAAGACAAACTTCATATAGGAATTAATTTCAACAACCACTCTTTAAAATCATACAACAATAATATTTTAAATGAAGGGAATCATAAAACTAACTCTGACACATACAACATCAAATTTAATAATGAATTAACAAGTTATGGAAATGGATTTTCTGCTCAATTAGGTGCTATTTTTAAATTAAAAAGCATTAGACTTGGGGCAACTTATGATAGCCCACAATGGTTAAATATTTATGATGAAACACAACAATCTGTAAGTGCTTATCATTATGAACAAGGATTAATTATAAATGAAAGAATAGATCCTAAAGTTCTAAATATCTATGATGAATATGAATTTCAAATTCCTTCTAAAACAACACTTAGTTTTGCTTATATTTTTGGATCATCGGGAATTATTTCATTAGATTATGGTCAGCAAAATGCTAAAAACACAATATTAAATAGAATGAGTGGTAGCGAATATTTAGATGAATTAAATTCAAAATTCATTTCAATCAATACCCTTAAAATTGGCGGTGAATATCGAATTAATGATATTAGTCTTAGGGCAGGGTTTTTAAATCGAAATAACGCCCTTAAAAATAATACATCTAAAGATCAAGCCTATACTTTTGGGATAGGTCTAGATTTTGGAGGTAGCAGTTTGAATTTAGCTTTGGTTCAATTTAAACAAAATAAAGAATTTGAGTTGTTTTCTAAAGGTCTTACAGGTGTATATAATTTGAGTGATCAGATAACTCAAGTGAGCATGACATACAACATCAAACTCTGATCTTTAATCATCTATTTATTAACTCTATAAATTGAGTATATTTGCAGAGAGTTTACATACCTATGAAATTAGAAAAATTAATCACTGAAAATATTATCCAAGAGGGAGATGAACATTTCTCAAAAAATGCAAATACACCTTTAAAAAAGGATGCTTTTTACAAAAGTGATAAAGAAAAAATTGAAATCATTCAAGATCATATGAAATCCATACTAGAAACTCTAGGTATGGATTTATCAGATGACAGCTTAAAAGGAACACCTCTTCGAGTTGCAAAAATGTTTGTTAATGAAATTTTCAGCGGTTTACACCCTGATAATAAGCCCAAGGCATCTACTTTCAATAATTCTTATAAGTATGGTGAAATGTTAGTTGAAAAGAATATTACGTTATATTCTACATGTGAACATCACCTTCTACCAATAGTCGGTAAGGCTCATGTAGCATATATTTCAAAAGGAACTGTTGTAGGGCTATCTAAAATGAATCGTGTAGTAGATTACTATGCAAAAAGACCTCAAGTTCAAGAGCGTTTAACTCTTCAAATTGTTGAGGAACTTCAAGAAATATTAGGCACTAAAGATGTTGCTTGCGTAATTGATGCTAAGCACTTGTGTGTTAATTCAAGAGGTATAAGTGATATTTCGAGTAGTACAGTTACAAGTGAGTTTGGTGGATTTTTCAACCAAGCTGACAAAAAAAGAGAGTTTTTAGATTATATTCAATTAGATACTATTTTTTAATGAATACTGTATTAACGGTTTATAATTCATTGAAAGGTAAAAAAGAACCTTTCAAATCTATAATTCCTAATAACGTTGGAATGTATGTTTGCGGACCTACTGTTTACAGTAATGCTCACTTGGGCAATTGTAGAACCTTTATGTCCTTTGATCTTATTTTTAGATACTTACAACATTTAGGCTATAAAGTCAGATATGTTCGAAACATTACTGATGCGGGGCATCTAGAAAATGACGCAGATGAAGGTGAAGATCGTATTGCAAAAAAGGCACGACTTGAATCAATAGAACCGATGGAAGTCGTCCAGCGCTACACGCTTGATTTTAGAGACACAATGGCTAAATTCAACGCCCTCCCTCCTAGTATTGAACCAACGGCTACTGGTCATATTGTAGAGCAAATTGAACTAATAAAAAGTATTTTAGAAAAAGGGTATGCTTACGAAATTAATGGTTCTGTATATTTTGATGTAATCAAATTCAATAAAGATATTCCTTATGGTAAATTAAGTGGTCGGAATATTGAAGATCTAATTCACAACACCCGCACCTTAGAAGGTCAAAGTGATAAAAAAAATCCACAAGATTTTGCTTTATGGAAAAAAGCAGAAAAAGTTCACATAATGAGATGGCCTTCTCCTTGGAGTGAAGGGTTTCCTGGATGGCACTTAGAGTGTACTGCTATGAGTTCTAAATATTTAGGAACTCAATTTGATATTCATGGAGGTGGCATGGATTTAAAATTTCCACATCACGAATGTGAAATTGCTCAAGCAGAATCTATCAATAAAAAAGCTCCTGTTAACTACTGGATTCATGCGAATATGTTGACCTTAAATGGTAAAAAAATGGCTAAATCTACAGGGAATAATATTTTACCAGATGAAATGTTTACAGGTAAAAATAATATTTTCAAAAAGTCATTTGCTCCTATGATTATTCGGTTTTTTTTGCTTCAAGCACATTATCGAAGTATTGTTGACTTAAGTGAAACTGCTCTAGAAGCCTCTGAAAAAGGATTTCAACGTTTACTTGATGGGATTTCTAAATTAGATAATCTAGAGCCTAGTGAAACAACAAGTGATTTTGATGTTGAAAAGTGGAAAAGTAAGTGTTATGCTGCTATGAATGATGATTTTAATAGTCCTTTATTAATCGCTAATCTATTTGATGCTGTTAAATACATAAATTCAATAGCCAACAGTATACAGCAAATTAGCAAACTGGATCTTAAAAAATTGTCTGATTTGATGCATTCGTTTTTCTTTGAAGTATTGGGATTAAAAACATTGAAAAGTAACGATGTTCAGGATGATAATAATCTCCTAAACGGAACCTTAAATCTTCTTATAGAAATACGAAACAAGGCAAGATTATCTAAAGATTTTGCAACATCAGATTTGATTCGTGATTCATTATTAAAAATGAATGTTCAAATAAATGATACTTCAAAAGGAACTACTTTCAAAATAAATTAATCTTAGGTTTGAAAAAAACATTAATTTATCCTATAATTATATTGATTAAAGGTTATCAACTTTTGATCTCTCCGCTGCTTCCTTCTAGTTGCAGGTTCGAACCTACTTGCTCACAATACGCTTTAGAGGCATTAAAAAAATATGGTTTTATTAAAGGAGCATGGCTGGGGATTAAACGGATTTTAAAATGTCATCCATGGGGAGACTCTGGTTATGACCCTATTCCTTAGTCTTTTATCTTTTATGGAACTTAAATTAATTACTTTTACAAAGCAAAAAAATATTTTATGTATTTCACGAAAATAAATTGGTCACCGAGCGAAACTCTCTTTAATATCGGTAGTTTTGGAATTCACTATTACAGTCTAATGTTTATAATTGCATTTGGACTAGGATACTACTTGATGAAAAAAATATTTCAAGAAGAAAAAATTCCTTTGGAACATTTAGAATCTCTACTTATATACATGGTCGTTTCTATATTATTGGGAGCCCGATTAGGAGATGTTTTTTTTTATAGTTGGGATTATTATCAAGATCATTTTATTGAGATATTATTACCTATACGTGAGACTGAAAATGGTTTTACTTTCACAGGCTTTAGAGGTTTAGCAAGTCATGGAGCAGGAATTGGAATTTTAATAGGTTTATATTTATACAAAAGAAAATTTAAACAAAAACCTCTTCTCTGGATATTGGACAGATTAACTATGCCTGTTGCGATTGGGGCTAGTTTTGTTCGTTTTGGAAATTTTCTCAATTCAGAAATTGTTGGTAAATACACTAATTCAAATTTTGGTGTAGTCTTTTTAAATCGAGGTGAAAATATACCCAGACATCCAGCTCAACTATACGAAGCCATTGGATATGTGTTTTTATTTTTTGTCTTAAAAAAAGTATACAAAACACATAATAAGAATAAAATGGGTTATTTACTCGGTGTTCTATTTAGTGGTATGTTTACCATAAGATTTGTAGTTGAATTTATAAAAGAAAGTCAGGGTGGATTTGAAAAATTCATACCACTTTTATCTACAGGCCAATGGTTAAGTATTCCATTTGTTTTGTTTGGAATTTATCTGATTATCCGTAAACCAAAAACTATTTAACAAATAGTCTTGCCTAATTTAAGTTTTAGAGTTTTAGTCTAAAAAACTATCTATTTAATAAATCTGTATTGAATCATGAATAAATCAATAGATCCTTTATTACAATATCCTGTTGGTGAATTTGAATGGAATGATCATCCTTCTAATGAAGAAATTGAAATCGCCATTCATACTCTTGAAGAATTTCCTCTAATATTGAAATCTACTGTTTCAGGTCTTTCAAAAGAAATTTTACTACATCAATACCGCCCAGATGCATGGAATATCGCCCAAGTTGTTCATCATATAGCAGATAGTCACATGCATTCTTATTTACGTATCAAACATGCATTTTTAGAAGAAAATCCCCATATAAAAGATTATCATGAAGCAGATTGGGCTAAAACAGAAGATGCTTCTAATATTGACTTATCTTATAGTCTAGATTTAATTGAAGCCCTACATAAAAGATGGTCTCTTTTTTTAAAATCACTTTCTACTAAAGAAATTATGAAAACCTATTTTCATCCTGAAAGGAATAAAAAATATTCAATAGGAACAACTATTTTAATATACGCTTGGCATTGTGATCACCATTTGGCACATATTAGTAATGCTATTAGAAAAGGACACTAAAACAAAAAAGCCAAGTTTCTCAACTTAGCTTTTTAAAATTAATAAATAGAAATATTATTTTTCTATGAGAGCTTTCTTTTTTTGTGTATCAAACATTACAGGGGTTGCAATAAATACAGAAGAATAGGTTCCAACTATCACGCCTATAATTAATGCAAACATAAATCCTCGGATAGATTCACCTCCAAATATAAAAATAGCTAAGAGAACGATTAGTGTCGTTAAAGAAGTATTTAGTGTTCTGCTTAGTGTACTGTTTAGAGCAGCGTTAACACTTAAATTAAATTCCCACTTCGTATGCTCATTTACATATTCACGTATTCGGTCAAACACAACCACAGTGTCATTTAATGAGTATCCTATAACGGTTAAAATTGCAGCAATGAAGGCTTGATTAATTTCCATGCTGAAAGGCATAAAAGTATAAGTCAAAGAAAATATACCCAAAACAATTAATACATCATGAAAAACTGCAGCTACTGCACCAAGTGAAAATTGCCATTTTTGGAAACGCAATAAAATATATAAGAAAACAACAATCAAAGATCCTATTACGGCCAAGAATGAATTCTTTTTGATATCATCAGCAATTGTTGGACCTACCTTCATGGAAGACATAATACCAACTGTTTTTTCTGAACTTCCATTAACAAAACCTTCATATGTAATATCATCAGGAAGGTATGACTGTAATGAGGAAAATAATTTATTTTGAATTTCTTCATCTACAGCTATTCCTTCAACATCTACTTTATATTTTGTTGTGACTTTAAGTTGATTATCTTTTCCAAATGTTTTTACTTCAGCACTACCAAATTCATTAGAAAGAATAGAATTAATTTCGGATGGACTTACTGGCTGATTAAAACGAATAGTATAAGATCTACCTCCAAGGAAATCGACACCTTGGTTCAGTCCCTGAAAGCTTAGTGAAGCCAAACTAACAAGGATTAATATCGAAGATATAATATAAGCTGTTTTTCTTTTCTCTAAGAAAGAAAAATTGATGTTAGAAAATAACCCCTTAGTTGCTTTTGTAGAAAAAGAAAGGTCTTTACTCTTCTCATTTCGTGAATCAATCAAAATACGAGTTATAAAAATCGCAGTAAATAATGATGTTCCAATACCAATCAATAATGTAGTGGCAAATCCTTTAATAGGACCTGTTCCAAAGATAAAAAGAATTAATGCTGTAAGGCCTGTAGTTATATTGGCATCCAAAATAGAAGAGAGTGCATTATTAAATCCATCTGAAATTGCTTTACGAATACCTTTACCTCTTTTTAGTTCTTCTCTAATACGCTCAAATATTAGTACGTTTGCATCAACTGAAATACCAATTGTTAATACGATACCGGCAATACCTGGAAGAGTTAATACTGCTCCAAGACCTGCTAAGATTCCAAATATTAAAAGAATGTTTAGTATAAGTGCAATATCAGCATAAATACCTGAGATACCGTAATAGAAAACCATCCATAATAACACAAATATTAGGGCGATAATAAAAGAGTAAACTCCTGCTTGAATTGCTTCTTTACCCAATGAAGGACCTACAATTTCTGATTGAATGATCTCTGCAGAAGCAGGTAGTTTTCCAGCTCTAAGAACATTTGCTAAATCAATCGCTTCATTAAGTGAAAATGTTCCGGTTATTTCAGAACGACCTCCTGAAATAGCTCCACTTGACACACCAGGTGCAGAGTATACAACATCATCTAAAACAATTGCAATATTACTACCTTGTTTAGAGGCTTTTCCTGTCATATTTTCCCAAATACGAGCACCTCTTGAATCCATTTGCATAGAAACAGCAGCATTACCTAATTGATCAAAGGTCTGAAGTGCATCAACAACAACACCACCACTTAATGGAGCTAGATTATCGCGATTTGATTTTAATGCAAACAGCTCAACTACATCGCTATTAGCTTCAGGTTTTCCCCATGCAAAGCGAACATAACGGTATTCAGCTGGCAATAATCTTCTAACATTAGATTGATTTAAATATCCAAGAATCAGCTCACTATCTCGAGCTGCAAATTGAGCTATTACAGGACCTCCTTCAAAACCTTGACCAACAATACGGTCTAAAATAGGGTTACTTGTAGAGGCTACTATGGAATCTTGAGAAGAAACATCTGCTAATAAATCATCAATTTCTGAAGGAATATCTTTTTTGTCTAATTTAGAAACTTGAGTTTGGTCAATTTGTTTTTTCACTAAATCGTTAGCTTCAAAAAGAAAATTGAAAAGTTGATCATTTTTAAAAGTTTCCCAAAACTCTAATTGAGCGGTGCTTTGAAGTAAATTTTGAACACGTTCTACATCTTTTGCTCCCGGAAGTTCAACTAATATTCTTCCTGAAGTACCTAAACGCTGAATATTGGGTTGTGTAACTCCAAACTTGTCTATACGTTTTCTTAATACTTCAAAAGCAGAGATAATTGACTCATCAATTTTACGTCGAATAACTACCTGAGTTTCTTGATCGGTCATCTCAAAATTAATCTCATCGCTTAAAGTTCTGTTTGCGAAAATATCGGGAGAAGCTAACTTTTTTCCGCTTTTCATAGTTTGAAATGCATTAAAAAATGACTCAACATAGGGATCGTCAGAAGATTTTTGAAGTATATCTGCTTCGTCTAAAGCTTTATTTAGAACAGGATTTTTAGAATTTTCAGCCAAACCACTTAATATATCTCGAACAGAAATTTGTAGAATTACATTGATTCCTCCTTTTAAATCAAGACCCTTATTAAGTTCTTTTAATTTAGAATCGTTGTATGTTGTAAACCCATAGATACTATTGTCACCAATAGAATCTAAAAAAGAATTAGCTATTTGATCGCGAATTTCTAAATAATTTGGGGAATCTGCTAAGACAGTTTGAGCAGCATATTTTGCTGCTTGATTTTCTACGTTATTAGTGATAAACGTAAATGAGAGTTGATATATACTTACTAAAGCAAATAAGATACCAAAAACCCTTACTAAAGAATTATTTTGCATTTTAATAGAATTTATGCTCATTTAAGGCGAGCAAATATAGAATTAAACCTATGAATTGACAACTCTAAGGACGATTAATCTATTCTTAAAGAATGTCATTTAAAGCTGCATTCATAGCTTGTACTTTTTTAGCACTTTCATTTAAACGATTTTGTTCTTCAGAGTTGAGTTTAATATCAACTATAGACTCTATACCATTAACTCCAATAATACAAGGCACACCAATACAAATATTATTCAAGCCATATTCTCCTTCTAAATAAACAGAACATGGTATCATTCGCTTATGATCGCTTAATATACTATCTACTAAATAAGCAACCGAAGCTCCAGGAGCATACCATGCAGAAGTGCCTAGTAATTTAGTAAGTGTTGCACCACCAACCATAGTGTCTGCAGATACTTTTTCTAAAGTTTTTTCATTTAGATATTGAGAAACTGGGGCTCCGTTATAACTAGCAATTCTTGTCAACGGAATCATAGTAGTATCTCCATGACCTCCTATGACCATCCCTTGAATGTCATTTGCAGGTTTATCAAGAGCTAATGAAAGATAAGTTTTAAACCTTGAACTATCCAATGCTCCTCCCATTCCTATTATACGGTTTTTTGGTAAACCTAAAGATTTTATAGCCAAATAAGTCATCGTATCCATAGGATTTGAAACAACTATAATAATTGCTTTAGGTGAATGTGTTAATACATTTTCTGAAACACTTTGTACAATTCCTGCATTAATTCCAATTAACTCTTCTCGTGTCATTCCAGGTTTTCTCGGAATTCCAGACGTAATAACAACTACATTACTGTCTGAAGTAGCACTATAATCATTGGTAACACCTATAATTGAGGTGTTAAAACCTAAAGTAGTTGCTGTTTGTGATAAATCTAAAGCTTTACCCTCTGCAAAACCTTCTTTAATATCCAATAAAACGACTTTACTTGCTATTTGTTTTTGAGCTATATATTCGGCACACGAAGCCCCAACATTTCCTGCTCCAATTATTGTTACTTTCATTTTTAAAAATTATAATTATTTATTCTTAGTAAAGAATGCTGTAAAAAACAAAGAATTTGAATTTATGTTATAAATAATAAGCTCTATACATCAATATTTGCATAGATAGCATTCTTTTCAATAAATTCTCTTCGAGGTGGAACTTCGTCTCCCATCAACATGGTGAATACTCGATCTGCTTCTCCACCAGGAGCAATAGTGACTCTTCTTAAAGTTCTTTCTGTTGGATTCATAGTTGTATCCCAGAGTTGTCCTGCATTCATCTCTCCAAGTCCTTTGTATCTCTGAATTGATGAACCAGTTCCAAAATCTTGCATTAATTTATCTCTCTGGTCATCATTCCAAGCATAATTTTTTTTCTGTCCTTTTTTAACCAAATACAAAGGTGGTGTAGCAATGTATATATAACCAGCCTCAATTAATTCCTTCATATAGCGGAAAAAGAAAGTTAAAATAAGTGTTGAAATATGACTACCATCAACGTCAGCATCACACATAATGACTATTTTGTGATAACGAAGTTTTTCAATGTTTAATGCCCTACTATCTTCTTCTGTTCCAATTGTAACACCAAGGGCTGTGTAAATATTTCTAATTTCTTCATTCTCGAACACCTTATGTTGCATTGCCTTTTCAACATTTAGTATCTTACCTCTTAGTGGTAAAATTGCTTGAAATTTTCGATCTCTTCCTTGTTTTGCTGTTCCACCTGCAGAATCTCCCTCAACAAGAAACACTTCACAAAGTGCTGGATCTTGTTCAGAACAGTCAGAAAGTTTTCCAGGCAAGCCACCACCACTCATTACTGTTTTTCTCTGAACCATTTCACGAGCTTTTCGTGCAGCGTGACGAGCCTGAGCAGCTAAAATTACTTTTTGAACTATTATTTTAGCATCATTTGGATTTTCTTCTAAATAGTTTTCAAGCATTTGTGAAACTGCTTGAGAAACTGCTGAAGTCACTTCACGATTTCCTAGCTTAGTTTTGGTTTGACCTTCAAATTGAGGTTCTGCTACCTTCACAGATATAATTGCAGTAAGTCCCTCTCTAAAGTCGTCTCCAGCAATATCAAATTTTAATTTATCTAACAAACCTGAGCTGTCTGCATATTTTTTAAGAGTAGTTGTAAGTCCTCTTCTAAAACCAGCAAGGTGCGTGCCTCCCTCATGGGTATTTATATTATTAACATATGAGTGCAGGTTTTCGGTATAAGAAGTGTTGTAGATCATAGCCACCTCAACAGGTACACTATTTTTTTCTCCTTCCATAGAAATCACATCGCTAATGATCGGCTCACGTGCTTCATCTAAAAAGTGAATAAATTCTTTTAATCCTTCTGTAGACAAAAAGGTTTCTGATTTAAATTCACCAGACTCATCTTTTTCACGTCTATCAATGATAGAAATTTTAATCCCTTTATTTAAATATGACAACTCACGCATTCTGAGAGAAAGAGTGTCATAATTATATTCTCTAGTTAAATTAAAAATTTCTGCGTCAGGTTTAAAAGTCACCAACGTACCTTTCTCACTTGAGTCTCCAATACTTTTTACAGGAGCTAACGCTTTTCCTTTTTCATAACTTTGTTCCCAAATCTTACCATCGCGATATACGGTTGCAGTCAAGCTTTCGGAAAGAGCATTAACACACGAAACACCTACACCATGTAAACCTCCTGAAACCTTATAAGAATCCTTATCAAACTTTCCTCCTGCACCAATTTTAGTCATTACTACCTCTAGAGCAGAAACACCTTCTTTTTTATGCATATCAACAGGAATACCACGACCATTATCCTTGGTAGTAACAGAATTATCCTCATTGATAGTTACTGTAATTTCATCACAATAACCACCCATAGCCTCATCAATAGAATTATCAACAACTTCATATACTAAATGGTGAAGTCCACGAACTCCTACATCACCTATATACATTGAGGGTCGCATCCTAACATGCTCCATTCCCTCAAGGGCTTGGATACTATCTGCTGAATACTGATTATCCTGATTTTCTTTGCTCATATTTGGTTGCTTTTAACTAGTTATATAGCTTAAAAACAAATATAATTATTCAACATCTGGTAATAAAGCTAAACCCCTGTAAATAGTAAGTGAGTTATCAACATTTATATGTAAAAAAAATCTTGTGAAAGGAAATTTTAGATCTTTAGCCTATTTAGAATCATAACTTTTTTCATGAACTTTAGATACAGCTCTTCCACTTGGGTCATTTTGATTTTGGAATTCAATATCCCATGCCAAAGCTACAGGAGAACTACATGCTACAGAAGGAACAGAAGGGACGCTCATAGCCGCTGCATCACTAGGAAAATGTGATTCAAAAATAGTTCTATAATAAAACTCTTCTTTATTCTGAGGCGTTTGGGATGGGAAACGGTGATGAGCATTTATAATTTGATCATCTGAAACTTTATTTTCAACTAAATCCTTAAGCGTATCAATCCAGCTGTAACCTACTCCATCCGAAAACTGTTCTTTTTGTCTCCAAGTTATACTGGGAGGAAGATATTCTTCAAATGCTTTACGTAAAACCCACTTCTCCATTCGCTCGTTGGTTATCATTTTGTCTTTAGGATTTAATTTCATTGCTACTTCAATGAATTTTTTGTCTAAAAAAGGAACTCTTCCTTCAATTCCCCATGCAGCTAATGACTTATTAGCTCTTAAACAGTCATATTGATGAAGTTTTTCAAGCTTACGCACTGTTTCTTCATGAAATTCTTTAGCATTTGGTGCTTTATGAAAATACAAATACCCACCAAAAAGTTCATCAGCACCTTCACCAGAAAGCACCATTTTAATCCCCAAAGCCTTAATCGCTCTTGCCAATAAAAACATAGGAGTGGAAGCCCGGATAGTAGTAATATCATAAGTTTCTAGATGATATATTACTTCTTTAATAGCGTCTAAACCTTCTTGTATAGTAAACTTTATTTCATGATGAACTGTTCCGATGTGCTTTGCAACTTCTTGAGCTGCAGCTAAATCGGGAGACCCTTCCAATCCTACAGAAAAAGAGTGTAGTTGAGGCCACCATGCAGATTGTTCATCATTTGATTCAACTCGTTTTGCAGAAAATTTTTTTGCCAAAGCAGAAGTGATAGAAGAATCTAAACCACCTGAAAGTAAAACTCCATAAGGGACGTCACTCATTAATTGACGATGAACTGCATCAGCCATTGCATCATGCAGATCTTCAATTGAAGTAGAATTGTCTTTTACTGAATCAAAAGTTTTCCATTCCGGCTTATACCATTCAGTGAGATCAGTGTCTTTGCTGTAAAAATAATGACCAGGAGGAAATAATTCAATTTTGGAACAAACCCCCTCTAAAGCTTTTAATTCTGAGGCTACATAAAAAGTACCATTACCATCCCAACCCATATATAAAGGAATTATTCCCATATGATCACGAGCAATAAAATACTCATCATTCTTTTTATCATAAATAGCAAAAGCAAAAATCCCATTTAATTTTTCTACAAAATCTTTACCTTCATTTTCATAAAGAGCTAAAAGAACTTCACAATCAGACTGCGTCTTAAATCCATAGGTTGACTCATAAGGGAGACGTAGTTCACGATGATTATATATTTCTCCATTTGCAGCTAATATAAGATCTCCTGAAGAGCTTATGAGAGGCTGTTTTCCAGAAGTAGGATCTACAATAGCAAGACGTTCGTGGGATAAAATTGCATTTTCTGAATCATAAATTCCACTCCAATCTGGACCTCGATGTCTTAATTTTTTTGACATTTCTAAGATTTGAGGCCTCAATAAGTCTAATGGTTGCTTTAAATCAAAAGCGCAAACAATTCCACACATAATAAATAAATTTCTTCAAATGTAAGAATATAGTATAAAAAATTTGTTATTATTTATAAATTACTTTGTTTTTATAACTATAAGTGTGTTTATGATGAATATAATTAACATTTAAACTAAATAAAAAGAGGTTTAGTTTAAATGTTTAATTGAGCTAGTTAATGCGATTACTATAAACTATATTTCCACCTAAAATAGTAGCTATAACCCGAGTATTAAGAATTCTTTTTTCACTTACCACTAAGAGATCACGATCTAAAATAACAAAATCAGCAACTTTACCCGGTTCTATAGATCCTTTTTCATCTTCTTCAAAATTAGCATAAGCACCCCATATAGTCATTCCTCTCAAGGCATCATATCTAGATAATTTATTTTGGGGTAGATATCCACCATCAGGGAAACCATTTTTGTCCATTCGTGCTATTGCAGAATAAAAAGTTAAAATTGGACTTACTTTCTCTACTGGAAAATCAGTTCCTAAAGCAATTTTAGATGATTTATCTAAAAGTGCTTTGTATGCATATGCTCCAAATAATCTATCAGAACCAAGACGATCTTCTGCCCAATACATGTCACTTGTTGCGTGGGTAGGTTGAACTGAAGGTAAAATTTTACTGTTAAATAATTTAATATCAGCTGTATCTATAATTTGAGCATGTTCAACCCGCCATCTTGGATCATCCGAAAAAACTAAAGCTTTTCTGTAAGCCTCTAGTACAATTTTGTTAGCACTATCTCCAATAGCATGAGTATTCATTTGAAAAGGAGTAGTTGCTAATCTATAAGCCAATGCTTCTATTGAATCTTTGGAGGTGATGAACTCACCTTTATGATATTTTAAATCAGAGTAATTTTTTTTTAAGGCAGCACCTCTGGATCCTAGCGCACCATCAGCATAAATTTTAAAAGATCTTACATTGAGCTTATTTGTTTTTAATGGGCCACTACTAAGAAAAAAATTCATATTCTCCTTAGTGTTGGAAATCATGGCATAAACACGCATCTTAAGTAAACCGATTTTCTGAAGACTGTCCACAAGAAATATATCATCTTTATTCATTCCCGCAATTGAAACTGTAGTTAAACCATTTGAAAAACTAATATTAGCCGCTTCCTTTAGTGCTTTAATTTTGTCTTGGATTGAAGGTTTCGGAAGTATTGCATTTACCAATCGCATTGGAGCATCAACCAAGACACCTGTTAACAAGCCATTTTCCTTAATGACTGTTCCTCCTTCAATTTTAGTTTCTAAAGTGATTCCAGCTAAGTCTAGTGCTTTTTGATTAACCAAAAGAGCATGGCCATCTATCCTACGAATAGCAACGGGTATATTTGGAAATAATTTATCCAAACTCTCTTTATTGGGTAAATCTTTGTTTGCCCAATCATTTTGATCCCATCCTCTGCCAATTAAAGCATTTATATCATTTCCATCAGCATATCTACTCAAGCGCTCTAAAACTTCATCAAAACTTTTAGTCCCTTTTAAATCAACTTCTTGAAGACTTAAACCTAAACTTAAAAAGTGGCAATGAGAATCAATAAAACCTGGGTAAACAGGAAGAGTTTGAAGATCTAAAATTTTTCTTGCAGAATATTCATTTAAAAGTTCCTCACCTCCTACTGCAATGAATTTACCTTTGTCAACAACAAAAGCAGATGCATCATTACCGTTAGAACCCATAGAATAAACTTTTGCATTATGAACCAATAAGTCAACCTTTTTTTGACAAGATAAAAGCAAAAAAGAAACAGAAACAGAAACAAAACTTAGTAAGAGTGTTTTTTTCATTTAAAAATTAAAAATTATTTAAATTTAATGTTTGAAAAGCAGTCTTGCAAATGTAATAAATTCAAAAGTTGAAATAAAAATATTATTCCACTACTTTTAAAAAAAATTAATATTGAAAATCAAATTTATACGTAATTCCAGCTAATATTAATGATGAGGGTTCTTTATAATAGGCCCATTTACCATGTATTCCACTTGAATTTATCTTGGCCTTTAAAAAAACATCAAATTGTTGAGATAACTTATAAGTCAAATGGGTGGTTGTAGTTATAAAATATGGTATTTTTTCCTCTTGATATTGAATTTTTTCAATTTCTTGAGCAATAAATATTGGTCTAAAAGCAGCTAAACGATCACCAATTAGAGTCCCTTGAAAAGTTAAAGTTAGATTGTTTTTCCATTTAAACTGACCCTCCCAATTTAACTCAATCGAGGGAACATTCCATAGTATTTGTTGCTCTGTAAAATCATAATAATTATAAAAAGTTTCAAATCGAATATAATTATTTTCAGTAAGATCGATTTGTAATGCTATTTTAACACCATATAAGCTAATGTTAGCGTATTTCCCTTGATAAGCGTTAGATAGTCTATAAGGCATGTTTTTGTTTTTATAATCAAAAGGCAAACGTTCAAATAATTTGAAGTTTTCAACTTGATCAAAATTGAATCCAAAATCAAAATTCAAAACTGACGCCAAACTTGATTTTAAACCTAGTGTTGAATTATATTTCTTGAATGTTGGCTTAAGATTAGTATATGGCGCTAAATAAGGATTTTCTATCGTCAAAGATTGATACGAATTAAAATTCACCCCTCCATTAGATAAAAAATATGGAATCATTATATTATTTGAATTTTTATAAGAAATTTCAATTTCAGGATAATATAAAAGTTTTTTATTGAAATCATTAACACCTTGAACATACGCTAGTCCTGCTCCAATTTTAAACTTTAACTCATTTGAAGTATTTTTATAATGTATCTCTAAAGAACTAATTCCTTGAGTGTATTCATTAACTCCATCTTCAAAATAGGGCTCTTCAAAAGAGGAATTTAGGCCCTTGAGTCCTATTTTTGCGCCTAATTTTCCATCTCCTACCTCAATTTCGAAATTTGAATTAACAGAGAGTTGCTGTTCAGAAGTATTAAAATTATCTGAGGTTAAATTTGCTTGAAATTCAATACCACGAACAAAAAAATCATACCAATTCCAATTTGTTCTAATTTTAAAATAATTACGATTAATTTCAGGATTAATATTTTTTAATAAAACAGAATCCCAATCTCTTTTATATAAACCAAAATAATTATTTTTAATTGAAACAAATTGCATTAATGTATTAACATTATAATAGTTGCTTCTAAGGTTATGATGTACTCCGAATTTGGTATAACTTTGATTACTATTAAGTATTGTATTAGCTAAATCATTTCTAAATCCATCTCGATATATTTTAATACCAAAACGCTGTAAACGATCTAATTCAATTACACTAGAAATATCTAAATAAGCCTGCCCTTTTGTTCCAAATCCACCATTAAAAAAAGTGTTAAAAGACGTTTCAGATGAACGTTTTTGTAATTTTAATGGGGTTGCTTTGTTAGGAATAAAAGTTGACAAGGCTGGCACAGACTTTATCTTAAACTCCAAAATTTTATTTTTTGCTTTTAAACTATCTGGAATTAAAGGGCTAGAATTTATTTTAAATGAATTCGATAAACTTGGAGTATATGATTTTATAATCAAAACTTGTTGCGTACCAATATTATCTTCTTTTTCTTGTGCATAAAGCTGAAAAGTCAGGAAAACCATTGACAACAACAAAATGTTGAGTATTCTAATTTTCATTGCCTGGATTATTTACAGATCTATTTTCCAATGCTGCTCTGGCATTGTATGTTTCCAATAAAGAGCTTGCTTCTTCAGTTACCTTTGGAAAAACATCAAAACTTTCTATTAAAGATTCTAAAACAAAACTCGCTTGAAAGGAATCTTCTAATGCAAAATAATTTTTAGCAAGTAGTAATAAAGATTTAGCATTCCATATCCCCAATTGAGAACCATTAGCAGCAATATTCATTATAACCTTAATCGAATCTTCGTGTTTTTTGTGCTTAAATAATTCGTCCGCTTTAAAAAAAAATGCCTCTGCAGCTAATTCTGATTGAGGTGCACTTTCTAATATTAGATATGCTTCTGCAGCCACCACTCTATCTTTTAACATTAAAGCAGAACGTGCCTTAAGTTTTAATGCATCCCATTTAAGGGTTGATTCCAGTAAAGGATAATCCAATATAATATTTGACATCTCAATAGCTAAAAAGAATTGATCTGTCTTATAATAACTTTGCATTAGATTTAATGAGGCAAATCGTTTATTTTCATCAAATGATGCAATTTGAATTAGTTTTTCAAGATAAGGGATCAAATCATTTACACTATTTTTATATTTTAAAAGAGTTATGGTCCTTACTAAAGATTTTTCAGTATAATTAGAAACATCACTTTTAATCAAAGATTGATAATAAACTAATGCTCTATCAAAAAGTTCTTTTTCGAAGTAAATTTCAGCCAAATAAAAAGTAGCTGTTTTATTAAATGCACCTTGTGGAAAGGTTTCTAAATATTCTTCTAATCGCTTTTCTGCGCTTTTGAAGCTACCTTCTAAAAATTGTTTTTCGGCAGCACTAAAAGCTGTTTTTTCAAGCTCAATATCTGTAAACGTGTTTAAATTATGGATTTTCACCCATTTAGAGAAAGCTCCAACTTCACTTTGATCTACTGCAATCTCTTTTAATATTTTGACAGCTTGATGTGCAACAGGAAATTTTCTATATCTTAAAGCAACCTTTTCCAAAATTAATTTAGCTTTATCATATTGCTCTTCATTGTACAAAATCAACCCTTTATTCAAAATAGATCGAACTAGATAGGGGCTGTTCTCAAAACCCTCTATCAATTGATCATATGATTCAATAGCCTTTTCACTATCACCTTCACTTCCATAAACAGCGGCTAATTCAAATATAGCATCATCTGTCAGCTGATCCTTTCTATACTTTTCAATTAACCATATTAAAGATTCAGTTTTTTTTAGGTTTCGATCAACAAAACCATAGCTGATTGCTTTTTGATAAGTGGCATATGCACCCATGGAAAAATTTAAAGCAATGGCATAGTTATAATAATCAATTGCAGGCCAGTATTGTTTTAAAGCAAATTGACAATCTCCCATTCTCAAAAAAGTATCACGCTGGTAATTTACATCTAGGGACATGTTAGTTAAGTTAAAATCTTTAAAGAAAGATAAAGCATAATCATATTCACCAAGTTTAAAATATACATAAGCCATGTCATAGTTTAAACGTTTATATGATTTTACAGTATTGCTTTTAGGATGTTTTTTGAATCTTTTGTAAAAGGATAATGCATTATCAAATAAGTTACGTTCATATTCAGAACGACCAAGCCAATATAATGAATAAGCCTCTAGACCTTTGTCTTCTTTTAGCTTTATTGACCTTTCAAACAAAGAACTAGATTGAGAATACAGTCCACTTTTGAAGTCCTGAATCCCTTTTAAAGTCAAAACACGCTGTAACACAACATCATTTTTATAACCACTTTTATCATCTAATATCTTTAAAGCGGCTTCATAATTACCAATTTTAGTATAAGAATTAACTAATAGCTCTGCCATTAGTTCTATTTGATTATTTTTAGGGAAATCATCAATAAAATCTGACAAGACTTCGGGTATGTTTTCATATATATTACCAATTTCATAGCTAAGTTTAGCATAATTTAACGATGAATCTTCCTTGATTAAAGCGTTGAAATTCATTTTTGATGCACTTTTAAATGCATTTTGAGCCGCAAGTTTTTGATTTGTTTTTATGTAACAATCTGCTAAAACATAATATGCATTTTGAGCTAAAGATTTTTTTTTGCCAATAATTTTATTGAATTGTTTTATTGCTTTTTCATATTCACCATTTTGATGAAGAGCATAGCCTAATTGATAAAAATCATTGTTTTCCCAAGTTCCTTTTTTACCAACATAGGACTCTAGATAAGGGACTGCCTTAGAATATTCTCCAAGATTAAAATAACTCTCTCCAATAATTTTTGATAAATCTGAGACTTTATCTAGTTGAGAATTTTGTAAAGCAATTTTACCTAAATCAATCGCCTTATCAAAACGACCTAAACGAAAATTCATGTCAGCCTGAAAATAAGATAAATTATCTTTTTGAGATGGGTTAGAAATACTGCTGAATTGTGAAACAGCTTCATCAAAATCTTCTAGTTGATAGGCTATATGACCCAAATAATAATGTGCGTCTGATTCGAATGTTTTATTGTCTCTAACTTTTTCTAGATAAGGCTTAGCCTGTTTGTATCTTTTAGCGGAAAACAAAGTGTATCCCTTGCTGAAATTAAAGACTGGTCGTTCTAATTTTGGGACTTGATTTTCTGAAATACGCATAAGCCATTTTAATGCATAGCGATATTTTTCATTATTAAAATAAAAATTAGCAACTTCAAAATCTATTGATTCGGATTCGAGAGAATTCGGATAATCCTGTCTAAACTGTTTTAACATTTTTTCAGCATCTATGAAGTTTAACCTAAGAGCATTTGAAATGGTATTAAACTCTATGAGTTTGTTTAGATTATTGTCATGATATGCGTCACCAAATAGTATATTGGACTGCCAAGAAGTAGGAAAATAATTTAAACCAAAAAGATGTATTCCATTTTCATTAACATAACGAGAATCATATATTTGACACCATAAGAATAATGGTGACATTAAGAAAATAAATATACATTTTAATGATTTTATCATCTTTATAAAGGTAGTAGATTCGAATTATACTATAAACACTAAAGAATTTTATAAAATATAATTTATTAACAAAATATTTAATAATAATTCCAAAAACATACCTTTAGATAAAATCTAAATCTTCTATGCAAAAAGCGATTGTTTCACTTGACAAAGCAACAATTATCAATGAGAAAAATGTTATTTTTTCAGACATTAATTTTAATTTAAATGTAGGCGAATTTGTTTTCCTAATTGGTAAAACGGGAAGTGGAAAAAGCAGTTTACTGAAAGTGCTTTATGGTGATTTACTATTAACATCCGGAAGTGGAAGCATAGTGGGGTATGATCTTACTCAACTTAAAGACAAACAAATTCCTCAATTAAGAAGAAAAATTGGAGTTGTATTTCAGGATTTTAAACTACTTCCAGATAGAACAATTTATGATAATCTTGCTTTTGTTTTAAAAGCAACAGGATGGAAAGAAAAAATAAAAATCAAAGAGAGAGTTTCTGAAGTTCTAAACCTTGTTAATGTTTCTGCTAATTCAAATAAGTTTCCATTTGAGCTATCGGGAGGTGAACAACAGCGTGTTGCTATTGCCAGAGCATTACTAAACAATCCAGAACTGATTATCGCAGATGAACCAACTGGAAATCTAGATCCTGAAACAAGCCAAGAAATCATGCTTTTATTCAGAAAACTTCATGCTGAAGGAATGAGTGTAATAATGGCTACTCATGACTATAATATGATAGTACAGTTTCCAGGAAAAATTTTCCAATGCGAAAATGGAAACCTAAATGAAGTGGTAGCTAAAAGCTAGCTCTAAATTTTTTGACGCTTTCTATCTGTTTCATTTAAATGTATTTTCCTTAACCGAAGTGACTTTGGAGTCACTTCAACATATTCGTCTTTTTGAATATATTCTAGAGCCTCTTCAAGTGAAAATTTGATTGCCGGTACAATTTTAGCTTTATCATCTGCACCTGATGATCGAACATTACTTTGCTTTTTAGCTTTTGTAATATTTATTGCCATATCATCTTGACGTGAGTTTTCACCAACAACTTGACCTTCGTAAATGTTTTCTCCAGGCTCTACAAAAAATTTTCCACGATCTTGTAATTTATCTATAGAATAAGGAATTGCAGTACCATTTTCCATTGAAACTAATGAGCCACTAATGCGTCCTGGGATTGTCCCCTTTAAGGGCTGATACTCTTTGAATCTGTGTGACATGATCGCTTCTCCTGCAGTTGCTGTTAGTAATTGATTTCTCAACCCGATGATTCCTCTTGAAGGAATTAAAAACTCACAAATCATACGATCTCCTTTAGCCTCCATAGATAATACTTCACCTTTTCGAAGACTTACCGATTCAACTGCTTTTCCAGAAACGTTTTCAGGAAGATCTATTGTAAGCTCTTCGATAGGCTCACATTTAACACCATCTATTTCTTTGATAATAACTTGGGGTTGACCAATTTGTAATTCATACCCTTCACGTCGCATAGTCTCAATTAATACCGACAAATGCAATACTCCTCGTCCAAAAACAATAAACTTGTCTGCACTTCCTGTTTCTCCTAATCTAAGAGCTAAGTTTTTTTCTAATTCTTTTGTTAAGCGATCTTTAATATGACGAGAAGTAACAAATTTTCCGTCTTTACCAAAAAATGGAGAATCGTTTATAGTAAATAACATACTCATTGTTGGCTCGTCAATTGAAATTGACTTTAAACCTTCAGGGTTTTCGATGTCTGAAATAGTATCTCCTATCTCAAAGCCTTCAATACCTACTAAAGCACAAATATCTCCGGTTTCAACCTTTTGAACTTTTTTACGTCCAAGACCCTCAAAAACAAAAACTTCTTTTATTTTGCTTTTCTTTATTGATCCGTCTCTTTTTACTAGAGCAATTTGTTGACCTTCTAAAACATAGCCCCTCTGTACCCTTCCGATGGCAATTCGTCCGGTGAATGATGAAAAATCTAATGAGGTAATTAATAATTGTGTTGTACCTGGATCAAATTTAGGAACCGGAACATGTTCTATAACCATATCTAATAAAGGCTCAATATTAGATGTTTCGTTTTTCCAATCATCACTCATCCAATTATTTTTAGCAGAACCATAAACAGTTGGAAAATCTAACTGCCACTCTTCAGCACCTAACTCAAACATCAAATCAAAAACCTTCTCATGAACTTCATCTGGAGTACAATTTTCTTTATCTACTTTATTTATAACAACACAGGGTTTTAATCCTAAATCAATTGCTTTTTGAAGAACAAAACGTGTTTGGGGCATAGGTCCTTCAAAAGCATCAACTAATAATAAAACGCCATCTGCCATATTCAAAACTCGCTCCACTTCTCCTCCAAAATCAGCGTGACCAGGCGTGTCAATAATATTAATCTTAGTGTCTTTATAAACAACAGAAACATTTTTAGAGGTAATCGTAATACCGCGTTCACGTTCTAAATCGTTGTTGTCCAATATTAGATCTCCGGTGTTTTCGTTATCACGAAACAATTGACAGTGATACATAATCTTATCAACTAAGGTTGTTTTTCCGTGATCAACGTGTGCAATAATGGCAATATTTTTGATAGCTGTCATAGCGTTTTTTTAGGCGCTGCAAATATATTACTAATTCTTGCGCAAGCACTCAAAGGATGCAATAATTAATCTAATAAGTTAAAATTAAATATCTCCCTTAAATCAACAGTTTGGATCAATATTTGTAATTTCGCATTTAATTAGGTTAATTGAAACTCATGGGGTCGACTGGTTTTGACAGCAGGACGCATGAAATGGTAAGCAAGTCGAGCGCTGAATTACAGCTCGTAAATCTCATTTTTCATATTTTTAAATGGCGAAAATAACTACGCTCTAGCTGCATAATTAACAGAATTATAGTATGTTAATGCCAAGTCCTGACTAGGTCAGGAAGCCGGATGTCTCTGAATAGCCCTTGTTGACGGCGATTTATATTGAGGCACCATAAAAGTCAACATCGAAACGTAGGGGCATCGGTTACGTTTTACAATTTATGATGTTAAGGGTATAATGGATAGTTTTCGATCAGCTATACCTCGAAAATTAAACGAAAGCTAAACTTGTAGAAAGCTATTGAATCACTTGTTTGGACGAGGGTTCGATTCCCTCCGACTCCACAATAAATGTTGTAAGGCCCCACTAACACTGGGGTCTTATTTTTTGGAGTATGGTTTAGGGTATACCTTAGCCTAAAGTTAGAGATCCATAAGGCAGTTTATTGCAGTGTGTCCTCCAAGAATTACTCCACAAATAAAGGCAAGTCAATATTAGTCTCATTAGTAACTTGTCTTAATCTTGGTAAAGTATATTGTAAGGCTCTTTGAAGCATCTTAATGTGCTGATTAGCGTTTAACTCATTTATGTCTAAAGTGTCTATTAGACTTCCTGTAAATTGTTAGTTCAACCTATTTAAGAGGATTAGAAATCCCTAAAGGGGATATGCCTGTGGTTTAAAGTTTATATTATTAAGTGATTTTAAATTATTTTCTTCAGAAAAAATCGGTATACTATAAACAAAAATACACCTACAATATTGATGCAAGTACTTGATTTATATACTGTAAAATATGGAAACACGAATCATGAGCTACTAATTTTTGAGATTAGCTTAGTTGTTAATTTATTATTGAGCGTTTAATTCTATCCCAAGAAGTAAATGGAACATTAGACAGAAGCCCTCCCGAGATAGACAAGGTTGGAGTTGCAGTCATCGCCTCACTAAAATGAGCTGTTAGTCACCACATCACTGGCAACTAAAATATTATCTGAATC
>Ga0307995_1000258_pt1 | contig 37868 bp, 22 predicted proteins | sample EllFjometagen262_FD_203132 | JGI IMG/M metagenome (GOLD analysis project Ga0307995, IMG submission 203132) | Marine microbial communities from Ellis Fjord, Antarctic Ocean - #262 | ecosystem: Environmental > Aquatic > Marine > Unclassified | place: Southern Ocean | collected 2014-11-02 | reverse complement strand
CTCCAGAGAATACGTGGAATCCATGGAATCCTGTAATAAAAAAGAAAAAGTCAGCAAACAACCTGTTTCCATATTCATTGTTCACTAGGTTAGCGCCTTCTACCACATATATTGCTTGAGTTATTTCATTTAAAGACTCTTCCCTACTTAAAATAATCTTACGTCCATTAGCATCAATTTTTTCAGTTTTAATAACTATCTGTGGGTTCGCAATAACTCCAGCTATAACTTCATCTGGTGTGAAAGATGGCAAGGACCCTTCTCCTAAAAACCAGACTCCATTTTTACTTTCATGTTGAACTCTATCAGAACGACTCTCTATGGCAAATTCATCTAGAGCTACTCTTTTCCCTGTTTCTTGATTAATAAACTGAAATAATTGTCCTCCTTTAGTCTCTACAGCACCATATTCTCCTTTTATAAAAGTACTCCATTCCCAAGCTTGAGATCCCACAAAAACAGCACCACCAATTATTGTAAGGAACATGTATACTGCTACTTTATTTTTTTGCATATGGTGACCTGCATCTACAGCCAAAACCATAGTTACAGATGAGAAAATTAAAACAAAAGTCATTAATGCCACATAATACATCGGGGCATCTACACCATGTAAAAAAGGAAAGTGAGTAAACACTTCATCAGCAATTGGCCAAGAATCAATGTTTTTAAATCTAGAAAATCCATAGGCTACAAGAAACCCTGAAAAAGTTAAGGCATCAGAAACAATAAAAAACCACATCATTATTTTTCCGTAGCTAGCTTTAAAAGGCTTGTTTCCACCATCCCATAAATCTTCATCGTTGTTGGCGGATGTTGTAATAGTTGAGCTCATTTATTTTTATAAATTAAGGTAACAAAGTTACATATTTTTACTATCTAAAGAAATATAAAAAAACAAACAAATACAACCATAAAAATCCTAGGAAATGCCAAAAGGTAACCGCTAATTCAAACCCTAGTTTATTAATATTATATTTATTTTTTTGATTATTATAAATTACCACCAGAAGCACTATCATTCCTGCAAAAAGGTGAACTAAGTGGAGTACGGCTAATACATACAAAAACGAAGTTGTCACTGTACTTTCTGGTCCTGTAAAAAAGTATCCTTTGGAAATAAGTTGATCAAATCCTGAAAATTGAGAAACAACAAAAACAACAGACAAGAGAAAAGTAACTCCAAGCCAGATAGAAGTTACTTTAATATTGTTTTTGTTTACATTTTTTTTAGCCATTAATATGGACAGGCTACTTAAAACAATCATTACAGTACTTAGCATAAAAGCTGACGGTAATTGAAAATCAGTGATCCAATCCGGTCTTGATTTACTGACTATGTAAGCGCTTGTAAGTCCTGCAAAAGTCATTGCAATACTTAACATAGAAAACAAAAGCATCATTTTTTTTGCTCTTATATGTTTTTTCCTGTCATCTTGAGCATTTAAGTTCATATATAAATTTTATCTATTAAATAAGTTATTTGTAAAAGAGTTAAATAAACTACGCTTGATGTAAATACTTTTTTGGCTGCAGAAGTACTCATCTTGATATATAAATTAATCGCAAAGTAAAGCATTCCTAAGCCTAAAAGTAATACTACAAAAGCGCCCATAATTGAAAGCTTCAAATCCCCAGTTAGTCCGCTCACAGGAAAAATAGAAATCACTATCATCCAGATAGTATAAAGCACAACCTGGAGAGCTGTTGATTTATCTTTTTTTCCAGTTGGTAACATATTTATTCCCGCCTTTTTATAATCATCATGAAGCATCCAGCCTAAAGCCCAAAAATGTGGAAACTGCCAGAAAAACTGGATCATAAATAGTGTGCCAGACTCAATTCCAAAATTATTTGTTGCCGCCACCCAGCCTAACATAAAGGGAATAGCTCCTGGAATAGCTCCAACAAAAACAGAAAGTGGAGTGATAGTCTTTAAGGGTGTATACAAACAGGTATATATAAAAATTGAAATAGATCCAAAAAGAGCTGTCTTAGGGTTTATTTTATATAAAACGACAACTCCTACAAGTGTCAATAAAATTGAAATAATAAAAGCGGTATTAATGCTCATTTTTTCAGATGGAATAGGTCTATTTTTAGTCCTATCCATAAGTTTATCTATGTCTTTTTCTATAATTTGATTGAATGAGTTTGATGCTCCAACCATACAATATCCACCTAAAGCTAACAACAGTACTGTAGATAAATCAAATGAATCAGAAGCTATTAAATACCCTGCTAGTGAGGAAAAAACAACACTTATTGCTAATCTAGCTTTTGTTAATTCAAAAAAATTAATAAAACTTTCCTTAACAGGATTAAGTTTTACATGTGATTTTATTGAGCTGCTAGCCATAAATTGAAATAGAGCGCAAATTTAGTGCAGAATAATAGAGAAAGCAATGTTTTCTCGATATTTAAAGTATTACTGTAATCTGAAAGTAATAGGGATACTAAAAGGAACTCTAACGGGTCTTCCCCTTTGTTTACCCGGAGTCATTTTAGGTAATTTAGAGATAATTCTATTAGCTTCTTTTTCAAGATTTTTATCTGGTCCCCTAGTTCTAATTCCACTAATATTTCCATCTTTTCCAATCATAAACTGAACAAAAACTCTTCCTTGAATTCCCATTTCTTGAGCTATTTCTGGGTATCTAAAGTTTTTATTAATATGTTTCATAATTTTCTCTTGGAAACATTTTCTTCTTTGAGATTTAGCTACTCTTTCACAACCAGGAAATAAAGGAACATCTTCAATAATAGCAAATGGAATATCTAGATCTAACTCTTCCTCCATTACTTCAACTTCTTCAACTATTTCTTCTTGATCAGTTTCAGTCGATTCAATTATTGTTTCTTCAATCTCTTCTTCATCCTCAACAACTTCAATAATTTCTGGAGCTGGTGGTGGTGGTGGTGGTGGTGGTGTTTTTATTTGTTCGGTAATCGGAATTTCTTCATCATCGTCATCATCGACATTTAATGATTCGTAATCATACTGAGCTTCGTATGTTTTAGCTTCAATTGCTCTCCATGAAACAAGTAAAACAATGCATAATCCAAAAGCAAATAGTAGACTACTATAATTTCTTAAATCAGATTGTGGATTTTTTTTTGGTTGCATAAATTTAAATTATTCTATAAGCTAAAATAATTTTTTTTTTTTAAAATGAAAGCTAAGAGTGTTTAATTTTAGAAAAAAATAAACTATATGTTATTATTCCTAATAAGATTCCAGCTGAATTTGCAATAAAATCTGCCCAATCACTATACCTTCCAACAGGTAAAGCTCCTTGTAGAAACTCAGTAGAACTTGCTATAAAAAAAACTATTATTAGATTTTTCCAAGGAAAAAACTTGTCACTAAAAGATTGTAGTCTCATCCACATGATTGACATAATAAAATAAATAGACAAATGTATAAGCTTATCCAACTCCAAAAGTTTAAATTCTGGAAGTGAAAGGTTGGGTATTGGAACTAATGAGATTATTACTATTAATAAAGTGTAAATCCATGTCAACCTTAAAAATAAAGGTTTATCCACCTATTAAATCTTTATAAGATTCAGCAGTTAATAATTCTTCAATTTCAGAAATATCTTTGATTTCCATTTTAATAATCCAGCCTTTTTCATAAGGGTCATCATTAATTAGTTCTGGATTATCTTCTAAACCCTCATTCATTTCTGTTATTTTTCCTGAAAGAGGTAAAAACAAGTCAGAAACTGTTTTTACAGCTTCCACAGATCCAAAAATCTCTTCTTTACTTAACTCATCTCCTAAAGACTCTATTTCAACATAAACAATATCTCCTAATTCGCCTTGGGCATAATCAGTAATTCCAATTATTGCATTATTCCCTTCGATTTTAACCCACTCGTGATCTTTAGTATATTTTAAATCAGACTTTATTTCCATTTTATAATATTAATTTTTTGTAAATATAATTCTAAAAATTATTTTTTCATAAATATTAATCTCCAAAATTATACCTTAAAGTCATTCCAGACCTTATAGTTGTCATTGGAAATGCAGTTGATATAGCAAATTTTGAAAATAAATGATCATAAAAGAAAACAGCATTAAAACTCTTACTCAAGGCATAATCAGCAGATAACTTCAAAGACCAAAGTGTTTGTCCAGCAGTTACTTTGTTATCTAAAATATTTAAATTTCTAATGATCGTAATATTATCTCTAAAATTTACGTCAGCCTTAATATTCAAATCTCCTTTAGAAACTGTTTGCCTGCCTCCTAAATTATTTCTAAACTTTAAATCTTTAATTCTATAACCAAACCCTAATGAATAATCTGTTCCTGAAGTTTCAGTGAGCATATCATTGTCTAAGCTTAATGACAGTGCTCTATCTTTTTTTAAAGCCATTACTACCCTTATTGAATTTTTTAACTCCATATCAATTTTTAACAAAGGATTAAACTGTTCTACCAAATTAATATTAGTATATAATATTTCGTTTAAAAAATTTCCTGAAGCATCTTTTAAGGATGGTGTGTCTGAATCATATTCAAGATTAGACTTAAAGCTGTTTAAAGTATAACTAGAGCGATAAGAATGTCCTATACTGAACCTTTTAAACTTGTCTTTAAAGAAATCTAGATTAATCAACCCGCTATACTGTAAAGACCAATTTGGCAATGGAGTGCTTCTGATTGCGCTTAATGAAATGCTATTAGGATCTTTGCCTGAATAGGCAGAAATAAAAGCTGGAATCAAAACAGCTTGATTGTTTTTTCCATAACCCAGGGGGAATCCAAATTCATCTATTTCTCCACTTGAGTCCCCATAAATTGCAGCTAACCTACTAGCAATTATTAATCTATTTTTTTGAAATTCATCAAAAGTTAAAGATTTATTTTCATTACTATTTTTAAAGGATGTTTTTATTAAAATAGTTGATATAGCAAAATTCCCAAATGAATTTGGAGACAATGAATTGTACTGACTATCTGTTACTATAAAATTTTCTGAAAAATTTTCTGAATACACCCTATTAGCGTTTATGTCAATTTTCAAATCTTTAATCCAACTTAATTCGGCAACTAAGTCAAACTTAGTATTGTGCACTTGAGTAAACTGTTCGTTGAAACTTGGAAAATTAGTTAACCATCCATTTTTTGCAGCCTCAAACCTTATATCCGATTGGCTTCCAAAAACAAAGGCTAAGGATGGTCTTGAAGTTCCTAAAAATCCAAGAGACTGAGTATAGCCAGGTAAAACTTTTCCGTTATTTTCTGCATAATTCACTTTGAGCCTGGTTAAACCAGTTGCAAGTCCAATAAATGAATTTAGAACTTTATCTTGAACTGTTTTAGGCTTCTTTTTCTTTTGTAAACCCAAGTTTTTATAAAACTTAGACATATTGAAGGAGGTATTTATAGTGTGCGTATTAGCATTTTGAATCGTATTAACATTGCCAAGAACATTTCCTAATTCGTCTTCAACTAAAGCCATCGCGTCAGATCCTCGTTCCCAATTAAAATCCCCTGAGTAACTATAACTACTAGAAATGAAATTTATCAAAGGAAAAAATTTAAAAGGCAATTGATAGCTTAATTGAAATGATTGATTGTGTGAATTAGCTTCCCCTGTATTCCAAAACCCATCCCATATGTCTAAATCTTTATTGACCACAACATTTCCCTCTGAATCATTTTGAAAGTAATTCTTAATAACACTATTATTTGAAGCCGAAAAATCTAATCTTAAAGAATTAGTTAAATTTTGACTTAAACTAAGGCTCCAATCAAAAAGAAAATTTCTTTGTTGAATGTTAGGAAGAGCAATTTGTTTTGAAGCATCTGCACCTTCAATAAAAACATCTCTAAACCTTTGACTATTAAAAGTTCTATTAATATTTGCATTAAACGATATACTAGATAATAAAGGATTGAAATTAAACTCCTTCAGCCATTCTAAATACTTATTTTCAGATATAAATTTTATTGATTCAAATGGAGCTATAACAAACGGATTAAAAGTATAACTATACTGTGCACTGGTTCTAGCTGTTTTTCTAGTTAAATTTTCTATTTCATAATCATGTTGCATCTCTTGATTATAACTATATGAAAAATCAAAATTTTCAATATCATATATCTTTTCTTTTTGATCATCTGATCTGTTTTTTTTCAAACCAATCAAATTAATACTATTAATTTTTCTGTAAGAAATTGCTTGATTTCTAATTGAATCTTTTTGACTTTTTCTAGTAGCAGAATTGAGTCGGTCATTTAATTTAATGTCTTGATAGAAAGGGTCGTATTCAGGTGTAGTAAACTCTTCTGAAATACTATATGATAAAGGAACTTGAACTTGCCATTTTTCTGGCAAAAGCTTTCCTAAATTAACACTTCCTATAAAACCATATTGTTTCTGTTCTTCTCTACTTCTTTGGTTTGGAGTTTTATCAATTGAACCAAATCCAATTGTAGACATTTTTCCAGAAAGTGAAATATTAGCAAAATCAGCAATATTAGCATCTAATGATCCTAAGGCAGACCATCCTCCTTTTCCGTCAATTTCAGAAAGACGCAATTCATTAAACCAAACCTCGCCAGAAAGAATATCTCCGTTTTCAACAGATGGGTTTTTAACTCCAATCATCAAGTTTTTAATTGCTCCAATTGTTGGATTCCCTTTTATTGCAAATTTATATTTTTTGTCTCCTGGCAAACTTGAAATTGATGTAAATTCATCTATTGCTTCAAGATTCTCATTAAAATATAAAACTTCTGATAAATTTGAATTATTAGAGATTGCTATTGATTTTAATTGAGTTAGTTTCTCTAAAGAAAAATCAATTGAATTTGAATCAGGCTCCCAAACTTGATCAGCACTATATCTGTTTGAAGAATTTTGATTAAATGCCGTAGGCTTTAAAGGGATTTCAATTTGATAATAATTGTCTGTAAAATCAGATCCTATTCTTAGAAAACCAACTAATCGTTTATCAAATTCTTCTGTTGCTCCTTCTCCTGGTAGCTTAGTACTTTCCTCTAATGATTCAGCGTGTATATACATTTTTAAAGACTTGTATTGTCTCATGTCAAAATTTAAATTCTTATATACTGCTCTTGAATCTTTTGGCTGAAGATCATTAATTTTCATGCTCATTGATTGCTCATTCTGCCTGATAACAGTACTGTTAGAATTTATCTCTTCCCTTTTAACTCCTGGCGGGAGAACATAGTTTATCGGTACTCTATTTTCATTCTCTAATATATTAACAGACCCAATTTCAAATGATGTATTAGGGTATGTTATGTTTTCTTTATTTAAATTCTTTGAATACCTTTTCCAATCAGTTCTAACTAAATCTAATGTACCGAATCTTATCGTTACAGGTTTAGTGAAATCTTTAAGAAAAATTCTCATAAAACGAATGGATCTCAAGTTGTCTATTCCATTAATTGATTTAAAAAAAGGGCTGTACTTACTGCTTTTGTAGAATTGCTTAAAAACTGGTATTTTAAACTGGATCCATCTCGTGGTTTTAGATTGTCCATTTGGGAGTTCAACTTTTACATTTTCTCTTACGTCACTAATAAATGGATGATTTCCGACGTCCATATTTTTTCTAATTGGCACGGTATATTCAAAATAACTATCAATAGTATTCATGGTGTTATCTTGGTTAACATCTTCGTTGTCGGGGATAGTAGTTGATCCTCTTTCATTGTTATTTATGGAAATAGGTGAGTTCCCCTGAGTCCCATTATAATTTTTATATCTATCTAATACACCTCCACTAGCACTTAAATAATATTGATAATTATCTCCAGCGGGATCACTTTTTTTGCCATTGAAATACTTCTCTATTTCATCTTGATCATTCATTCCGTCATATCCTAAATCTTGAACTTTTCTATTATTAGCATCTGAGTCAAAAGAATAAACTAAAGATTGAGTCGCGGGGGAAACTCCCCAACTAGAATTGTTTGTTAATTGTTGTGAATTTAAAGTTGGAAGACCATTTTCGTATAATTTTTTACCGTCTTTTAAAATGTCTTCTGAAATACTTCCTAAATTGAATACTAATTCTCCTAAATTGTTCTCATTTGAAGTGTTTTCTTCAAATGTATCTAAGAGCCAGAATTGTACAAACTCCACATTAGCTTGTTCAAAGTTTGTAGAATTTATTTTTCTAGTTATTCCTGCCCAATTTTTCTTTGGAGATAATGTGAAATCAGTACTTAAGCTATTATTGTAAGGACCTTTTTCTTCTGGATAATAACTAAGGTCAAATGTATTTTGAATTCTAGATTGTCCTTCAATTAAATCTTGCTGTGGAAATATTTCTTCAATAAAAATCCTCCTAGTTTCATTTTTAGACAATTCTTCATCATCTACTCCGACTGGTCGTTGTCTTGTATAAAATATAGGATCTATATTATACCATGCTAGTTTAGCTCTGTAATGACCAAGTTTTAAATCATTAATTCCAAAATCAGAACCGTTAACATTTGCTGGCACACTTGATAACTTCCAAGAAAAAGGATCTTTTATATTTATACTAGTTTCTGATCCTTCAAAATCATCAACATATACAGTAGCACTTTCTTCATAACCTGAATTTTTAGGAGTTCCTGAATGAAGATAAGCAACCTCAGCTTTTAAGGAAATATAGGATTGCGTTTCAGTTCTAATATTAGGAAGCTTATTGGCTAGTCTGGTTAAAAAAGGGACTTCAGTCGAATATATTCCATTAAAACCAATCATTGTATTATTAACGGGTTCAACTCCATAGTTAGCCTTTTGAGTAATGGATCTTTCACTTAAATTCATTAAAGAACCTCCAATAATAAAATTATCATTAAACTTGTGTTCAACATTTATCCCAGAAAATCTTTTCTTTTGTTGAGAATAAAAAGAATTACTCTCTGTTGAAATTTCTATAGGAGTATTAGAGTTTTTTAACGTTTCGTCAAGTATTAAAACTTTTCCAGCTTGGTAATTAACAGTGTAATCTGTTCCTTCCTGCAGTAGTCTTCCTCCTGCAGTAACTTTTACTGAACCTCTTGGAACATTAAATTGTCCAATAGAAATTCCGCCAGCTTCACCAGAAGTCTTGTAAGATCCTTTAATTTGAAATTTATTTTTTTCTATCTTTTCTTCAGCTCCAGTTTTAGATAAATCATAGACCTCATTGTAAACATATTTTTTCTGATTTAAATTGTAAGTAGCTATATTATCGTAGCTCTCGCTAGTAGAATTAAGATCTTTTAATTTTTCAAATAAATACTCTCCAAATGGCTCTACCGACGTAAAAATAATTAACCCATTACTTGAATCAATTGTAATATTTGGAACAAAATCAAAAAATCCATCACCTCCATTTTGAATGTCATTGTTCATGTTTAATTTGTCAAAATTAAATAGAGATAGTAAAGTTTTGCCTTCAATTGAACTTGGCCAAACTAAAGGGTCTACAGGTTCTATATAATTTAATGGGGAGGGATTAGTATAGAAAATGTTTAATTTAAAATCATTTTTATTAATTTGATAAGAGCCTATAGAGTAAATATTTTTCATCATCAAATCCCACACAGGCTGATTGATATTAGTTAAGCTGCTTTTCAGTAGCTTAACTAATAAACTATTATTTGATATTTTAGGATCATTATTTTGATTTGAAAAGCTGGTAGCATCAATTCCATCATTAGCAAACTCTCCAACCTGAAAAACTTCTCCTCCAACAGTATATTGATAAGCTACAGCTAGTATTTCATCATTATTAAGAGGTTGATTTAATGAAATATAACCTAGTTTATCGTGTAATTTATATTCATTTGTTTCTAATTTTCTTGCATTTTCTAAAACTGAATAATCATTTCCTTCACTAACTAAATTAGAAATTGGGCCAAAGCCCTCTTTCACATTAGAAATATCTCTAATAGCTGAATTCAAAAGTCCACTATCAATAGTCTCAGGATCTAGTTTGTTAACCGAATTATCAGGATAAACATTTAACCCTGGTTTTGTTATGAAATTCGAATAAAATTCATCTAATTTAGTTTTCTCAGGGTTTGATTCTCCAAGATCTTGTAACCCTAAAATATTTCTAACATTTTGAGTTTGATTAACCCTATTAGTAACCCAAACTTCTGATCTTGTTATTTTAATTTGAGTATTTAGGTAGGGAAATGTTTTTAAAGTTTGATCATATTTATCTCTAAAATATTGGCCAAGAAAAAAATGTCTGTTTTCATCATAGTCTAAAGGAAATATTGAGAATTCCTCAAAACTTCCATCTCCTTTTGCAGCTACCGTTTGAGATTGTGACCTTTGTTCTGATAGTACAGTAGTAACTTTAGTGTTTCCAAATTGTAATTCTGTTTTAAATCCAAATAAACTTTGTGCTCCAGAAATCAAAGATCCACTTAATGGCATACTGATATTTCCTAATTCAATTTTTTGAATAATATCATCTTCCGTTGGTGTAAAATCCAATTTTAATAAATTTTGAAAATCAAAAGTAGACTGGGTATCGTAATTTGAACTAATCGTCAACCTTTCGCCGATTTTTCCGTTCATACTTAAGCTAATTGCTTGATTAAAATCAAGACTTAAATTACTTTGATTTCTGGTTGATAAAGAAGGGTTCTCACTCTTTTGATATCTTGCTCCAATATCCATAGAAATGGATCCTTGAGGAATTAATTCAATTTCATCACCTCCAAAAATTGTTTGAAAAAAGTTAGAATTTATATATAAATCTGGCAGTAAGTTTTTAAGTTTAGATTCGTCGGAATCTTCCTCATCAAGCAAACTTAGCTTCTCTTGAAAATAATTTTTAATATTTTCTTCTTTAATCAATTTCCTATATTGACTTGGAGTTAAAATTAAAGGAACTCCAACATCAATTTCACCAGCTTTAGTAGTGTAAATATATCTGTCAATTAGTGGGTCATATGTGTATTTTGAAACAAAAAAAGAAGGAGGCTTTAATTTAAATTTTCCTAAATAAACTGTATTTCCTATCGTATCTAAAGTAATTACTTTCTGACCTATTATATTATTTGAAAAAAATATAAATATGAAAGAAGAAATAAGAAATATTTTTTTTTTAAAAGAAATACGATTCAATACTCTATAATTTATTTAATGCACTCTTAATTAGTTCTTCAACAGAAATTTCTGGCGAATTATTAAGAAGTGTTTCTATAATTTTATTTGTATTTTTTCTGCTATAACCTAACACCTCTAATGCAGATAACGCCTCATCCTTGTTTGTATTGCTTATACTTCCAATAAAATTGTCGTTTTCTGAAATTGAACTCACTTTATCTTTCAACTCAATTATCACACGTTGAGCTGTTTTTAAACCAATCCCTTTTACAGACTGTATTAATGAAGTATTTCCGGAAATTATAGCACTTTGTATTTCGCCAGGACTAAGGGAAGAAAGCATGGTTCGAGCAATACTAGCACCAATACCAGAAACTGAAATTAGTTGTCTAAATAAATTTCTTTCTGTCTTTTCGTAAAAACCAAATAATGTATTAGAGTCTTCCTTAACTTGAAGGTGAGTAAACAACGTAATGCTTTCGGCATCTGTAAGTTTAGAATAAGTATTTAACGAAATGTGAACCATATAACCTACCCCGTTACAGTCTATAACAACTTCTGTGGGTGATTTTTCAATCATCCTGCCTTTTAATTGTGTTATCATTTTTTAATTTTAGATTTTTTTTGTGCATCTACTACTGCAACCGCTGACATGTTGACCATTTCTTCAACGCTTGCTCCCAATTGAATTACATGTACAGCTTTAGACATTCCCATCATTATTGGACCTATCGATAATGCATTATCTAATTCCTTTATAACTTTATAGTTAGTATTGGCCGCGTCTAAATTTGGAAAAATCAATGTGTTTACCTTTTTACCTGATAATTTAGAAAAAGAGAACTTGTTTTGAAACATTTCTTTGTTTAATGCAAAGTCTGATTGTACAGGTCCATCTACATTAATTTCAGGAAAATTTCTATGTAAAAATTTTACAGCCTCATTCACTTTTAAAACCATTGGATGAGTTGAAGAACCAAAATTTGAGTATGAAACCATTGCGATATTTGGCTCCAAACCAAACATTTTAACCGTTTCAGAAGTCATTTTCGCTATTATTGCCAAATCTTTTGCTGATGGATCTATATTAATTGAAGTATCAGACAAGAAAATGGGCCCTTTACTAGTTATCATTAAATTAGTAGTAGCTACTTTGTTTACACCTGAAGCTCTTCCAATAACTTCAAGCATTGGCTTGACAGTTATAGGATAACTTCTTGAATATCCTGATATTAAAGTATCTGCATCTCCATTACTCAACATCATAGCGGCAAATAAATTTCTTTCCTTCATTTTATTGACCGCACTAAAATAAGTAACTCCTTTTCTTTTTCTCATTTCCCAATATTTTTTACCATATTTTTCTCTATTAGGAAGTTCTTCTTTAGATTTTGGATCTATTATTGGAAGGTCTGCGTCAAACTCTATTTCTTCTTTTAATTCTTCTATTACTTCTTTATTACCTAAAAGGATAGGAAATCCTATACCTTCTTCATAAACAATTTGAGCTGCCTTAAGAACATCTAAATGATCTGCTTCAGCGTAAACAATTCTTTTTGGAGAAGTTTTAGCTCTATCGGTTAAAACTCTAACAATTTTTTTATCACTTCCTAGTCTGTTATGTAATTCTTCTTCATATTTTTTCCAACATTCTATAGGTTCGGTTGCTACACCAGATTCCATAGCAGCTTTTGCTACTTCTGGAGGAATTTTCGTTATAAGTCTAGGGTCAAATGGTTTAGGAATAATATAATTTTTCCCGAAAGTCAGTTTGGTCTTATCATAAGCTATATTGACAAATTCAGGGACTGACTCTTTTGCCAATGAAGCCAAAGCTTTTACTGCAGCCATTTTCATTTGATCATTAATTTTGGTAGCCTTTACATCTAAAGCTCCTCTAAAAATAAAAGGAAATCCAAGTACATTATTAACTTGGTTTGGATGATCTGAACGACCAGTTGCCATTATAATGTCATCTCTAGTTTTCATAGCTAAAGAATATTCGATTTCTGGATTTGGATTAGCCATTGCAAAAACAATAGGGTTTTTTGCCATGCTTAATAACATTTTTGGCGTAACCATATCTGACTTAGATAATCCTATAAAAACATCTGCATTTTTTAAAGCATCTTCTAAAGTGTCTATTTTTTTAGTAGTAGCAAATTCTTTTTTTTCAGATGTTAGATCTTTTCTATTTGACCTAATAACGCCTTTGCTATCAGTCATTATTATGTTTTCTGGTTTTAAACCAAAAGCCTTATACATTCTTGTACATGAAATGGCTGCTGCTCCAGCTCCACAAACTACCATTTGAATATTTTCTATTTTTTTTTCAACAATATCTAACGCGTTTAATAACGCAGCTGATGAAATTATAGCTGTACCATGTTGATCATCATGCATAACAGGAATATCTAATTCTTCCGAAAGTCTTTTTTCAATTTCAAATGCTTCTGGAGCTTTAATATCTTCCAAGTTTATTCCTCCAAAAGTTGGTGAAATATTCTTAACTGTTTCTATAAATTTTTCTGTATCCTTAGTGTCAATTTCTATATCAAAAACATCAATTCCTGCAAAAATTTTAAAAAGCAATGCTTTCCCTTCCATAACAGGTTTAGAAGCTTCTGGTCCTATATCTCCTAATCCAAGAACAGCAGTTCCGTTAGTAATTACAGCTACCAAATTCCCTTTGGAGGTGTACTTATATACATTTCTCTTATCTTTCTCTATTTCTAAACAAGGGTACGCTACACCTGGAGAATATGCTAAAGATAAGTCTCTTTGAGTATTGTAATTAGTCGTTGGTGATACTTCTATTTTCCCAGGATTTGGTTTGGCATGATAAACTAACGCATCCCTTCTGTTATTTTTATTTTTCATTTTCTTATAGAGATTGGTTAGTCTTTTTACAGTATAAATTTATAAAAAGCATTCTCAATAACATAGTAAATAGATAGTATTAAAGTTTTTAAATAAAAACTATAATAATTAACTAGCCTATATATTTATCTATGCTTTATATTTACATTGTTTAAAAGAAATATTAATTAAAAATATATTGAAGAATTTTATTTTAATTACTTCTTGCTTTTTATTTACTTTAGGTCTCAATGCACAATTGAGTAAAGTTCACTACATCCCGCCATTAACTGCTAATGATGACCCTGGAGATCAATGGATGTATATTTCAACTCCTAGTGTCACACCTGTTAAATTTGAAGTTAAAATTGGAGGAATTCTAGGAGTTACAAATGATTCTGGGACTGTATTCGCTAGCGGTGAAGTAGATAAAAATAATCCAATTGCAATTGCATTAGCTCAAGATCCAGGAGATAATAATGGATGGTGGAGCAATCTATTTATAGAGCAATCCGAAACAGAGCAAATTTTAAATAAAGGATTTATAGTTGAAGCTGAATCAGAAGTATATGTTTCTGCAAGAGTAAATTCTGATGGAAATCAATTTCAGGCAGGAGCTATTGTTAGCAAAGGAAAATCAGGTTTAGGAACGAGGTTTAGGGCCGGGATGTTTCAAAATCAAAATACAGGTCATATTGGTTTTATATCTGTTATGGCCACTGAAGATTTCACAAAAGTAAGCTTTACTTTCACTAAAACCGTTGAAACAATTGGAGGCACTAAAACAATTGATTTTCCTTTAATAATTGACTTAAGTAAAGGGGAAAGTTATGTTTTGGCTAGTACAGGAAGGGGGTCTGGTGGTGATTTTTCAGGAAATGAACTTATTGGAACATTAGTAAGTTCTGACAAGCCAATAGTTGTAAATACGGGCTCAGCTAGTGGAAGTTTTGAAACATCAACTGGAGGTCAGGATTATGGCATGGATCAAATTGTTGGATCTGATTTAGTTGGATCTGAATATATTTTTATAAGAGGAAACGGTTACGATGGTTGGGAAAATGTACTAATTATTGCAGATCAAAATAATACTGAAATATTAGTTAATGGACAATCTTATGGAACTCTTGCCAAAGCAGGAGATTATTTTATAATTGAAGGAGACCAATTCAGCTCTCAAAGTCCAGGTGGAAATATGTATGTTAAATCAGCTAACCTTGACCATAAGTTGTTTGCTTTTCAAGGAACTGGAAGTGTATATGATTTAGCAAATGCTGCTGCTGCAAATCAAGGAATGTTTTTTGTACCTCCATTAAACTGTTCGTCAAAAGGCGATGTGGATAATATTGCATTTATAGATAAAATAGGAAATAAGACATTTGAAGGAGCTGTCTCTTTTATAACAAAGAAAAATGCAACAATTTTAATTAATGGGAATGCAATTGAAAGTTTTGGTGGAGTTTCAGGTCCTTTAGAGGTTACAGGTAACGAAAACTACGTTACTTATATCGTTAAAGAATTAACGGGAAATATTGCAGTTACTGGAAGTGATGAATTATACGTTGCTTATTTTAACTTCAGTGGAGCAGCAACAACTGGAGGATTTTACTCTGGGTTTGCAAGTCCGCCAGAAGTGATTTTTGATGTTGAACTTGAAGCCCTAGGTTCGTGTATAAAACAAAATGGAGAATCTAATATTATTTTAACAGCATCGAAAATCGAAAATTTTGATAGTATTAGATGGTTAATTGAAGATGAATTTGGAAATTTTGTGCCTACAGGAAATAACGATTTAATTTTTAAACCAACAATAGCTGGAGCTTATAAATTAGAAGGAGTTCTAGAATGCTCTAGCCTTAATTTTCTATCAAATAAAATTGTCATCAGCATCTGTCCATCAGATACTGATCAAGATGGAATTATTGATAATATTGATATAGATAATGATAATGATGGCATTAGTAATAACACAGAATCTTTTGGAAATGCTTCTATTGATTTAACTAATGAGGAAAGTCCATCTGTTAAGTTTGAAAAAGACGAATCTATTAATACTTCTATTTTAGAAAACGGAGGAGTTATTACTAGCGTTCCATCTGATGTTAATTCTTTTCAAGGCAGTGAAAATGGGGTATTTAAATCAACTGTCTTTGCTGGAAATGATGTTAAATTAAATTATACTCTTTCTTTTAAAGAAAAATTAAACATTATAATTTCTGATAATCCCGAAGAAACTGAAAGTAATAATGAAGATATTTTTATAATTAAGGTTTATCCCGTTTCTCAAAATATCACTCTTTTAGATCCAAATGATAATCTTTTGGTAGATACTAATTTTGATGAGAATTTTGAAACAGGGGTGTCTAATCATACTGCAAATGAAATTATTTTTAAACAAAATACTAATGCAAGTAGCTCAATTGTTTATGAATTTCTTGCAAGTGAAATAACTGGAATTTCGATAACTCAAAAAAGAACTAACACTACAACTAATGGAGTATTTAGCGGAATAATTTCTATTCAAAATTATTCAATAGATACAGACGAAGATAAGGTAAATGATTATTTAGATTTGGATAGTGATGACGACGTATGTAACGATGTCATTGAAGCTGGATTTATAGATGAAGATGGAGATGGAATAATTGGAGTTGGAATACCAACTTTTGATAATGGTGGTGTTAATGACAAAGGAGGAATTACAGGTCATGATTATACAATTCTTCCGTTAAAAGATGACAATGGCATTTATTTTTTTCAAAAAGTAAGTTCTCCCGTATTAATTAATTCATTACCTGTTTCTAAAACTGCCTGTCAAGTTGGGGTTAGCGCTAGTTTTAGTGTTGGGATAGAAACCTTAGATAATCCAGCTTTTGTTTGGCAAATTTATAATTCTGAATCTACAAATTATGAGCCGTGGGATAATTTAAATGAAAGCGAAACTTATAGCGGAACAAATACTGCCATTTTAAATGTTAATAATATTAATATTGATATGAATGGTAATAAGTATAGAGTACTAGTTAATTCTGATCAATATTTATGTCCTACTTTAAGCGATGAAGTTGTCTTAACAGTATTTGAAAAACTGCCAACTGCAAATGAAGTCAACACCATCATTAAGTGTGATGACAGTTCTGTTGGTGGTGATACTGATGGGTTCATTTCTACTTTTAACTTAGCTTCTCAAACAACTACTGTTCTAGGGGCTCAAAGTGCTGATGATTTTACTGTTAGTTATCACCTAAGTCAAGCAGATGCTGATGACACAACAAGTACTGGGCTTGCTTCCCCTTACACCAACGCAGTAGCTGGTGGTGACAAAATCTTTGTAAGAGTTTTAAACAATACTACTAGTTGCTATAGAGCAACCACTTCATTTGATGTGACTGTAGCCCCTCTTCCTGTTATTATTAACCCTGTAATTAAGATTGAACAGTGTGATGATGACGATGATAATGATGGAGTCTCTATTCATAATTTGACAGAATCACAGTTAATTATTTCTTCTGATTATCAAAATGAAACGTTTGAGTATTACACAGACCAGGATTTAAATACAGGCTCTTTAATTGCTGATCCTACTGCTTTTCAGAACGATCCTTTCAATGATTCTGTTTATGTAAAAATCATTACCACTAACGATTGTTATAGAACCTCTCAAATTGATATCACAGTAGCTGCTAGTCAAATATCTAAAACCTTTATGGAAGATAACGATACTTTCTATGCTGTTTGTGACGATTCCCCCGCCTTAACTCAAGACGGTCTCGCTACTTTTAGTAGTGCTGTTTTACAAGAAGTCAAACAAAAACTTATAGCTTCTAACGCGAAGTTTAGTGCTCAAAATATAAAGGTAACACTACACCTTAACTCTACTGACGGTTTAAGTGGTGAAAATCCTATAAATACTGATCTAGATTTTACTAACACAACCGCTACTACCCAGCCTATATGGGCAAGAATAGTTAATATTGACATCAGTACTTTTGACTGTTTAGGTTACGAACAAGTGGCTACACTTTATGTTGAGCCTAGACCTATAGCTAACGCTGTAACTATTGCTAAACAATGTGATGGAGACAGTGCTTTAGATTTAGATTCTCAAGATGGTAAATTTCCTTTTGATACTTCTGCCATTCAAGCTACTCTTGTAGGCGCTCAAACTAATGTAACTACTTATTATTACTTGGCTGATGGAACCCTAATTGGTAACGAACTTCCTAATCCGTTTTTATCAACTTCCCAGACTATTGATATTAGAATTGAACTGGCTACAGCTCTTAGCAGTGTCACTAATCCTGATGGTATTTGTTATGACACCACTACCCTAGAGTTTCTAGTAAATGACTCGCCAGAAGCTTATCCAGTTGCTGTTGCTGCGCGCTGTGATGACGGGGCAGATGATACAGATGGATATTCTGAGTTTGATACTTCCACTGTCTTAAGCACTCTTCTAACTGATCCTAGTACAGGAATCGCTCAGAGCTTAACAAACTATACTGTAAGCTTTAGTTATGTAGATGATAAAGGAATTAATCAAACAGCTGCTACACTTCCTAATCCATTTAATACTAAAACACAAACAGTAACAGCGAGCGTAACTAACCCACTTAACTTAGATTGTATCATTACTGAGTCTATTGAGTTTGTAGTTAATGCTCTTCCTGTTTTTGAAAGAATTGATGACATCACTATTGTTTGTTTAAACCTAGATCCCATTCCAATAGGTGTTAAGTCTTCAGATAGTAGAACATACTCTTATACATGGACGCGTAACGGAACTTCTTACCCAGCTAATCTAGCTGGTACGAATGCCCGTGTTTTAATAGGTCTTGGAGGTGAATATATAGTTACTGCAACTACTAAAGACGGAACTAATTGTTCTAGAAGTTTAACCATAACTATAGATGAATCTAAAATAGCAACCGTAACAAATAAAGACATCGTAGTTACAGATTTAAAAGCTGGACCAAACAATACCATCACAGTTTTAACAGAAACTCTTGGAATTGGAGACTATGAGTATGCTCTTGACAATATCGCTGGACCTTACCAAGACGAGACCTTGTTTGAAAAGATAAGACCTGGAATACACACCATTTATATTAGAGATAAAAATAACTGTGGTATTGCTAAAATAGACGTGTCTGTTATTGGGTATAAAAAATTCTTTACACCCAACGGAGATGGCATACACGATACATGGAAAGTGCTTGGAATAAGAGCTGACTTTCAGCCTAAAACTAAAGTCTATATTTTTGATAGATATGGAAAACTACTCAAAGAATTAGACCCACTTAGTAAAGGATGGAATGGAACCTTTAACGGAAAACCTATGCCATCAACAGATTACTGGTTTAGTGTACTACTACAAGATGGTAGAGAATTTAAATCGCACTTTACTTTAGTTAGACCCTGGAACTAAAACCCTTTAAAAGATCTAATATGTTTTATATTAAATAGTATTTATAATCCATTTATCTATTTTCTCTTCAAGCAATTGTAAAGGAATACAGCCTGACTCAAGGACTTTTTTATGAAAGATTTTTATATCAAACTTATCTTTTAATATGTTTTCAGCTTTAAATCGTAGTTGACGAATTTTCAATTGTCCAATTTTATATGACAAAGCCTGTCCTGGATTAGCCATATAACGTTCTATTTCAGAAGTTATACCTGATTCTGATTCTGCTTCATTATCTAAAGAATATTGAATTGCTCTTTCTCTTGACCAACCTTTTGTATGAATTCCAGTATCAACAACGAGTCTTATGGCTCTATGCATCTCTGCACTTAACATACCAAAATATTGAAAAGGATCTTCATATAACCCCAACTCTTTACCTAATGACTCTGAATATAAAGCCCAGCCTTCACCGTAAGCACTATACCAAAGACTTTTTCTAAAAGATGGTAATGATTTGTTTTCTTGTTGCAAAGAAATTTGAAAATGATGACCCGGAATGGCTTCATGCAAAAAAAGATCTTCATCTGAGAAAAAATTATATTCATCAATATTAGGAATTGGAACGTAAAAAATACCTGGCCTTGTGCCATCTAATGAACCTGTATTATATTCAGCACTAGCTGAAGCTTCCCTAAACGACTCTGTTCTTCTAACTTCAAATCGTGTGTTAGGCTGAAGTCCGAACAATAAATTAATATTAGGCATCATTTTTTTATGAATTTCATTAAAGTTATTAATCACTTGATCTGGGTTTTCAAATGGAGTTAATTCATCTAAACCTCTAACGTAATTAAAAAAAGATTTTAAGTCACCATTAAAATTTACTTTATTTTTTATCAACTCCATTTCAGAAGAAATTCTAGTCACTTCACTTAAACCAAGATTGTGTATCTCATCTGAGGACATACTTGTTGTAGTATACAGTTTAATTGAATAATCATAATAGTTTATACCGTTTTCAAGAGCATCTATTCCACTTGAATCTCTTCCTTTATCTAAATAATCATTTATCATGAAATCGTATAAATCTTGATATGCAGGTATGATTTTATTCAAAACCATATTTGCATATTTATTTGATAAAATAGTCTTTTCATCAACACTAAAAGATGAAGGAAACTGTCTTGCCGGACTATAAAACAAATTAGTTTCTAAATCAGTATTTAAAATAGTTTCTAATTGCGGAATTACTTTTTTAATTAAAGATTTTGGAAGAACTTGATTACTTTCAACGCCTTCTTTCATTCTCTTTTTTGCACCTTTTAACCAAATAATATAATCATCAATTCTTTTGAGCCAGTTATTATAATCATTTATGGTTTTAAATGGCTGAGCACTTAGGCCTCCAGCATTCTGCCCTATATCAAGTTGCAAAGTCCACATCTGATTAATTGGAGTCAGATGTTCATTAAAGGATAATCTTTCCAAGTTTCTATCACATTCCCATAATAGAATCTTTTTACTTAATAAGTCTTCTTCTCCTAATATACTGTCATCAAATTCGTTTAAATAATTTATGTATTCATTGTAGAATAGTTTTTCTTTATCTCTAAAATCATCACTAAGATTGTTAGGGAGAAAATCATTATAACGAACATCACCTTGACTGGTAGCGATTAATGGGTATAACTTTAGGCTTTCTTGGTAATAATTCTCAAATATTTTATTTATTTCTTCACTACTTTTTTCCTTAGAATTACAACTTAAAAATAGAAAAATAAAAAGGCTTGTAATAATTATTGACTTATTCATAAAATGATTTTTTTATTAAACCTTAGAAATATACCATAAATTACTTATTCCATTATTTAGCTCATCCTGCGACTATTATCTTTTATTAACAGACCTCATTTAATTTAAACAATATAAAAATTTTGGTACGTTTATTGTATATTTAAATCTATGAAAAAAACTTATATCCAGATCTTTTTTGCTTTCTTTATTATTATTGGTAATTCGCAATCATTTGATACTAATGTAAATAATTTAAACTCCCAATTTCAAACAACTTTAAAGCAAATAAGTTTAGGAAAATCTAATATTCCATTAGAAATAGACGGAAGTACTTATTTTTTCAAAAAACCTCAAGATGCTATTTTAATATTAACTGATGGTGGAAACCCAATTAGCTTAAAAACAAACTATAATCTATTAAATGAAACTTTTGAAGTTGAAAGCGAGGATGGCTTATTAAACCTTGCTCCCAATAAAATTAATTCAATTAAATTTATAGAAAATTTTTTTGTTGTTTTTGATTCAAAATTTTATGAGTTAATTACGAAAAACGATAAATTCTCTATTTTAAAGTCATTTAGTTTAGAAGCTATAGAGCCAGATTATCAGCCAGGAATTCAAGACAAACCAAACCTTAGGTATAAAAAAGTAAATAGCTTATTTATTAAAGTTAATAATAAGCTAAGTCAAATAAAATTATCAAAAAAAGCAATCATTGCGTTATTTGGAAAGAGCAATTCAAAAATTGTTAAAACTTTTATGAAAAAAAACAAAATTTCGGTTAGAGACAACAATGACTTAAAGGTTCTTTTTGATAATTATCAAGACATCCTTATTAACTAACCCTTAACAGGGCTCTTAGTCTTTTCTGGAAGAACTCTATAACCCATATTATACAAAGTAAATCCAAAAATATCAGCATACTGATCTATGATCTTACTTATTGGCGTTCCTGATCCATGACCAGCATTAGTTTCAATTCGAATTAATATTGGATTGAGTCCAGAGTCTTTTTCTTGAAGTTCAGCAGCAAATTTAAATGAATGTGCAGGAACTACTCTGTCATCGTGATCTCCCGTAGTAATAAGAGTTGCAGGGTATATTGTATTTTCATTAACGTTATGGATTGGAGAATATCCTTTTAAGTAATTAAACATTTCTTTTGACTGTTCTGAGGTTCCATAATCATATGCCCAGCCAGCACCTGCTGTAAACTTATGGTATCTCAACATATCTAAAACACCTACTGCAGGTAATGCTACTTTCATTAAATCAGGTCTTTGCGTCATAGTAGCTCCAACTAATAGTCCACCATTAGAACCTCCTCTAATTGCAAGAAAATCTCTAGATGTAAAATTATTTTTAATTAAATATTCTGCAGCAGCAATAAAATCATCAAATACATTTTGTTTGTTTGTTTGAACACCTGCATCATGCCATTTCTTTCCATACTCCCCTCCTCCTCTAATATTTGGCACAGCATAAACCCCACCTTGCTCCATCCATACCGCGTTTGCAACACTAAAACCAGGTGTTCTACTAATATTAAAACCTCCATATCCATATAAAATAGTTGGATTTTTACCATTCAATTCTACTCCTTTTTTATAGGTGATTATCATTGGAACTTTAGTGCCATCTTTAGAAGAGTAAAATATTTGTTCAGATTTATAATCACTAGAATTAAAGTCAATAGAAGGTTTCCAGAATTCTTGATAAATTCCTGATTTAATATTTAACTTATAAGTTGTTGCCGGGGTATAATAATTAGAGAAAGAAAAATACAACTCCTTTTGATTATTTTTAGCACTAAAACCAGATGCTGTTCCAATCCCTGGAAGATTGATCTCTCTTAATAAATTTCCCTTATAATCATATTGATAAACTTTAGAAATAGCATCAATCATGTATTTAGCAAAGAAAAATCCACCTGCTTTAGACAAACTAAGAACAAAATCAGATTCAGCAATAAAATCTTTCCAAATAGATTTGTTTAGATTATCAAAGTCAACTGTTACCATTCTATTATTTGGAGAATTATGATCTGTAACTAAAAAAAGTTTATTTCCTAAATTATCAATCAATGACGTGTTAGAATTATAGTCATTAACTATAGTTTTAATCTCAGAAGAATTTTTTAAATCTTTAATGAAAAGTTTATTTCCAGAAGTTCTTTTTGCAGCATCAATGATTAAAAATCTATCATCATCACTTACATATCCTCTTACATATCTATTTTTTTGGTCTGGAGTTCCTCCAAAAATTAATTCATCTTTTTCTTGTGAAGTTCCTAGTTTATGAAAATATAATTTATGTTGATCTGTTTTTCCTGAAAGCTCACTTCCCTTAGGTTTATCATATGAAGAATAGTAAAAACCCTCATTATACCTCCAGCTAACTCCAGAAAATTTAACATCCACAATAGTATCTTCAACAAGCTCTTTGGTTTCAGTACTAATTGTAATAATTTTCCTCCAATCGCTTCCACTTTCTGAAATACTATAAGCTAACATACCCCCATCTTTGGAAAAACTTAACCCTGCAAGTGAAGTTGTACCATCATTTGAAAAGGCATTGGGGTCTAAAAAAACTTCTAAATCACTTGATTCAGAAGATCTATACAAAACACGTTGATTCTGCAATCCAGAATTTTTAAAATAATAAGTATAATTACCTTCTTTGAATGGCGCTGAAATTTTTTCGTAATCCCATAGTTTCTTTAATCTGTCTTTTAATTCCTCTCTAAAGGGTATTTTATTTAAATAATTAAACGTAGTTGAATTTTGATTTTTAACCCACTCCCCTGTTTCTTTAGATAAATCATCCTCAAGCCAACGGTAATTATCTATTACTTCACTATCATAATATGTATCTACAACAGGAATCTTCTTTGTTTCATAGTAATCTATTGAATTAGTTGTGTTACATGAAAAAGCCACTAACAAAAAAATTAATATAATTAGAGAAATAATCCATTGTTTCAAATAGGTCTTGTAGCACATTTTAATTTTAAAGAAATTATATAAATTATTCATAATTAATGGTTTAAGAATTGAAATTTTCAAGTTAATGAAAATATTATTTATATGAATATTTCTATATTTTTAAAATTAAAAGGTGTTTTATATAATAAATTACTAATATTGAATAATGAAAAAAATAACACTTCTAGTCCTTGTCTTTTTTCTAAAAGAAATCAATTCGCAAAAAATTCTAAATGACTACCCTCTATCAAACATTATTGAAGAAACTTCAGGCTTAGAGATAGTAGATGATATGTTTGTTACACATAATGATTCGGGGGGGAAAGCAAGCCTATATTATCTTTCAAAAGAAGGGGAAATAATAAAAACTAGAAAGGTTGAATCTGCTATTAACACAGATTGGGAAGACCTAACTAGAGATGAGGAATATTTTTATATTTCAGATATGGGTAATAATTATAATAATAGAAAAAATCTTAAAATCTATAAATTACCTATTGATCAAAGCAGTAAAGAAAAGACTGAAATAATTTCTTTTAATTACCCAGAACAAAAATCTTTTAAAATAAATAAAAAGACTATCTACGACGCAGAAGGGTTAATTTCAATTGACGACAAACTAATAATATTTACAAAAAATAGAGCAAAAAAAATAACTGAACTTTATTTAATTCCTAAAGAACCTGGAAATTATAATGCAACAAAAATTGGAACATTAAAAGTAAACTCCATTATTACAGGCGCTGATTACAATAAAGACCTTAAGTTATTAGCTTTGACTTCAACAATTAATTTTAACAATTATTATTTGATAACAATACAAGGCTTCTCTTTGAAAAATAAAAATAATTATAAAATTAATATGGTCGAAATACCAATTGGCAAAACTCAAGTTGAGGCCATTAAAATAATAGACTCAAAAACTTTTTGGATTACATCAGAAGATGAGTCTAATTCAGATCATGCAAGACTACTGAAAATGAGTCTATAATCATAAATTTTACTTATTTTCAATAAATGAATTTTATGATAACTGATTTTATTCACAATCAATATCCGCACTATATAATTGACCTTCAATCAAGTGAAGGTGTTAGAAATTTAATTATCACTTCTTTTTCAATAGTATTAATTTTAATATTAGGGAAATATTTAAATAAAAATCAAAAACTAAATTTAGCAAAAGCAATTTGTATCCTAGCTATTTTTTTAACTTTATACAGTCACTTAATTGATCTAATTAATGGCAATTGGTGGCTGCACGAAGACCTTCCTCTACACTTATGTTCTATTTCTAATCTCATTTTGTGTGTTATTTTGTTTATTCCAAAAAACAATAAACTTTTTGAATTTCTTTTTTACTGCGGTTTTTTAGGTGGTTTAATGGCAATTTTAACACCTCAAATAAATTATTATGATGGTGGGTTTTTTATGTATTTTGAATATTACATAAGTCATGGAAGTATAATGTTAATTCCTCTATTTATGTTTTATCACCTTGAAATGAAACTTTCTAAGTATTCATGGTTAAAAACATTTATAATTCTTAATATTTTAATGATTATTATTATGCCATTAAATTATTTAATAGGATCAAGATCTAATTATATGTACTTAGCTGAATCTCCAAAAATTGATAACCCACTAGTTTTTGGTGACTGGCCTTATTATATATTAAATTGGGAGGTCATTGTATTAGTTTTGTTTTATTTTACTTATTTAATATTCACTAGAAAAAAAATATAATTTTGAAAAAAAGTCCAATAGATATATTCAGCCAATGGGTTGAGCAGGGGAAAGATGATGGTATGGAAAAAAATCATATGCTTTCTGTTAAAAGTATGTTGGATTTTATCTTAAAAGACTTAGAAGGTTTTACCTTTATTGATGCTGGATGTGGCACAGGATGGGTCGTAAGGATGGTTTCTAAAATTAAATCATGTATTAGTTCAAGTGGAGTAGATGGTTCTCTAAAAATGATTAATAAAGCTAAAGGATTAGATTCTAAAAACAAATATGATTGTGCCGATTTAATAAAATGGAAACCAAATTCAAAAAAAGATGTAGTTCATTCAATGGAAGTTCTCTATTACTTTAAAAAACCTATTGAAGTATTAAAAAACATTAGTAAAAACTGGCTTAACGATAACGGAAGGTTAATTATTGGTATAGATTTTTATTTTGAAAACAAAGCTTCTCATGATTGGCCTGAGAAAACAAATGTTAGCATCATGACTCTTCTAACAACCAAACAATGGGAAAAGACATTAATTGATGCAGGCTTTAAGAATGTAAAAAGCTGGACAACAGGAAAAACTGATAATTGGAATGGCACTCTAATACTTTCAGGGACTAAAGATTAATTTTCTTTTTTCTGATTATTAGACCAACTGATATAACCATCTTTTAAATCATATATTTTTAAAAAACCTTGGTTTATTAACTTGTCAGATGTCCTTCTACTTCTATTACCTGATCTGCAGTATATATATAAAGGCTTGTTTTTGTCAATATTTTTAAAATAAGAGTTGAAAACATTTTCTTTATAGTAGTCAACATTAACTGCACCTATTATATGACCATCTGAATACTCCTCATTAGTTCTTACATCTATTAATAAGACATTTTGTAATTCAATTTTTTTTTTAAAAGTATCAAAGTCTAAAACCTCATATTTGTTTTGATTTGAAATCTGAGAAAAACAAACTAAGGGGACAAAAAGTAATATTATTAATTTATACATGTTTTTTCTAATATATTAAAATTCTCTTTTCGAATGGCGGCAAAACCCCCACTTACATCAATAATTGATTTAAAACCATTTCTTTTAAGTAAAGAAGCAGCTATCATACTTCGATATCCTCCCGCGCAATGAATAAAATGTTTATCCATTTTGTCAATTTCTAAAATATCGTCCTTAAAATCATCTAATGGAATGTTTACAGATTCATTTAAATATCCATTATTTCTCTCCCCATTTTTTCTTACATCAATTAAACTTATTGAACCAATTATTTTATTTAAGTCTTTTGCAGAAATAGAATCCACAGAATCAAACTGATTATCAGAATTCTTCCAAACATCAAATCCACCTTTTAAAAATCCAATACAATTATCAAAACCAACTCTTGATAATCTTATTATAGCTTCTTGTTCTTTATCTTTTTCAGAAATTAATAAAATTTTAGTATCGATTTCCTTAATAACAGACCCTACCCAAGGAGCAAAACTTCCATTTAAGCCAATAAAAATTGATCCAGGCACAAATCCTTGTTTAAATAAATTTTGGTTTCTTACATCCAAAACTACCGTGTTATCATTTTGCATTAACATTTTGAATTTACCTAAACTCAATTCCATTAAACTTTTCTCTAAAACTTTATCAAAATCTAAATAACCTTCTTGATTTAATTTCACATTAGAAGGAAAATATACAGGTGGATTTGATAAGTCGTGAGTTAATTCTTTTATAAAATCTTTTTTGTTTAAAGAACCATTTAAAGAATAGTTAATTATTTTTTGATTAGCTAGAGTATCTACTGTCTCTTTCATCATGTTTTTTCCACAAGCAGATCCTGCACCGTGAGCAGGATAAATCAAAATATGCTCTGGCAAATGTTTGATTTTATTATTAACCGAGTCAAATAAAATTCCTGCTAGTTCTTCTTTAGTAATTTTTTGAGATTTTTGAGCTAAATCTGGTCTACCTACATCCCCCAAAAACAACGTGTCTCCTGTGAACAAACAATATTCTTTTTTGTTTTCGTCTTTTAGCAAATAACATGTACTCTCTAGTGTATGACCTGGTGTATGAATTGCTTTAATTGTAATATTTCCTATTCTGAATTCCTCATTATCTTTAGCTATAATACATTCAAATTTAGGTTTTGCACTTGGCCCAAATATAATTGGTGCTCCGGTTTTTCTAGAAAGAGTTAAATGTCCACTAATAAAATCAGCGTGAAAATGAGTTTCAAATATGTATTTAATTTTTGAATTTGAAGACTCTGCTAATTCGATATATTGAGATACCTCTCTTAAAGGGTCGATTACAGCAGCCTCTCCATTACTTTCTATGTAATAAGCTCCCTGAAATAAACAACCAGTGTAAATTTGTTTAACTATCAATGTTTATTATTAATTACATAAAAATATAAATAATGAATGGTTTATTTTACTTTAAATTTATATTTTAAAATATTAACTTCCTTAAAACCAAAGTTTAGATTAATGATTGATATAAAATACAAATATGGTATTTGTGATTTAAGTGTAGTTCCTGTCAGAAAAAGTCCATCTAGCAAAAGTGAGTTAGTAACTCAATTGTTATTTGGAGAACTTTATACCATAACTAAACAAACTGAAAAATGGTCCTATATCAAAATTCATGACGATTCATATGGTGGATGGATTAATTATTCTCAATTAAAAATAATTTCCAAAATTGATTTTGATGATTTAAAAATAGGAAGAGATAAGTTTTCGTTAAATATAACTGATTTTATAATCAAGGGTTTAGAACCTACTATAGTTCCTTTAGGAAGTTCAATAAACTCATGTCAATATTTAGATTACAAATTTAAAGGAAAAACATCTGAGTTTATAAAAGATTATGATATTATTAAAATTGCAATGAAATTTTTAAATGCTCCCTACTTGTGGGGAGGAAAAACTCCCTTTGGAATTGATTGCTCTGGCTTTACTCAAATGGTGTATAAAATAAATAATATTAGATTAGACAGAGATGCGAGTCAACAGGCTAATCAAGGAACGCTGATAAGTAAAAAAGAAATAAAATCAGGAGATTTAGCTTTTTTTGGTGAAACAGAAAATTCAATAACGCATGTAGGTATTATGCTAAATAAAACAAAAATAATTCATGCATTTGGAAAAGTAAGAATTGATAACGTTAATTTAATAGGAATACTTAAGTCAAATGAAGGAGAAATTACACACAAACTATTGTTTTTTAAAACTTATTGATTCGTTTCCAACTCATTAATCATAGCGCTCATTAATTTATATTTCTCATCATAACCTATGGTTCCATATATATTTTTAGCAGTTTTGAGTGCTTCAATATTTTTTGGATCAATTTCTATTAATTTTTCTAAATAAGGTAAGCAAGAGGAAAACAAAGTCTCTCTTTCTGATTTTAGAACATCATATTTATCATAGTCTTTTCTAGAGGTTCCAAGTCCATTCATTTGATCAACTAAAGCTTTCTCACCTTCCAGAATCAACCCAACTATATTAAGATAAGTTGGCGCATAAGAATCATCTAATTCAAGAGCTTTTTTATAATAATTCATCGAATCTTCTAGTTCACCTTGTTCTTGATTAATAACTCCTAAATTATAATACAAAATTGCATTATTTGGATCTTTGGTAATTGCTTCTTGCATCAATTCTTTAAACTTTAATCTGTCACCAGTTTTTATATAAAGATCAGCTTCTGAAAGTAATAGTTGCATATTTTCAGGATTAACGGCTCTAGCCTCTTTAATTGCAGATATTGCTAAATCAACTTCACCAGTCTGAGCGTATATCAAGGCAATATTTTTAATTATTTCAGGAAGTCTAGATTCTGTTTTTCCTTCCCTAGCACTCGTATAGTCTTTTGATGATTTAAAAAGATTGTATTCTGTTTCTGTTACTTTTTCTTCAATACCCGTTTCAACTAGAGTAACAAAAAATTCTGAAACTATCCCTGTGTAATCCATTTTTTTTAATGCCAAATAGTATTCCAATGAAGTTTCATAATCCTTTCCATTTACAGCACTAGATGCAGCAAAATATAAATAATTGATGTTTTTTTCTTTTTCTGGATAAATCAAATATGCTTCATACAATTTTTTTGAAGCACTTATATAATCATCATTTTTATTATCTGCTACAGCTGAATTTACCAATTCAACCTCAACCTCCTCAATTTTATTGTTTGATAATTCAACATATTTGTTTAAACTAATCTTCTTGTCAATTTCAATTGCTTTTTTTAACGATGCTATAGATTTATAAGGCTTAGAATCCTCCTTTAAAGCCCAACCATTCAAGTAATAATATTGTGCTTGATATTTCTGATCTGTCCCATCAATTAATGATTCAATTTGATTTAAAGCATTTAAAGCTTCAGCGTAAAAACTCTGGTCTAATAACTTTGCTGCTTTTCTTAACTCCTTCTTTTGAGCAAATGATAAAAAGGAAAATGATAGTAAACCAATTAGCAATATTTTTTTCATCTCTTAATTTATTAAGTGTTATTTTCTTCGTTATTTTCTTCATTGCTACCTTCTTCACTAACCCCGGAGTTTTCATCAGCAACTTCGATTTCTTCTAAATCAGGAACATCTTCATCGTTATTAACTACTTTTGCAACAGCAGCAATTGAGTCAGAATCTTTCAAATTAATTAGCTTAACTCCTTGAGTGGCTCTTCCCATGACTCTTAAAGAAGAAACCTCCATTCTAATTGCAATTCCAGATTTATTTATAATCATTAAATCATCACTATCAGAAACATTTTTTATAGAAACTAGCTCTCCTGTCTTTTCAGTAATTGAAATCGTTTTAACACCCTTACCTCCTCTGTTTGTGATCCTATAGTCTTCTAGACTAGATCTTTTTCCATACCCATTTTCAGAAACTACTAAAATATCACTATCCATATCGTTAACGCAAATCATGCCGACTACTGAATCCTTATCATCTTTTAGTCTAATCCCTCTAACTCCTGAAGCATTTCTACCCATAGGACGAGTTTTACTCTCTTCAAACCTAATACACTTTCCAGACTTTACCGCGATCAAAACTTGAGAATTTCCTGTAGTTAATTTAGCTTCTAACAATTCATCATCATCTTTAATTGTAATGGCATTAATCCCATTAGACCTAGGTCTTGAATATTGTTCAAGAGAAGTTTTCTTGACTTGTCCCTTTTTAGTGGTCATAATCACATAGTGATTGTTTATATAATCTTCATCCTTTAAATCTTGTGTACAAATAAATGCTTTAACCTCGTCATCTTGTTCTATGTTTATTAAGTTTTGCATTGCTCTACCTTTTGAAGTTTTACTTCCTTCAGGGATTTCAAATACTCTCATCCAAAAGCATTTTCCTTTTTGTGTAAAGAAAAGCATGTATTGGTGGTTAGTACCTACAAACAAATGTTCAAGAAAATCTTCATTCCTTGTGGTAGAACCTTTTTGACCTACTCCACCTCTATTTTGTGTTTTATATTCCACTAATGGTGTTCTTTTTATGTAACCAGCATTTGATATAGTCAAAACAACCTTCTCATCAGGAATCATATCTTCCATGCTCAAATCACCACCAGCATATTCAATTTGAGATCTTCTTTCATCACCATATTTCTCTAAAACCTGTGAGAGTTCAGTCTTAATAATACTCATTCTTAATTCTTTACTATCTAGGATACCTTTTAATTTTTTTATGGTATCCATTAAATCATCAAATTCTGATCTTAACTTGTCTTGTTCAAGACCAGTTAATTGTCTAAGCCTCATCTCTACAATAGCCTTAGACTGTATCTCACTTAGCTTAAATTCAGACATTAATCTTTCCCTAGCCTGATCTGCATTTGAAGAAGATCTAATTAAGGCTATTACCTTATCTATATTATCAGAAGCTATGATTAAACCTTCTAAAATATGAGCTCTTTCTTCAGCTTTTCTTAATTCAAACTGTGTTCTTCTAACCACTACCTCGTGTCTGTGATCAACAAAGTGACCTATCATTTCTTTTAAATTCAACATTTGGGGCCTACCTTTTACAAGGGCAATGTTGTTTACACTAAAAGATGATTGTAAAGCAGTGTGTTTATAAAGTGTATTTAAAACTATATTAGGAATAGCATCTCTTTTTAAAATATAAACAATTCTCATTCCTTTTCTATCAGACTCATCTCTTATGGTTGATATTCCTTCAATTTTCTTGTCATTAACCATCTCAGCTGTCTTTCTAATCATTTCAGCCTTATTTACCTGATAAGGTATTTCAGTAACGATTATACACTCTCTTCCACTAACTTCTTCAATAACAGCTTTTGCTCTCATCATAACTCTTCCTCTACCCGTGTGAAAAGCTTCTTTAACACCATCATATCCATAAATAGTTCCTCCAGTTGGAAAATCTGGAGCTTTCACGTACTGCATTAACTCATCAATAGTTATTTCATTATTTTCAATATAAGCTACAGTTCCGTTAATAACTTCAGTCAGATTATGTGGAGGCATGTTTGTTGCCATACCAACAGCAATTCCACTTGCTCCATTTACTAAAAGATTGGGGATTCTAGTAGGTAATACTGTGGGTTCCATAATTGAATCATCATAGTTCAATTGGTGATCTACAGTTTCCTTGTCTAGGTCGGCAACCATTTCCTCTGAAATTTTCTGCATTCTAGCCTCAGTATAACGCATTGCAGCAGGACTGTCTCCATCAACTGAACCAAAATTACCTTGACCATCAACCATCAAATATCTTAAACTCCACTCTTGAGCCATCCTAACCATAGTATCATATACAGAAGAATCACCATGAGGGTGATACTTTCCTAAAACCTCTCCAACTATAAAAGCAGATTTCTTGAATTTACTAGACGACCTTAAACCTAATTGATGCATACCATACAAAACTCTTCTATGAACAGGTTTTAAACCATCTCTAACGTCAGGCAATGCCCTAGAAACAATAACAGACATTGAATAATCAATGTAGGCTGATTTCATAGCATCTTCTATGTTTACTGGTATAAGCTTTTCTCCTTGACTCATGTAGTATCTATTTATACGTTAATTTATAACCTAACAAATATAACGATTGCCTCAGTCATATGTGTTATATAAAGTATATAATTTTACAAAAATTTATTAACATATTTTTAATAAAATAATTGTTTAATTCACCATTAAAAAAACTTGCAATTAAAAAAAATTTTTTGTCTATTTACTTTAAACTATACCTATAAAAAGTAATTGAATGGACGATAATTTTTCTTCAAGAGTAAAAGATGTGATAACTTATAGTAAAGAAGAGGCTTTAAGACTTGGCCACGACTTTATTGGTACCGAACACTTGTTGTTGGGTATTTTGAGAGATGGTGGTGGAAAAGCTATTAATATTTTAAACTCACTTGAAGTTGATTTAGATTATTTAAGGAAAAAAGTAGAAGTTTTAAGTCCTCCAAATCCAATTAATGATTTTGATCAGAATCATAAAAAAAATCTACACTTAACTAGGCAAGCAGAAAGAGCTTTGAAAACAACTTTTTTAGAAGCCAAACTTTTTCAAGGAAAATCTATTAATACAGCTCATTTACTTTTGTGTATTTTAAGAAATGAAAATGACCCTACAACAAAACTTTTAATTAAGTTACAATTAGATTACGAAACAGTTAAAGAACAATTTAAATACATGCTTACAGAATCTGACGATAGTTTTTCTGCTTTACCTTCATCTGAGACATTTCCTGAGGATTCAAAAGAAGACGACAGTCCAATTGACGAAAACCCTTTTACTATAAAATCTGATACTAAATCAAAGGTAAAGTCAAAAACACCTGTACTTGATAATTTCGGAAGAGATCTAACATCTCTGGCTAGTCAAGGAAAATTAGACCCAGTAATTGGTAGAGAAAAAGAAATTGAAAGAGTCTCTCAAATTCTAAGTAGAAGAAAGAAAAACAATCCATTACTTATTGGAGAACCAGGCGTTGGTAAGTCAGCTATAGCTGAAGGTTTAGCCTTGAGAATTATTGAAAAAAAAGTCTCAAGAATTCTTTACAATAAAAGAGTAGTAACATTAGATTTAGCTAGTATTGTTGCTGGAACAAAATACAGAGGACAGTTTGAAGAAAGAATGAAGGCTGTAATGAACGAAATCGAGAAAAATGACAATATTATTCTCTTTATAGATGAAATTCATACAATTGTTGGGGCTGGAGGAGCTACTGGAAGTTTAGATGCATCTAACATGTTTAAACCAGCATTAGCACGAGGTGAAATACAGTGCATTGGTGCAACAACACTTGATGAATACAGGCAGTATATTGAGAAAGATGGAGCATTAGAAAGAAGGTTTCAAAAAATAATAGTTGAACCTACTTCAATTGATGAAACAATAGAGATATTACAAAACATTAAAGACAAGTATGAATCTCATCATAATGTTAATTATACCGATGAAGCTATAATAGCTTGTGTTAAATTAACTGATCGCTATGTTTCTGATCGTTTTCTTCCAGACAAAGCAATTGACGCCATGGATGAAGCTGGGTCAAGGGTCCATATAACCAACATGGATGTCCCTAAAAATGTTATTAATTTAGAAGCTAGCTTAGAATCCGTAAAAGAAAAAAAGAATGAAGTTGTTAAAAAGCAAAAGTATGAAGAGGCAGCTAAATTAAGAGATGATGAAAAAAGAATTGAAAAGGAACTTCTAGCTGCACAAGATAAATGGCAAGAAGATTTAAAACTACACAGAGAAACCGTAACTGAAGACGATATTTCAGAAGTGGTATCAATGATTACCGGAATACCAATTAATAAAATTGCCAAGGCAGAATTAAATCAATTATCAAAACTTGATAAAAATATTTCTGGTAAAGTAATAGGTCAAGATGAAGCGGTGAGTAAAGTAGTAAAAGCTATTCAAAGAAATAGAGCAGGAATTAAAGATCCTAACAAACCTATTGGATCATTTATTTTTTTAGGTCAAACTGGCGTTGGAAAAACACAATTAGCAAAAATACTATCCTCAGAACTCTTTAACGGAGCTGATTCTTTGATTAGGGTAGACATGAGTGAGTACATGGAAAAGTTTGCTATTTCAAGATTAATTGGCGCACCTCCAGGATATGTTGGCTATGAAGAAGGTGGACAGTTGACTGAAAAAGTAAGAAGAAAACCTTATAGTGTTATATTATTAGATGAGATTGAAAAAGCACATCCAGATGTGTTTAATATGTTATTACAAATATTAGATGAAGGTGTGATGACTGATAGTCTTGGAAGAAAAATTGATTTCAAAAACACTATTATAATAATGACTTCAAATTTAGGAGCAAGACAAGTAAAGGACTTTGGAAATGGAGTAGGATTTGGAACTGAGGCAGTAAAATCTCAAGAATCAAAAAATATAAGAAGCACTATAGAAAAATCATTAAAAAAAGCTTTTTCTCCTGAGTTTTTAAACAGAATTGATGAAATTGTTATATTCAATAGTTTAGAAAAAGAAGATCTTAAAAAAATAATTTCTATCGAATTAGAAAAACTTAAATCAAGAATAAAAGATTTAGGTTATGAAATTAAAATATCAACAAAAGCCGTTAATTTTCTATGTGAAAAGGGATACGATAAGAAATATGGTGCTAGACCCTTAAAAAGGGCTATTCAAAACTATATAGAAGATTTAATTGCAGAAGAAATAGTTCAGTCAAAACTTAAAAAAGGAAACAATATAAAAATTGATTGGAATGGAAAATCTGAAAAATTAGAATTAATTTCTTTGAAGTAAATATCTAAATAGTGTTTCAAACGAACATTAATTAATCAAATCTTGATTTCAATTACAATATTTTAGGTTTTAATTGAAGAAATCTCATATTAATACATCAAAAATTAACAAATTCACATTAGTGTTGAATTTCTCTTTTTAATCACTTAAGCCACATCAATTTTCTTTAGGTTAGTGATCACTAAATAATAAACATATTTAAAATGCAAGTAGTCAAATTTGAAGAATCATCGTTTTCAAATGCAAAAAACATAAAACAATTAAATTTGTTTATAAACGGAGTTGGCAATGTTGGTAAAAAACTTTTAGAACAAATTATTAAACAAAAAAAATATCTTGAAACTAGACTAAATTTACAAATAAGGATAGTTGGAATTTCAAATTCAAAAAAAATGATATTTGATTCAAATAGCATCAAACTTAGTGATTGGCAAAATGAACTAAATAATGGTGAAGATTCAAACCCTGCTAAATTTATTTCTAAAACAAAGGAATTAAACTTGAAAAACAGCATATTTATTGACAACACTGCTAATCAATTAATTGCTAGTCAATATCAGTATTATCTTAAGAGCAGAATAAACGTAGTCACTTGTAACAAAATTGCTTGTTCAAATAGTTATTCAAATTATCAAAATCTAAAAGATTTAGCTCAACAATACGGAGCTTCATTTCTATTTGAAACTAACGTAGGAGCCGGACTGCCAGTGATTGACACCTTAAATAACTTAGTTGCTTCAGGTGACAAAATTATTTCTATTCAGGCAGTATTATCAGGAAGTTTAAATTACATATTTAATAATTTTAAAAAAGAAGATACATTTCATGAAATTGTTCAAAATGCTATGAACGAGGGTTACACAGAGCCTGATCCTGAAATTGATCTTAGCGGGATTGACGTGGCAAGAAAAATATTAATACTTGCTAGAGAAAGTGGAGAAAAAATTGAATTATCAGATATTAATAATAAATCTTTTTTACCTAAAAAATGCAAAAATTTAAAAAATAATAATAATTTTGTGGAATCACTTAGAAATCATTCAGCACATTTTAACGAGATATTAAAAAAAGCTAATAAAGAGAAGTGTAAAATAAAATATGTGGCTGAATTTAGCAACGGGAAAGCTAAAGTAGGATTGAAAAACATACCCAAAGGACATGACTTTTACAATCTAGAAGGAAGTGATAATATAGTTTTGTTCTATACTGACCGTTATTTAAATCAACCATTAATAGTCAAAGGTGCTGGAGCTGGAGGAGAAGTGACAGCAGCAGGTGTTTTTGCTGATATAATTAGGATAGGAAAACAATGACTGAAATTAAAATTTTTTCACCAGCCAGTATAGCTAATTTATCTTGTGGATTTGATATTCTAGGGGTATGCTTAAATGATATTGGTGATGAAATAACAGTAAGAAAAACAAAAGAAAAGGGAATTAAAATTTTAAAAGTTACTGGTCAAAAATTAACTTTAGATGTGAATAAAAATGTTGCAGGAGTATCAGCCTTAGCATTATTAAAGGAAACAAATGTTGATTGTGGTTTTGAAATTGAAATTCACAAAGGAATAAAACCAGGAAGTGGTATTGGAAGTAGCGCTGCAAGTTCAGCGGGAAGTGTATTTGCAATTAACGAACTCATTGGGAAGCCTTATTCAAGTAAAGAGTTAATAAAATTTGCTTTGGAAGGAGAAAAAATTGCGAGTGGAGCTGCTCATGCTGATAATGTTTCCGCAGTATTATTAGGTGGGTTTATTTTTGTTAGAGATAGTCTAAACTTCGATATTTTTAAATTAAAAACTCCAATAGATTTAGCTTTCACAATTCTTCACCCACAAATTGAAGTCAAAACTTCTGAATCTAGAGCATTATTACAAAGACCTATTACTTTGGATAAAATGATTACACAATCTGCAAATTTAGGAGCTTTTATAAGTGGACTTTACAACGAAGACTATAACTTAATCAGTCGATCAATTAAAGATGTAGTTGTAGAACCGATAAGATCAATTTTGATTCCTGAATTCGATAAACTAAAAGAAATTAGTTTATCAAATAATGCATTAGGTTTTGGAATTTCTGGCTCAGGACCATCAGTGTTTGCTATGTCTAAAGGGTTGGTAAACGCTAAAAAAATTAGAGACTTATTAAAAGTAAATTACAGTAAACTAGGCTTGTCATTTGATATTCATACCT
>Ga0307995_1000251_pt1 | contig 38519 bp, 34 predicted proteins | sample EllFjometagen262_FD_203132 | JGI IMG/M metagenome (GOLD analysis project Ga0307995, IMG submission 203132) | Marine microbial communities from Ellis Fjord, Antarctic Ocean - #262 | ecosystem: Environmental > Aquatic > Marine > Unclassified | place: Southern Ocean | collected 2014-11-02 | reverse complement strand
CTAACGCAATACAGAACTCCTCTCCGCCAACGCGAGCAGCAAAACCATCGTAGCTTACTGTTTTACTCAAAACAGCAGCGCAGGCTTTAAGAAGTTTATCTCCTGAATTATGGCCATAGAGATCGTTAATACTTTTAAAGTCATCTAAATCGATTAGGATTAAAGAATATAAGTGCTTACGAGCATCATCAGCTAAAAAATTGTAGAAGTAGTGTCGTGACTGCAGTCCAGTGAGTTGGTCTATTTCTGCCAAACTTTTGTAGGACTGTTTTTGGGTTTCTAATGATGAGGTAAGGGTATTCAAATGGTGGTTTTTTTCTTCTAAATCAGCGTAAGTTTGCTCTAGCTGAGTGTACGCTTGGGTAATTTCTTGGGTTTTTTCGTGCAGCTGAAATCGTAAATCATCAATCTCTAATGGCGCGATACTAAAGCCGGCCGCCCTTTTTTTCGAAAACATAAACCGATAAGGCACACCGTTTTTTGTGGCTTGTGTAATATTAATAAATATGATGCTTATAAAGCCAGAGAGTAATATCAGCAACCCATAATGTAGCTCGTTAATTTGGTCAATTAGTGTGCCGCTGTCATAGGAAATAAAGGGTAGGGCAAGGGATGAAATCAAGCTGGGAATAGCGACGGCCCCTAACCCAAAATAATAAGTCGAAGCAACCATGACTAAAAAAAGCGGTATCAAATTATGTGGCCAAATGTAAATGCAGCATAGGTGAGCGGCAACAGTAATCACTGTTAAGTAGCTGTTAGTTGGCCAGAAGAATTTGCTGCGATGCCAGTAAAGTATTACAAACGTGATGCTTCCGCCCACTGCAAATTCTAGTAGGTGAAAATGGTGGAGTACAAGATCCAGATCAAACATAAAAATTGCTGAGTTCTGGTAATTTAGTAGCAATTCCCTGAATACTAAAAACGCACCGTAGAAAAAATAACTCGGCACCAGTCCAGGTAAATAATCCACCATGTCGCCGGTGAAATCTGACGGCTGCCAGCTATTGCTAGATCTCTTATTGTAAAAAGCGCTGTATATACTTGCAGTTAATTCCAAAAGTATCATAGGCCAGTTTGTTGCGTTGTTATAGAGCAATAATTGCCAACAGACATGGCATATAACAAGCGTACAGATAACCATCCTCCATTGCTTTATTGGGGCAATAAAGAGAATGCTTGAATAACAGATAATCACCCAGGTGTGCTCTAAAGGGTTAGCCAGCTCGCTGGCAAATTTAGAGTACAAATTAACAAAAGCCACTGCTAGAAATAATGCAAGGTAGGAGGATACCTTGATGTTTCTAGCGATAAATGAGAGTTCTTGTTTCATTATCTTAGTGGCTTGTCACATTATCAGGGCATAAACTATGCACTGATAAGGTTGCTGATGGTGACTTCAGGATTAACATCCGCCTCGTAATCTACTCCATCAATGCCAAAGCCAAAGAGGCGTAAGAACTCTTCTTTATAGCCAGCCATATCACTGATTTCAAACAAGTTTTCATCAGTAATCTTAGCCCAAAGTGCTTCAACTTCGGCTTGTACATGGGGTTCAAGTTCTTTGTAATCAGCCCTTAAACGGCCTTCTTCATCCTGGTGAGGTGCAGTGCCATACAAGCTTTCGCGGAAGAGTAGGTCAATTTGTTCAATACAGCCTTCATGAGTGCCTTCAGCTTTCATTACCTTGAATAATAAGCCAAGGTAAAGAGGCATTACAGGTATGGCTGCACTAGCTTGAGTTACTACTGCTTTAAGTACAGAGACACGAGCGTCACCATCAATGGCGTTCATTTGCTTACGAATGCCAACAACCTTGCGATCTAAGTCTTTCTTAGCCTGGCCAATAGTGCCGTCCCAGTATATGTCGCGGGTTACTTTTTCGCCCACGTAGGTAAAGGCAGTGGTTTTACAGCCAGCAGCTAAAACGCCAGCGTCGCTTAATGCGCTAATCCACATCTGCCAATCTTCACCACCCATTACCGCAACAGTGTTATCAATCTCTTCTTGATTAGCTGCACCAATGGCAAATTCTTTGATAATGCCTTTGTCTGTATCTACACCTTGTTGAACGACGTCTTTACCAATTGGCTTTAACGTAGACATATGCACTTCACCCGTTTTAGGGTGTTGGCGGCGGGGAGACGCAAGGCTATAAACCACAAGGTCAACTTGGCCTAAGTCTGCTTTTATGGTGTCTATGGTAGTTTGCTTTAGTGCATCAGAGAAAGCGTCGCCGTTAATGCTTTTAGCATATAGGCCTTTGGCTTCTGCGGCTTTATGAAAAGCTGCAGAGTTATACCAGCCGGCACTGGCAGGTTTCTTTTCTGTGCCTTCTTTTTCAAAGAACAAACCGAGGGTATCTGCGTTGCTAGTAAAAGCTGCAGTAACGCGCGATGCAAGGCCATAACCAGTAGAGGCACCGATCACTAGTACCTTTTTGGGGCCACCATCTAAAGCACCCCGTTGGGTGACATAGTCAATCTGGCTCTGTACGTTGGCTTCGCAGCCAGCAGGGTGGGAAGTAATGCACATAAAGCCGCGAACGCGAGGTTTAATAACCATGGAAGATTCCTGTGTATTGGAGGGCAAAATTTGCCTGTGTATTATAACAGCTGAGTATTATAGCCTGCCATGAAAGAATTATCTGCCATTCCCGCTTTTGAAAAATTAACTCAATTTAATCATTGACCTAAGATACCATTGCCTTATAATGTGCGCACTGATTTAGCAGCGGTAACACACCGTCGTTTATTGGTCATGTGGGTGATTAGCTCAGTTGGGAGAGCATCTGCTTTACACGCAGAGGGTCGGCGGTTCGAACCCGTCATCACCCACCACTATTGTTAAGAAAAGACGATCTACTTTGTAGGGCGTCTTTTTTTTGCTTAAAATTTAGCTATACGTTGGCCGTCATAGTTTTTACGCGGAGCATCAGTTCTTTCCAGGCTGTCCAGCGTTTATCAATCGGCCACCTTAAGCTGACTTATACCGTGAAGATTTAGCTAAAAAGACAATTTTCCTGAAAAAAGTAGACTAGGCTTTAAGTGAAAAGCGATGTTTTATTAAAATTTAAAGGATTATTGATGATGAATCATACTGAGATTTGTGGTGTGACACTATATGTGGTGTCATATGTCTGGTAGTATTCATGTCCAGTCTGTTATTGATAGGTTAAACACAAAAAAGGGAAATCTTCGTTGTGCAGAAGTTAAGAGCCTACTTGAAGGCTTGGGCTTTGAAGTCAGAGATGGGAAAAGAGGCGGGCACAAGATTTTTGTACATGATGGTGTACCTGAATTTACTTCAGGTGCTTTTAATTGTGGGCATGGTAAAAATCCAGAAATTAAAAGGGCCTACATTACAAAAATCATCTTTGTGATTAAGGAGCTAGAAGCTTCTATTGCATCTTTATTGGACGAAGAATAGGGAGAGAATTATGATTGATGCTGCAGACTACACAATTTCGGTACAGCGCGGTAACTTTGACGGTGAGGTTTGCTTTGAAGCGCGCGTAAGAGAACTTCCACACTTAGCAGAGTATGGGGATTCATACGAAGAAGCATATGCCCTGGCAATTGACTCAATTGAAACAACATCTGCGGTTCTTGCAGAGAAAGGCAAGCAGATGCCACCTCCTCAGGTTTCAGCTAGTGGTTATAGTGGGCGGGTTACGCTTAGATTACCTCGAACCTTGCACAGAGAGTTATCACACAATGCTGTTGAGGAGGGGGTAAGCTTAAACCAACACATAGTAAGCTCTTTGAGTTTTAATGCTGGTGCATGAGGTAACTGAGGGTGCGGTTAGAGAGTTTGCGCTCAATCATGCAGCTTACTTCCAATAGTGACACTATTAGCTCGCAGCCTAAGTGATCTCATGAAAACAATCTAAAAGCACAAACCCTACCTGTCCCACCTCAATAAATTTATTCCCTCTAAACTGACTTAACCATGAAGATTCAGTGAATTAATCATGTGATGAGCTAAATCCGCTTGGCGAGCACCATCTGAACTGTTAAGTTGGCTTTAAACTCATGCGGCACAAGAGATTTTTCACACCTTTATGGTCTATACCCACTCTAATAACCTTTCTATGCGCCTGCTGTTACTGCTTTTGATGCCTTTACTAATGGTGTCGGTAACCAGTTACGCGGGGCCGCCTAGTCAGTGCGACAAACCCATGCATTCTGATCATATTATTTATGATTGTTATGGTGATTGGGCGGTACGCCATGTATTTGAGCGTGGGGTGTTAAAACATAAATATTCTGATGCCACCACAGTAATGGATGTGGGTTGGTTTGGTTCAACTGAATTTCAGATTAACCGGCGTAAAGATGGCTCTATTTATTACATTATTCCAAGCCAAATTGATCGAGTAGAAATGACCATTGGTGGACAAGTGTTTGTGGCTGAACAAGGGCCTAGTGCAGTGTTTTATGGGGCAATAACAGAACTCATGTTGGTGGCTATATCTCAGACCGAGTCGCCGGTGAGTCTGTTGATTTACAGTGAGGGCAAAACCATAGAGGCCTCTTTCTCTGCAACTGGGTCGAGTGCTGCATTGCGCTGGATTGGCGCCATAGATTAGTAACACGGAGAGGATATGAGCAAGAATGGCACCATAGTGATTGTTGAGGATGACGATGATCAGCGATCTAATTATGAAAACTTACTTACCCGCCGGTTATACACGGTACATGCATTTGCTACCAAGGCTGAAGCACTTGATCACCTAAGTCGCCATCGGCCAGACCTACTTATTTTAGACATTATATTAGGCAGTGATTATGATGGTGGGTTTGAGCTTTACAGTGAAGCTGTGCGCTTCCATAAAGGGCTTCCGGTATTGTTTTTAACGGATCGCGATGGTGAGTTTGATAAAGTATGGGGCTTAACAATGGGGGCATGGGACTATCAGTCTAAGCCCATTAGTATGGAATTTTTGGCTGCCAAAGTAGCAACACTAATGATGCTGGCTAACAATCAATCACGTCCATCCAATGATGCGAACACGGAAGTAGTTCGGGGCGATCTGGTATTAAATACCTTGTCTAGGAATGTGGCATGGGCGGGTGTGCCCGTATTGAACCTTACGGTGACAGAATTCAACATGTTGCACGCTTTGGTGTTACATCCTGGCAACGTTATTACCTATGATCAGTTTGCTAAGGTGACTCACTCAACCGTGATTGAGAAGAATACGATCAGCGCCCATATCAAAAATTTGAAGCGAAAGATTAAAGCGGTAGCGCCTGATTTTAACGCTGTCGGCTCTGAATATGGCCTTGGATACCGGTGGAAGGTTTAATTAGTGGCTGAATTACGTAGGCGTAAACGCAGTTTTAAATTCTCTTTTCAAGTGCTTAGCTTGTTAGTGGTAATGGGTGCAGTACCTTGGCTTGGTTATCAGTTTATCAGTGAAGCGAAGCAGTTTTTAGACTCAGGACAATTGATCTCTCAAGAACAGTTTGGCCGATCTGTTGCGAATACTTTTTACAATAAAAAGAAAAGCCTTAGCTTGTCCATAGCAGCAGGCGCGCCTCTGCCTAAAACCTACCTTGCCACCCCTATAACCGTAGATGGTTCTAAACAAGATTGGCAGGATCAAAGTTATCGCAGGGCGTCTTTTCCTCAGCGTCAGCTTTATGGTGGGTTTGGTTTTTCTGTTGCAGTAGGTGAGCGCAACGACAGCCTTTATGGGCTTATTGACGTACGAGACATAGATCCTGATTATGACACAGGCGCTATTAATGGCTTTGATTCAAGAGACCACGTTAGGTTGGAGTGGATTGATGATCAAGGCGACATAGAGCGGGTTGCATTGGTGCCTCAACAAGGCGGTTTTGTGGCTATTTTTAGAGTAAGTGCTAATTGGCGGCGTGACACTATGGATCGCTTTCAGACGGCGCCTATAGAAGCTGTAATGATGCCCACGCGCGAAGGCTATGCGGTTGAGATTAAAATAGACAAAGCAAACCTAAGTCAAAAGCAGGAGCTACGTTTCTCTGTATTCAATGGTACTACTCGAAGTGGTATTTCTTCCATGGGTTCGTCTAAAGGATTCCACAGCCTGAACACCAGTTCGTCTGCTGCTAATCAATTACTTGAACAGTTGGCTAAGTCGGTTAGTTACATTGCTTTATACGATGTGAATTTTCAGTTGAGAGCCCAAACACAGGATAAACCTCGCGAGTATGTGCAATACAGTGAAACCACAGTGTGGGATGACATAGTTGGCCTTGTAGATGAGGCCATGATAGTGCTGTTGCAGCTGAGTATGGGTATTGATGGTGACGAATTAGAAACACAAGAAGAACTGTTGCTCGCTGCTCAACTTGGTGAATTAACTCAAGCTCGCTGGTCTTCTTTGGGCGGCGGCGGCTTTTTAGCTACAGCGGCGCCGGTGTTAGCGGATGACGGTTCGGTAATAGGCATAGTGCTGGTTAAACAATCCACTGATCAAATATTAAAATTACAACTCAAGTCTTTGCAGAATATTGTGCTGTTTAGTGTGGTTGGCATTCTGTTGATTTTCGCTATCGTCTTCTCTTTGTTTTGGCGTTTGGCCTACCGAGTGCGTAAGTTGCGTATAGAAACGGCCAACATGGTGAATGATGAAGGGCGCCTAGTGGCAAGTAGAATTGTCGGCCAGGTAGACCGAGACGATTCCATCGGTGATTTAGCCCGTAGCTTCTCTGACGTGGTGTCTAAGCTTCACGAACAGCAATCCTTCATGTCCACTATGCCGCGTACCTTAAGTCATGAAATTAAAAACCCGTTGAATGCCATATCCACGTCTCTTGAGAACATATCGGACTATGCTCTTGATGCTGAAATTAAAGGCTACATTGATATTGCCAAACGAGGCCTACATAAAATTGAGTCTATCTTGTCTAAGCTGTCTTCCGCTGCCAATCTTGAGCAAGCTTTAACCAATGACGAGCTGGAACCCTTGGATGTTAATCACTTTCTTACCTTGTACTGTCAGCATCAACACCAGATGGCAGGGCAGGATGTGGTGATTGAATACGTGGGGACTAAAAAGGCGGCAGTGGTGCAGGCGGTAGATTACCGCTTAGAGCAGGCGCTTGATAAGTTACTGGATAATGCCAAGGATTTTCATCGACAGGGTACCCCCATTATCGTCCGTTTAACTGCAGATAAATTTGATTGGATTATAGACGTTGAAAACCAAGGCGAACAAATTAACCTAGACGACGCAGATCAGCTGTTTCAATCTATGGTGACGTCTCGCACACAGGCCTCTGCCGGTGGTGCCGGGCACTTTGGCCTTGGGCTCTATGTGGTGCAAACCATTGCTCAGTTCCACAAAGGCGCCGCTCAGGTGGCTAATCTGCCCGATGGTTCGGGTGTTCGTTTCACTATAAGGCTTCCAGCAAGCCTTATATAGTTGCTGTTCTTTTTGATCTTACTCACCTTCTTTACCTTTATCTTCATCATTTCTTCAGACTTATTCCTTACATCTTCAGGAAGTCTTCCATAGTTCCTCATTGTTAAGTTGTTTAATGGTTGTCATACCAATACTTATAACAAGGAGCAGGACCATGGACCTTAATTTACTTCAGCCCAATATTTCGCAACAAATAAGTTCTGTGGAACACCTGCAAGTAGAATTACTGATGTTATACGGTGATAGCTGTGACATTGGTGAAGGCAAGCATTACACCAGTTTAACGCGTCGCGGTCTTAAACGACTGATGAAAGACATGCGGCACGTGCAACAACACCTTAAATCCCTACGCAGTACCTACCTTATCGACGCAGATGGAGCCACAGTGCTTACCGTTGGCCATAAGTATGATCACGTATCTGCTGCGAGAGGTGCATCCCGTGCAAGCTATTGATGAGTTTGAAAGCCGCTGTGTTGATTACCAGGAAGACCGTATAACCTCGGCATCAACTGCCCTAACGGTGTATTTGTTAAGCCATAAGGTAGTGTATTCAGAGGTTGACTACATGATGCCAGAACAGCCTCCCACTGTTGAGATGTTATCCATTGTTGTGAAGGACGTGTGCCGAGGCGACTCGGCATATACCTTCGTATTTGAACAAATGGCAGTGCGTTATTTGGCTTTAGTGGGGGACGAGGGTATATCGCCCCAGGTGATTTTTTACTACGTAAGCAACGTCATTATTTCGCTACTCGTATTGAGTCGGCAGAACAGCCAATTATCCGCAGAAATTCTTATCAAAATTATGCAGCGTTTTAATTTTAGGGATGCGGTCTTGCGGGCCGGTATAGAAGTGATTGCAGAAGAAGTATTACGCCGCTGCTTTTTAGTTATTAACGATACTACAACCTGCCTTGCACAGAATTCTTCAGGTATGAGAAGGGTTACCAATTCAGCATCTATCAAACAGGAATTTTAACATGAACACCCGATCAAAGTGTGCAGTAGCCATCACCCTGGCTATCATCTCCGTACCAACCATTGCTAGTAGTAATAGTGAAGTATGGACGACAAGTAATGGGTCTGCTGTGGTGGATGGGAATGGTAACCCCATTAGAACAATTCACTACAAAGGTAAGGCGTTGGCAGCCCTTGCTAAAGCTGCTAAATCTACGGACGTATCTAAGCAGATAGTTATGGAAAAGGTTAAGGTAAAAACTAAGGAACCCTTAGTTAAGGTCATTAGCCAAGCCGTTGTTAAAGTGATTGAAACCGAACCAAAGCCAGTGATACCGGTAGAGTTAGAGCCGGTAAAGATTATTAAGCCTATTGTTAAAGATGAAGTTAAAGAAGAGGTTAAAGAGGAGGTTAAGCAGGTTGTTAAGTCAGTGGCTAAGCCGGAAGTGAAGATAGAATTGAAGCCAGTTGTGGTAGTAGAAGCCCCCGTGATTATCGAACAGCCAGAGGTTGCCATTGCACCTATTATGGAAGAACCGAAGGTTGAATACAGATTCAATAATTACCAAACAACCGTGTTATTTGATACCGCCAGTGCAACCTTGTCGGCTGATGCTTCAGGCAGTTTAAAGCAACTAGTCATGGCAACAGGTTTGGCGCAGAGCGTGATATCAGTGCAGGTGATTGGTCATGCTGATACTCGTGGTGATGAAGCTTATAATATGACTTTGTCTGAGCAGCGCATGCGCAGTGTGGCTGACTTTTTAGAGGGTTTAAAGCTTAAGGTAACGTCAATGTTTGCCAAAGGAGAAACCTCTCCAGTAATGGATGACCAAGGTGAAGACCTTACTAAGAGTCGCCGTGTTCATGTAGCGGTTAAAACTCGTCATTTAAAGGATTAATAACCCACGATAAAGCGGCACGGGGAGGTGTCGCTTTTTACGCTTAGGGTGAAGCAAAGCCCTATCCAGACCTTACCCAAGTGATGGCAGTTTGCATGATAGCCAATGAAAACCTACGAAGCTGGAGGTGAATTGCAGTAAAAAAACCGGTTGATTATTAAGCCGTGGAAGATTAGCTTTAGGCTAACTTTCTATTCAATATTAGGGTCAAAAATGCAGCTAAATAGCGTATAAGTCGAATATATCCTGTTTTTTGTCGTTTTGTGCTCAAAACCGACACAAGGTGTCGATATATCCTTCTACCCCTTAGGCCAATTATTTTACTTTTTCAACACTAGATAAAGTTCCCATTTTATATGGTGATGCTTTAATATTCTGCAAACCAGCCACCTGTGGCTACAACAATAATAGCGGAGGCACACATGGGCCAATATAATGCCCTAAACATCGCTTGGAACGCACTACGAGGCCATAAAAATTGGCAGCGAGCGTGGCGTGACCCAGAGCCAAAATCCAACTACGACGTCATTATTATTGGTGGTGGTGGCCACGGCCTTGCTACAGCATATTATTTGGCAAAAAATCACGGCATCACTAACGTCGCCATCCTTGAAAAGGGCTGGATCGGCGGTGGTAACGTGGGTCGTAACACGACTATCGTACGTTCTAACTACTTGTTAGATGGCAACGCGCCATTCTATGAGCATGGTATGAACTTGTGGCGCGATATGGCGCAAGACTTAAACTACAACGTGATGTTCTCGCCCCGTGGCGTTATGAACATTGCCCACACTAAGTCGCAATATGACACTTTTGCTCGCCGTGCTAACACCATGCGCTTAAATGGCATTCAATCTGAATTGTTGAGCCGAGACGAAGTGCTAGAACGCGAACCTATTATTGATGGCAGTGCAGATACTCGTTTCCCTGTGTGGGGAGGTATTCTACAGCCAGATGCGGGTAACGCTCGTCACGATGCTGTGGCCTGGGGTTATGCGCGTGCCGCAGATCAGTTGGGTGTAGATATTATTCAAAACTGTGAAGTGATCGACTTTATTAAGCAGGGTGAGCGCATTATTGGTGTTAAAACCAACCGTGGCGACATTCATGCAGATAAAGTAGGTATGGCCGTTGCCGGTAGCTCTAGCCGTTTGGCAGAAAAGCTAGGTATCCGCTTGCCTATTGAGAGCCATGTACTACAGGCCTTCGTAACCGAGCCATATAAGCCCTTAATTAAGGGTGTTGTTACCTTTGGTGCAGGCCACTTCTATGTGTCTCAGTCAGATAAAGGCGGCGTAGTATTCGGTGGGGACATCGATGGCTACAACACTTACGCTCAACGAGGCAACTTGCCTGTGTTTGAAGATGTAATTGCCGGTGGCTTAACCATGATGCCATGTCTTTCTCGCCTCAAGTTACTACGTAACTGGGGTGGTGTTATGGATATGTCTATGGACGGATCGCCTATTATTGATGTTGGCCCAATTGATGGTTTATACCTCAACACGGGTTGGTGTTACGGTGGCTTTAAGGCCACACCTGCCTCGGGTTACTGTTTTGCGCATACCATTGCCAATGACGAAGCCCACGAACTTAACAAAGCTTATACCCTAGATCGTTTTGCCAAAGGCTACGCGATTGATGAAAAGGGTATGGGTCCATATCCGAAGGCGCACTAATTATGATCAGAATTAATTGCCCCTACTGTGGCGAACGGGAACATAGTGAATTTACTTACGGTGAAGACGCCACTCGCACCACACCAGACAATGACGCTCCGATGGAGGAGTGGAATAAGTTTGTTTACGAGCGCGATAATCCCGCTGGTGAGCACATTGAATATTGGCATCATGCGTTTGGTTGCAGAGCTTGGTTGAAAGTTCAGCGCAACACCTTTACGCACGACATTTCTTGGGTGGGTTTACCCCATGAAAATCCGGAGGCTGAATCATGAGCGGATTTAGACATGGCGAAGGCCGTTTAGGCGAAGCCAAACTTAATTTTACCTTTGATGGTAAACCCATGCTTGCGCGCGCTGGCGATACAGTGGCTTCGGCCTTGTTGGCCAATGGCGTAGAAGTGGTTGGGCGTAGTTTTAAATATCACCGCCCACGTGGTGTGACTTCAAGTGGCCCAGAAGAAACGGGTGCATTGGTTACCATTGGCACAGGCGGCAAAGCCGATCCTAACGCCAGGGCAACTATGGAACCTGTTACTCAAGGATTGGAAGTGTTTTCTCAAAACTGCTTCCCTTCGCCAAAGTTCGACTTGATGTCTATCAACGGTTTGGCTGGTGCAGTTTTACCGGGATCATTGTTCTCAGCTGGTTTCTACTACAAAACGTTCATGTGGCCAGCGGCCCTTTGGTACAAGTTTTACGAGCCTGCCATACGTGCTGCCGCAGGTATGGGTGTGCCGCCTAAGGTTGCCGATCCAGATATTTATGACCGTATTCAGATGTTCTGTGACGTCGCTGTTGTTGGCGGTGGTTCTGCAGGTTTGTCTGCTGCGTTGAGCGCGTCTCAAAGCGGTTTACGTGTAGTATTGTTTGATGAGCATAACGATCTTGGTGGTCAGTTGCTTAATGAAGCTAACAGCGAAGCCAATGCCGATCTAGAACAGTGGCGTGCCGAGACTGTTTCTGCACTACACGCAGCATCTAACGTTGAAGTATTAACGCGTACTGTATGTTGGGGCCGTTTTGACGGCAACATGCTAGCTGCACACCAAAGTGTAGATGGCAAAGTACGTCAAAACTACATCAAGGTACAAGCCAAGAAAATTATCATTGCTGCTGGTGCCATTGAGCGTCCATTAGTGTTTGGTAACAACGACAAGCCTAACGTCATGCTCGCTTCTGGCGCACGTCGTATGCTCAACCACTACGGTACAGCAACGGGTAAGATGTTGGCAGTATTTACCAATAACGACAGTGCCTACCAAACTGCGTTTGACTATGCTGATGCCGGTATTAAGGTTTCTGCGGTAGTTGATAGTCGTCAGTACCCAGGCCAAGCCTTGGTAGATGGTTGTAAATCACGCGGTATTGCATTACACACACAAAGTGTAGTGACAGAAGCCAAGGGCTGGCATGCAGTACGTAGCATTGAAATTGCAGACCTAGCGGCTAATGGCCAAAGTGTAAGCAATCGTCGTCGTGTTGCCTGTGATGTGCTTGCACATTCTGGTGGTTGGACTCCGCAAGTGCAGATGGCTGCACACGGTGGTAAGCCACCTCTATATGACAAGAAAATTGCTGCCTTTGTAGTTGGCGACCAAGCCGAAGATACCTATTCTGTAGGTGCTGCTGAAGGCGAAAATGGTTTGCTAGCGGGTGTTGCTCAGGCGTTAGACGCTGCTAAAGCGGCCTGTGCCGAACTTGGCGGAGAAGCCGGTTCTGTCACTCAGCCACCACAAGATCGTGATGGCGCAACAAACATTGTGCCACTATGGAGCGTACCTGCTAAAGGTAAGCAACTAGTAGATATTCAGCACGACGTAACAGCTGCAGACGTGGTTCAGTCTCACAGTGAAGGCTTTATTTCTGTAGAGCACCTTAAGCGCTACACCACTCTAGGCATGGCTAACGATCAAGGCCGTACGTCTAACGTTAACGCTTTGGCTATCATGGCCCAGTGCCGTGGTATAAGTATTGCCGAAGCCGGTACTACACGTTTTCGTGCACCCCTTGCCCCAGTGTCTATGGGTGGTTTTGGCGGTCGCGAAATTGGTAAGCACTTTAAGCCTGTGCGTCGTACTCCGATGCAAGAATGGCATGAAAAAGCCGGTGCTGTATTCGTTCAAGCGGGTATGTACATGCGTCCACAGTATTACCCACAAGCGGGCGAGACTATTGACGATGCATACGAGCGTGAAACTGAACACGTACGTAAGAAAGTTGGTATTTGTGATGTGACTTCCTTGGGTAAAATTGAAATTGTTGGTCCAGACGCTGCCGAGTTCCTCGATCGCGTTTACATCAACATGTTCAGCACCCTTAAGATAGGTAAGGCTCGTTACGGCGTAATGCTACGTGAAGACGGTATCGTTTATGATGACGGCACCACCTCTCGTTTTGCTGACGACCGGTTCTTTATGACTACAACTACGGCTAAAGCTGGCCCAGTTATGGCTTACTTAGAGCGGTGTTTAGAAATTGATTGGCCAGATTTGAAAGTCCGTGTGAGCTCTGTGAGCGAACGTTGGGGTGCCATGGCTGTTGCCGGCCCTGATTCTCGTGCTACTTTAACGGCTGCTTTCCCATCCGTAGACTTCAGTAACGAAGCCTTCCCATTTATGGGTGTGGTTCATGCTGAGCATAACGGCGCCAAGATGGTTCTATTACGTATTAGCTTCTCTGGCGAAATGGCCTACGAAGTGTATGCAGAATCAGAGCATGCTACGGACATATGGCAAACCATTATTGATGCAGGCCAGGTTCACGATATCGTACCTTACGGCCTTGAAACTCTAGGTGCCTTGCGTATCGAGAAAGGTCACGTAACGGGTGCAGAGCTTGATGGTCGTGTGACCTTAGGCGATGTACACATGGATGGCATGGCTTCTAAGAAGAAGTGGTTTGTTGGTAAAAACTTGAAAGACCGTGAAGGCCTGGTACACCCAGACCGTCCACAATTGGTAGGTTTAAAGTCGGTTGATCCGCGTACACCTATCTCTACAGGTTCTATTTTGGTAACTGATGCCAATGCTAGCGCCGGTGCAGATAAGCAAGGTTGGGTAAGTTCTATGACTTACAGTCCAGAACTTGGCAACTTTATTGCACTTGGTTTCTTACGTGGTGGTAAAGACCGTATTGGTGAGCGTATTTATGCTGCTTATCCAGTCAAAGGTAGAACCGTTGAAGTAGAAGTGGTGAGTAACCACTTTGTTGATCCAACTAACGAAAGGGTGAAAGGCTAATGGCTAATGCACTAAATGGGCATTTTGAAATGCCACAAACTTTCGCTGCAGTTAGCATCGATGTCACTGCCACCAACATGTGGCAACTTGAAGGCTGCGAAAACGTAGACACTAAAGTTGCTGCCATGACAGGTATGGCGATTCCAGCGCAGGGTCAAGTGACCGTGCAAGGTGATGAGCGTTTGGTATGGGCAGGGCGCGATCGCTACCTGTTAACGACTAATCGTTCAGATCTAGCTGATAACGACGGTGTTTATGCAACGGATCAAACCTACGGCAAAACTCAGTTGCTAATTACTGGTGAAGATGCCCGTGCCTTATTGGCCCGTGGCTTACCACTAGATACTAGCGAAGGGCAGTTTGCCATTGGTGAAGTTCAACACAGCCACATAAACCATATTGGTGTGAGTGTTATTCGTAACGCTGACGTTAGTGGACAGCCACAGTTTGAAGTTTGGGTAATGCGCGGTTTCGCCAAATCCCTTACAGAATTCTTGGTACATTCTGCAGAAACCTTACGTTAATAAAATAAGTAAGCTCTGATTAAAGCCAGCAATACTCAGTATTGCTGGCTTCTTGTTTACGGACTATATACAGATCTGGGTATTCCTGCCAAGATCCAAAATATTCAACAACATTTTTAAAAAATTTAGGAGGCCTCATGGCTGGCTTATTACCCAATGTAGATCCAGATGGATTGTTAGAATACTCGGTAGTTTATACTGACCGTGCCCTTAACCACATGTCACAGTCTTTTCAAGGCGACATGCGTTATATTGCCAACACACTAAAGAGCGTTTACGCTGCAGAACAAGTGGCTATCGTGCCGGGTTCTGGTACCTTTGGTATGGAAGCTGTAGCTCGTCAGTTTGCTACGGGTAAAAAGACCTTAGTGATTCGCAACGGTTTCTTTAGCTTCCGTTGGACTCAAATTTTAGAAATGGGTAGCATTTCTTCTAGCTCTACCGTGCTTAAAGCACGCCAAGCGCAAACCGGTGATCAAGAAGCATTTGCTCCACCACCGATTGCAGAAGTATTGGCAACGATTGCTAGCGAAAAGCCAGCCGTTGTTTTTGCTCCACATGTAGAAACGTCTTCTGGCATCATTTTGCCAAACGATTACATTAAAGCGATGACCGACGCAGTACATGCTGTTGGTGGTATCTTTGTATTAGATTGTATTGCTTCTGGTTGCTTATGGGTGGATATGAAAGCCATGGGCGTAGACGTGCTAGTTAGCGCGCCACAGAAGGGCTGGAGTGGTTCACCTTGTTGTGGCCTAGTGATGATGGGCGAGCAGGGCGTTGCCGCTCTTGAAGCGTCTACCAGCACTAGCTTTGCTTGCGACCTTAAAAAATGGCGCGACATCATGGCAGCCTACGAAAACGGTGGCCATGCCTATCACGCTACTATGCCTACAGACTCCATCGCTTCTTTCGCCGCCGTAATGCGCGAAACTGAAGACTATGGTTTTGCTAAGGTTAAGGAAGAGCAGCAAGAACTAGGTGACGCAGTACGTGCTTTGTTAGCTTCTAAGGGTATTAAGAGTGTAGCTTCTGAAGGTTTTGGTGCTCCAGGCGTAGTAGTAAGCTACACCGAAGATGCAGCCATCCAGAACGGCAGCAAGTTTGTTGCTTTAGGCATGCAAATTGCTGCTGGTGTGCCACTTATGTGTGACGAACCAGAAGGTTTCCGTACCTTCCGTTTAGGTCTGTTTGGCCTAGATAAGCTACATAACGTAGCGCGTTCTGTTGCTTCTTTAGACGCGGCTTTAGACCAAGTTCTATAATAGTTCGTTTTTTAGAATGAAAATGAAGTGATGCAAAAAAGCCCGCAAAAGCGGGCTTTTTAATGCCTACAACTAAATCATGGCTATAACTAAAGCATACCTAGGTCCAAACCAGCGGCCATATATTGGCCTATATCAAAGCACTGGTCAGTAAACTCGTGTTGCCATTGCCCTTTGCACACCAATACAGGCTGCGCTAAATTCCAACGTAAGCCAGTACAAATAGACTCTATTGCCCGCTGGGTGCCTGTGCCGTCTAGGCCTGCACGAATTATTAAAGCGAAAGGCAGGCCTTGTTTTAGCTCCAGCACTGGATAATACACCCGATCAAACCAATCTTTAGTGGCTCCCGCCATATAGCCAAGGTTTTCTGTGGTGAGAATGATCACGGCATCAGCGTCTAGCAGTTGGTCTGGCTGGCAATCCAAAGGCGCCACAATGAATACTTCAACATTGTCAGTTTCTGCTGCTTTGCTGCCTGCAATGCAGGCGTCAAGCATCTGCTGGGTATTGGCAGAGGGTTGGTGGGCAACGATAAGTAGTTTTTTATGCATTTATCCAGTTTAGCAGACCTCGATATACACTGAATATAGCTATCTGTTAGACTGCTTCACAATATTTAATGATCACTTAACTACCACATAGCTATCTGGATTTTCAATCATGACACAATACATCATCACTTATTTAGGTGGTAACCAACCTGCCACACCAGACGAGGGCCGAGCCCATTTCGCTAAATACATGCAGTGGGTTAATGGTTTGGGCGACGCTGTTGTTAGTGCCATGAATCCACTAAAAGATACCCATCACGTATCTCCAGATGGCAGCGTTTCTACTGATGCAGGTACTAAAATGTCTGGCTTCACTATTATCGAAGCAGAATCCATTGAAGCTGCCGTAGCCATTACCAAGTCATGCCCATTCCTTGATATTGGTGGCAGTTTAGAAGTTTCTGAACTGGTACAGATGCCAGGCTAAACCATATTGAGAATATTGAACTACACTTGTGAGTGAACTATTTGCTAACAGGTAGCCCAATGAACTACACTTATGAAAAGGACTTCGAGTGGGATCAAGCTAAAAGTGAAACTTGTTTAAGAACAAGAGGATTTGATTTTGAATATGTCAGTGTAGCGTTTAATGACCAGAATCGTTTAGTTTGGCAGGATCTTAGGTTTCAGTATGGCGAGCTCCGGTACCAAATGCTCGGTAAAATTCAACGCAGAGTATTTGCAGTGGCCTATACACATAGGCTAAATAAGCTACGCATAATATCAGCACATAAAGCTAATTTTAGGGAGGTGGAACGATATGAAAACTCACATGAAGCTGACTAGAGGGCGAGTGAATGAAGCCTTTTTAGATGCTACGACTGAAGCTGATATTGCTCGACAGATAAAAGAAGATCAAGTTGCCGCAAGGATTGACGCTGCTAAGTACACGCGTAGTGTGCGTCATAAATTAGGTTTTAGCCAAACGCAGCTGGCTCAACATATCGGTGTATCTATCGATACTATACGTAATTGGGAACAAGGCAAGCGTACACCAGTAGGTGCAGCGAAAGCCTTATACCGAGTGCTTGATAGGGAGCCTGAAGCAGCATTGTCCGCGCTAGGTAGATAACAGAGCGCGGAGGCTGCTCTAGCTGTTTATGGAAGTTTGAGTTTAGCGCTCCAATGTATGCAACCCACACTCACGTCCTGCCTCGGCCTTTGTGGGGTCGAAGTAACGCGTTTCATCGGGCAGCCCGTGCTTAGCTAAATAAGCCTGCATGTCTGCCACACTCCAATCCAATAACGGCGACACCTTAATGGTGCCATTAGGTCCATGGGCTAAGGTGTCCATTTGCTGGCGTAACGAGCTTTGTTCACGGCGTAGAGCTGTGAGCCACACTTCGGGCGCAAGTTCTGCCATGGCTCGTTTGAAGGGTTCTAGCTTAAACTGTTCAGTAAACTCAGCATGGTCCGGATCGTCAATCGCAGGAATACCACCCAAAACAGCATCACGCCTTGCTGCACTCACGGTTGGTGTATATACCACTAGGTTTAAATTTAGCTGGTTGATCACCTGTTCTGCAAATTCATAGGTTTGTGGCATGTTATAGCCCGAGTCTATCCACAGCACTTGAGTGTCTGTAGAAATTTGGCTGACCATGTGTAATAACACGGCCTCTTGAGGACCAAAGTTGGTAGTGACTAAGGTCTTTCCACCCAGACCTAATGCCCACTTAACCACGTCTTCTGCACTGCTTGATGCAAGTTGCTGATTAGCCCTTGGTAGGTTCAGGGCGGCTATACTATTACCAATGTCATTATCATTAGCCGCAGTGGTGGAGGCTACTTTAAGTTCTGAAATCATGCCAGCAGCGGCTGTGGCATGGCTGATTTTATCAATTAATATAAACGACCCTAAGCCTTTGCTGTGTTTGAATTCAGATGCTGGAATAGGCGCATCTAAATGTAACTCTACTAAGCCAATTTCATTTAACGCTAGGGTGTGTGCAGAGCTGCGTTCTAGGGTGTTAACGTTAACCTGATGGTGGATTTTTTTAACCCGCGCGTTAATGCGTTTACTACCCAGTTTCAGCTCATAATCACGGCTTAAACTGAGTTTTTGTTGATCCATCCATACTAGGTTGGCGGTGAGGTGCTGGGCGCTTACCGTATGTTGTGCACTGTTTGCATGTACTAGGGTATCACCACGGGAAATATCAATTTCGTCGGTTAAGGTAATCGTAATCGCCATAGGCGCAAAGGCCTGTTGTAAATCACCATCGGCAGTAACAATACTTGCTACGGTGCTGGTTTGGCCTGACGGTAATACACGAACTTTATCGCCTGGTTTTACGTTACCCGCAGCAATGGTGCCACAGTAACCTCTAAAATCAGCGTTAGGTCGGTTAACGTATTGTACAGGCAGTTGCCACTCACCTTGAGTGAGGTCTGTTTCTGTGTCTAGGTCTTCTAATAAATGCAGTAACGAGGGTCCTTGATACCAAGGCATTTTTGAGCTTTCATCCACCACGTTATCTCCGGTTAGGGCTGACACAGGGATAAAGTGAATGTTTGGTAAATCTAAGTTTTCAGCAAAGGTTTGGTAGTCTTGCTGGATCTGTTGGAATACATTTTTGTCGTAATCCATTAAGTCCATTTTATTAACTGCCACCACCACATGTTTAATGCCTAATAAAGACACGATAAAACTGTGACGACGGGTTTGCGTGAGTAAACCTTTACGAGCATCCACTAGAATAATGGCTAAATCACAGTTTGATGCACCGGTAGCCATGTTGCGGGTGTATTGCTCGTGCCCAGGGGTGTCGGCAATGATGAACTTACGCTTACTGGTGGAGAAATATCGGTAAGCTACGTCTATGGTGATGCCCTGTTCACGTTCGGCTTGCAGGCCATCAACAAGTAGGGCTAAGTCTAATTCACCACTGTCTTGGTTGCCTTGGCCTAAGAGAGAGGCCTGTTTAACAGCAGCAAGCTGGTCTTCATAAACTAGTTTACTGTCGTGTAATAAACGTCCAATGAGAGTCGATTTCCCATCGTCTACACTGCCACAGGTGAGTAGGCGCAATAGACTTTTGTGCTCATGCTGCTGCAGGTAGCTGTGGATGTCTTGTTCAATAAGTTGGCTCTGGTGGCTCATTAGAAGTAGCCCTCCGCTTTTTTAAGTTCCATGGACCCAGCTTGGTCGGCATCAATAAGCCGACCTTGGCGTTCTGAAGTTTTGGCTAATAACATTTCTTGAATGATGTCCGGCAAGGTGTTGGCAGTGGATTCAATGGCTCCGGTGAGTGGATAGCAACCTAAGGTTCTAAACCGCACAGATTTTTCCTCTACTGTTTCGTTGGCAGCAATAGGCATGCGATCGTCATCCACCATAATGTCAATGCCATCGCGGTTTACTACTGGACGTTTAGCGGCAAAATACAAAGGCACAATATCGATTTGTTCCATGTAGATGTATTGCCAAATGTCTAATTCGGTCCAGTTAGAGATAGGGAAAACACGGATGCTTTCGCCCTTGTTGATTCGAGTATTGAACAGGTTCCATAATTCTGGGCGCTGGTTCTTTGGGTCCCAGCGATGTTCTTTAGAGCGGAAGGAGAATATACGTTCTTTAGCGCGAGAGCCTTCTTCGTCACGGCGGGCACCGCCAAAAGCCGCATCAAAGCCGTAATGGTCTAGCGCTTGTTTTAAACCTTGGGTTTTCATTATGTCTGTATGAACCTTGGACCCATGAGTGAAAGGGCTGATGTCCATGGCCAAACCATCTGGGTTAATGTGGGTGATCAGTTCCATACCTGATTCCGCTACAGCCTTTTCACGGAATTTGATCATGTCTTTAAATTTCCATGTGGTGTCTACGTGCAATAATTTAAACGGCGGGGGTGCTGGATAAAAAGCCTTTTTAGCCAGGTGCAGCATTACTGAAGAGTCTTTGCCGATTGAGTAAAGCATGATGGGGTTGTTGAACTCGGCCACAACTTCACGCATGATATGGATACTTTCGGCTTCCAGTTGTTTCAGGTGGCTGAGGCGAGTCTCAGAAATGTTGCTCATGGTGTTACGCTCCGGTTAAATTGAATTGGACCCATTTGATTTTGCCAACTGGTTCCATGAATTGCGGGCAGTATGCCACTACTTTTTTAAAATAAAAAGTAATAAAAAACTTAATCGTTATTCCTTTTAGTTATATAAAAGTTAATATAACACCCTTGAGAAGAACCTATGTTAGATAAAAAAGCCGTTTCAATTACCCTAGTTGATTACCAAGACCCTCAACAAATGGCCTTGCTAATAGAACAGCTGAGTGCCTATGCCATGGATGATATGGGTGGTGGTGAGGATTTAGCAGAAGAGGTTAAGCAACGCTTATTAACGGATTTACCTCAACAACAGCAGAATTTTAGTTTTTTAGCTTGGGTAGGGAGTGAGTGCGCAGGTATGACCAATTGCCTTTGGGGTTATTCCACCTTTGCGGCTATGCCATTGGTTAATATTCATGACCTAGGTGTGCAGAAGGAATTTAGGGGTATGGGCATTAGCACGGCTTTATTGCAAGCGGTAGAAAATTACGCTCGCACCAGAAATGCCTGCAAAGTGACGTTGGAAGTGCTCGGTAACAATGATATTGCCAAGGCTTCCTATAACAAGTTTGGGTTTAAAGTATATGAACTTGGTGAGGGAGCAGGTAAAGCAGAGTTTTGGCAAAAATACCTGTAGTATGCCCGCACTGATGAAGCGCCAAGCATAATTTGGTGGCTAAAATATGTAATGAAGTGATGAGATCCATGACTTTATTTGAACCTCATTTTATCTGGAAATGAACTGTGAAATTATCTGCTTTTGGTCAAAAGTTTAGTGGTGATTCTGGTATTACCGTCTTGATGGACGACATTACTAACGCTCTCTCAAGTGGTCGTGACATGATAATGATGGGAGGCGGGAATCCTGCCAATATCCCAGAAATAGAAGCGATTATGCAGCAACGTCTGCAAAAGTTAGCTAGTGACCCGGTTGCGGTTAGGCAGCTTCTTGGTAGTTATGACCCTGCACAAGGCAACATGGAGTTAATTGACGCCTTAGCACAGCTATTCAGTAAAAAGCTCGGTTGGCCCGTTACGCGCCATAATATAGCCCTTACTAATGGCAGCCAATCTGCATTTTTTATGCTCTTCAATATGCTGGCAGGTGAGTTTGAGGATGGCAGCACGAAACAAATCCAGTTACCCATGGCTCCAGAGTACATTGGTTATGCAGACGCCGGTATTGGTAGTGATTTATTTACCGCAGCTCACCCTATTATTGAGGAGTTAGAGCAGCGTCAGTTTAAATACCGGGTGAAATTTGATGATTTACACGTAGGGTCAAGTACAGGTGCCATCTGTGTGTCTAGACCCACTAACCCCACGGGTAATGTTATTACCGACGGCGAAGTAGAGCAGCTAGATGCGTTGGCCAAAGCCAATAATGTGCCGTTAATCATTGATGGCGCCTACGGTATTCCGTTTCCGGGTTTAATCTATACACCGGCCACCCCCTTTTGGAATGACAACACCATTGTATGTTTAAGCTTGTCTAAATTTGGCTTGCCAGGCGCTCGCACAGGCATTGTGGTGGCTAATGAAGAAACTATTCAGACGATCGCAGGCATTAATGCCATTATCAATCTTGCTAGCGGTAGTTTTGGTGCGGCGCTCACTACAGACATGATTGCCTCGGGCGAGATCATTGACCTAAGCCAAAAGGTAGTGCGTCCTGCGTATGAAGCACAGTTGGCTTTTGCACAAAACACACTGCATGAAGTGATGGATCCAGCAATTCCATATGCTATGCACAAGCCAGAAGGTGCTATGTTCCTTTGGTTGTGGTTTAAAAACATGCCTATCACCAGCCAGGAGCTGTACGAGCGGTTAAAAGAGCAGGGCGTGATTGTGGTTTCTGGACATAATTTCTTTGTGGGCATTACCGATGATTGGCAACATCAGCATGAATGTATTCGTATCAATTATGCTGCCCAAACCCCAGATCGGATTGCCAAAGGGTTACGCTTAATTGCTCAGGAAGTTAGCAAGGCCTACCTAGGTTAATATCAGGCTAACGTCAGGCTAGCATTTCTAGCGGTATGGGCTGTCCGGTAATTTAATAAATTGTGACTTTGGCTCTATTCAACGCGGTAAAAAATCAGTATCGTGGCGCCCTAAGAATTACCACTTAGGGTAGAGATACGCTTCATGTTTCGAGAAATAAGAGCCAGCTGGGCCCTGCTGTTGGGCATCGGTTTTATCATGGTGGGCAATGGCCTACAGGGCACGCTACTTGGCGTACGTGCTAGCTTAGAAGGGTTTGACGTTTTTACCACGGGTGTGGTGATGTCGTTTTACTTTTCGGGCATGTTAATCGGTAGTATTGTCACCCCTAAATTGGTGTCTAGGGTAGGGCACATACGTGTTTTTGCTGCCTTAGCTTCTACGGCTTCTATAGCCATTTTGGTACACAGTATTTATGTCAATCCATATACATGGAGTTTGATGCGCTTAGTTACGGGCATCTGTTTTTCTGGTTTGTTTGTGGTCACGGAAAGTTGGCTAAACGACAGAGCCAGTAACGAAAACCGTGGCGCCATATTGTCCGTGTATATGGTAGTAGTCACCTTAGGTATGGGTAGTGGTCAGTTTTTACTTAACGTGGCAGACCCAGCCAGTACCGATCTGTTTATTCTAATTTCGATCATCATCTCGTTTGCCTTGGTTCCTATCTTACTCACGGCGCGCCCTGCACCGGCTTTTGATCAGGGTGAAAGTATGTCTATTTTCGCCTTGTATAAAGTCTCCCCTTTGGCGGTAATCAGTAACGCTTTAACAGGTGCCGCTCACGGCACTGCATTTGGTTTGGGTGCAGTGTATGGCTTACAAAAAGGCTTTGACAATAGTTTAGTGGCGTTGTTTATGGCGTCCTTTTTGTGGGGTGGTTTCTTATTACAGTGGCCTATTGGCAGGTTGTCTGACAAGTATGGCCGTCGTGGTGTGATGTTACTTAACGCGGTGGTTGCGGTGGTTTTGTGTTTGTTGGCGGCGGTTTGGGATACCACCAGCAGTAGCTATATTCCGCTTATTGTTATTGTAGGTGGTTCGGTTATGCCTATGTATTCATTGTGTATCGCTTATGCAAGTGATCGCTTGTCGCCAGAACAAATAGTGTCTGCTAGTGGCGCTATGGTAATGGCCTCTGGTATTGGTTTGAGTATTGGTCCTATATTGGTGGCTTTTGCTATGTCCCACTTTGGGCCAGATGTTTACTTTGTGGGTATGGCGTTAGCGTTTGTGGCCATTGTTTTCGCAGTACTCAACAGTATGCGCTACCGTGAAGTTACTCCAGAAGACGTGGAAGATCAGTCGCCAATGTTAGCGGCTGGTGTGATTGGTACGCCTATCGCCGCCTTTACAGCGCCAGACGCGCAAGACTATGCTATAGCCTTAGAGGAAGATGAGTTAGAGCAGTTGGATGATACCGAGGAATGGAGTCAAGCGCCTATGGCTGGGCCAGAAATTGCTATTCCAGACTCAGACGAAGCTCCAGAAGAAGACCATTATTGATTTAGCGGTTAATCCAAACCAATAAAGCCACCCGTTTGGTGCTGCCAGAGTTTGGCGTAAATGCCACCATGGACCAGCAGCTCTTGATGGCTGCCTTGCTCGATAATTTTGCCCTCGTCGATAATCACTAAACGATCCATTGCGGCGATGGTGGATAAGCGATGGGCAATGGCGATTACGGTTTTGCCTTCCATTAGGCGGTTTAAGCTGGCTTGAATGGCTGCTTCTACCTCTGAATCTAAGGCTGAAGTGGCTTCGTCTAATACCAATATAGGCGCATTCTTGAGTAACACACGGGCAATGGCGATACGCTGGCGTTGTCCGCCCGAAAGTTTCACTCCCCGTTCTCCTACTTGAGCCATATAGCCACGATTGCCTTTTAGATCTTCTAAATCATCGATAAATACATTGGCTTCAGCTTGTTTGCAGGCCTGTAGCAATTCGGCGTCAGTGGCGTCTGGTTTGCCGTAAACGATGTTTTCACGTACTGAGCGATGCAGAAGGGAGGTGTCTTGTGTCACCATGCCAATGGCAGCTCGTAAGCTGTCTTGAGTCACTTGGCTAATGTCCTGCCCATCAATGATAATTTTGCCGCTTTCTAAATCGTGAAAGCGTAGTAATAAATTCACTAAAGTGGATTTTCCCGCGCCAGAACGACCAACAATGCCTACTTTTTCTCCCGCTTTAATCTGCAGGTTTAGATTTTCGATCACGCCATGGCTTTTGCCATAGTGGAAACTAATGTCCTGAAATTCAATGTGACCATGAGCTACAGCTAAGGAATCCTTGGTGTTGTTTAGCACCGTCTGGGGCTGGGAGATGGTGTTCATGGCATCAGCCACAGTGCCTAAGCTTTCATAAAAGTCGTGCACTTCCCACATAAGCCAATCGGAAAACCCCTGTAACCGAATGGCTAGGGCTAAACTTACGGCAATCATGCCTAAGCTGGCGCTGTTGTTAAGCCATAAATAGATATCCACCGCTGCTGTAGAGAAAATAAGCAGGCTATTTAAGGTGGTGACGATGACATCCATCCAGGTGCTTAGACCCATCATTTGGAATACGTTGACTAAAAAGCTATTCATGGACGACTTAGCGTAATCCGTCTCTTTTTGCGTATGAGCAAACAGTTTTACGGTGCTAATGTTGGTATAGCTATCGACGACCCTACCGGTCATCACTGCACGTTTGTTGGCTTGATCTTCGGCGATACGGCCTAATCGAGGCAGGCAATAAACCATTACCCCAGTAAATAGCACTAGCCATATAGCAATGGGAGCGGCCATGCGTAGGTCTGTAGTAGACAAGAGTATAAGCATGGAAAGTATGCCCACAACCACATAAGCAAAAGTATCACACAACTTGCCTACCACTTGCCTTACAGCAATGGCACCTTGCATTACTTTGGCGGCAATACGGCCTGCAAAATCGTCTTGGTAGAAGTCTAGGCTTTGCTGTAACAAGTATCGGTGGGCTAACCAGCGTACACGCATGGTTAAGTTTGGCATGATGGTTTGCATGCGAATAAGGTTGTTGAGCAGACCTACGAGCGGCACCACAACAACTACTAATATTCCCATGCCCCATAAGGTACTGGCCTGATCTGTTAGAAATGTCGCTTTGTCTTGTACGCTAAGCCAATCAACCAGTTGTCCCATAAAACCAAATACCATTACTTCTATAGCAGCAAAGGCACCGGCAGTGAGCGAGAGCAAAAACATATAACGCTTCATGCCATGGCAATAATGCAGGCAAAAGCGCCACACACCTTTTGGGGGCTGTTGTGGTTGTTCTGGGGGGTAAGGGTCTACTAGATTTTCAAAAAACTTAAGCATGATAGGAGCGACATTGGTTGCTAACTTTGGCCCATTCTAGCTCATAAAATTGGCTTAAGCCTACATTTCTGAGCTAGGTATCAGTTGGGATTAGTTTAGGAGTGCGTCGGTTTTAGCGGCCATAATAAAGTCGTTGCGATGTAACCCGCGGATAGTGTGGGTCCACCATGTGACAGTTACTTTGCCCCATTCTGTCAAAATGGCAGGATGGTGAGCCTCTGCTTCAGATATTTCGCCCAATAAGTTCGTGAACTCTAACGCTAATTTAAAGTTTTTGAATTTGTATTGGCGCTGAAGCTGATTAACGCCGTCTACTATAATGGGCGTCCAATGCGGTATTTCTTTTATTAAGGTGGATGATTCGTCATCCGTTACTGTTGGGGCACCTATGTGACATGCGCTACATTTTAATTCGCTAAAATCCATACCATTCTCACTGTTGTGTTAAAACGCCCTAGTTAGGTGCCTGGGTTAATTTTTTAGTCAAATCCTGCCACGCTTGGTGTTGGCTTAAGTAGATAGTACCGGTTAATTGTTCGGCAAAGTTTACCCGTTTTAGCCGATCTAGCACAGGACCTTTAACTTCTGACAAGTGCATTTTGATGCCTTTGTCTTGTAACCGCGTGTTGAATTCTAATAGACTTTCAACGGCGCTCGAATCAATGTGGTTAATACCTGACGCCATCAGTATCAAATGCTCTAGATAGGGGTTTTGAGCCAATAACTTATTCAGCTGATTATCTAGATAACGCACGTTACCAAAAAATAAACTTTCATCAATGCGCAGGGCAATAACCTGTTTACATTGTGCCACATCGTGGCGGTCTATATTGCGAAAGTGTTCGCTACCTGTAATTGGGCCCACAATGGCTGTATGGGGACGGCTTGTACGCCACAACATCATGGTGATAGTAGCAGCTACACCGGCCATGACGCCTGCTTCTACGCCCACAAATAGCACCATGCCAATAGTGATCATCATAGCGGTAAAGTCGTGTTTACTATACTTCCAGGTAAATTTTATTTCGTGGGGTTCAATTAACGTGAGCACTGCCACAAATATAGTTGCGCCAAGTACCGCCTTGGGAAGTAGGGCTAAATAGGGTGTAAGGTAAAGGCTAGCTAGAGCAATGCCAACGGCAGTAAATACACCTGCCATGGGAGTTTGTGCGCCAGCGTCATAGTTCACTACTGAGCGTGAAAAACCACCGGTCACGGCAAAGCCTCCTGAAACTGCAGAGGCCACGTTAGCAGCACCTAAGCCCAATAATTCATGGTTTGGGTCAATCTGCTGGCGGCGTTTGTTGGCTAAGGTTTGAGCCACAGAAATGGATTCTACATAACCGATCAAGCTAATCATGATAGCTGAAGGCATCAAAGTAGAAACTAACAACCAGCTTAATTCAGGCCATGCCAATGTAGGTAGCCCTGATGGAATATCGCCTACAACCTTCAAGCCTTGTTGATCTAATGAAAGGTTTGAGACCAATAAGATAGAAATAATCACTGCACTGACAGGCGCCATTTTGCTCAGGGCCGATGCTGCAGTTTTATTCATAAAGCGGCATAGTAAGCGGGTTAGGGGAGCGCGAGCCCACCACAAAAATACAATACTCGTTACGCCCACAGCTACTGTAAGCAGGTGTGTGTCACTACCGTATTGCACAAGTCCGTTGGCTAACTCAGGTAAGTTATGGCCACCTAAAGGGATGCCCAAAATATGCTTTAGCTGGCCTAGAGCAATGAGAATACCGGCGGCAGTAATAAAACCGGTTACAACAGGGCGGCCTAATAAATTGGCAATGAAGCCTAACTTAAATAAGCCCATTATTAACATCAGCACACCAGACAATAATGCTAGGGTCATGGACAAGGTTAATACGTCTAAGCCGCTAGTAATATGCGCTAAACCCACAGCATTAGCTGACAACAGGGAAATAACGGCCACTGGGCCAACGGCTAGTGTGCGGCTAGAACCAAACAGTGCATAGGCTAAAAGTGGCAATATGCTGGCATACAGACCTGTAGCCGGCGGTAATCCTGCCAACATGGCGTAAGCCAAACTCTGGGGGATGAGCATTATCGTCACAATCAAAGCGGCCATTGCATCGGCTTGCAAGGCGCTCTTATTGTAAGTTTTAAGCCATACGAATGCGGGCAACTTTGCCAGCGGGTTCCAGAGTGTTTTTGTCACGGATATTAGATGCCAAGTTGGTTAACGGGAATTTTAATATAAGCAATGCCATTGTCTTCGACCGGTGGCATATGGCCCGCGCGCATATTAACTTGCACCGAAGGGAGCAGCAAGCGCGGAGCGCTCAACTGGGCATCTCGAGTCGTACGCATGTCAATGAACTCTGCTTTGGTCTTGCCTGCCAAATGAATATTGGTGGCTTTTGACTCTGCTACGGTACTTTCCCATAGGTACTCACGGCCACCTGGTGCATAGTCATGGCACATAAACAGACGGGTTTCGTCTGGCAAGCTTAAAATCTGTTCCATAGATTCGTACAATGTAGTGGCATCACCCCCTGGGAAGTCACATCGAGCTGTTCCGTAATCAGGCATGAACAAGGTGTCACCTACAAAACAGGCATCGCCCACTACAAAACTCATGCAAGCAGGTGTGTGGCCCGGAGTGTGCATTGCAGTCATGGACAAGTTACCAATTTTTAGTTCTTCATTAGGTGTTAATAAATGGTCGAACTGGCTACCATTGCGAGCAAAGCCATCTTCAGCATGAAATAGGTTGCCAAAAATATCTTGAACTTGGGTGATTTGATCGCCAATCGCAATTTTCCCACCGAGTTGTCGTTGGATATATGGCGCAGCGGATAAGTGGTCTGCGTGCACATGGGTTTCTATCAACCAAGTTACGATTAGGCCTTGCTCTTTGATGCTCGCGATCACTTTATCTGCTGAGTCTGTGCGTGTGCGGCCCATGTTGGCATCGTAGTCTAATACTGTGTCTATTACGGCGCATTGTTTAGTGTCTGGGTCTGCGACGATATAGGTTACCGTGAATGTATCTTCGTCAAAAAAGGCGGTAATCGCAGGTGTAGTCTGTGTAGCTTTAGTCACGGTGCCTCCAAGTGGGCGATTTGATTAACTTGATGCTATTGTACGAGGCTTTATTAGCAAATGCAAATATGGTTATAACCTTATATCAAAAATTTATAAGTAAATTGACATGGATCATAACTTGTAATGCCTGACCGTTTTGTTAACAATGTTAATCATTGTTATTATTTAGGTCTGATTTATCTGTTTTTTTATAACATTTAGTCTTACCTTTGCTGGGTTAAAGCCTATAATAACCTCCTACTTTAACTGCCAATTTGGAACCTATGTATGTCCACAGACGCGTTTAATGCCCGTGAATTTCGCGACGCCTTGTCATCATTTGCGACAGGCGTGACCGTAGTCACCTGCCTAGACTCAAATGGGGCGCCTGTTGGTGCTACTGCCAGCAGTTTTAACTCTGTGTCTATGGATCCTCCGCTAATCTTGTGGAGCATTACCAAGGCAGCCTACAGCGCTGATGCATTTATTAATGCTAAACACTTTGTCGTTAATGTGTTGAGTGCTGAGCAGATTGATATTTCCAATAAGTTCGCCCGCAGTGGCACCGACAAGTTTGCTGATGTGGTTGTAGATCAAGGTATTGGTGGCGTGCCCATATTGCCTGGCACTATAACGTGCTTTGAATGTGAAGCGTGGGCGACCTATGACGGTGGTGACCACGAAATAATCGTTGGGAAAGTGAAAGGCTTGCGCAGTACCGCAGGCCCCGGGTTAGTATTTTACCGGGGTGCCTACGCTACTGCCGAAGCTATTCCTACCTTGTCTTCGGTTGAGACCAATGATGTTGGCCACTTTCTTGATGACTACCTGCTATATTACATGACTAGGGCTACTCACCAAATGGGTGAAGAATTTCATCAGTTGGTTGCCGATGACGGCCTTACCACTAAAGAGTGGCGAGTATTGGCAAGTTTGTACAATGAAAACAGCATGAGTTTAGCTGATCTTGCTAAGAGCACTATGGTGGATCAAGCCACCTTGCTAGAACTGGCTATGGATTTGCAAAAACATAACATGGCACGGGTTCAGCAGTTGGATGCTGGCACCAAAGTCACCGGCACAACGGCTGGTAAAAACCGAGTAGAGCATTTAATTGAAGATACTCGAAAGGTAGAGAAAAATGCATTGGAAGGGCTGGATAGCGATGCAGCAGACACCTTAAAGACCATACTGAAGGGCATCATCCAAAATACGGATTAACCTTGTGTGGCGTGTGCTTTAGCCATAATTAGTTCTTGTTAAAAGCTGAGTCTGTCGGCACTAAGTCGGCATACTCTGGGTTACGTTTTTGGCCCTTGCTCACCATCGCTTCCATCATATCTACTTCTGGCTGTAACATACCTGCTTGCCATGTGGCCTGATACTTTAGGGCATTAGTAATGTCATGGTCACGCCCATAATTCATTATTTCTTTGCACCCATGAACCGCCAAAGGCGAATGATTGGCTATGGTTTGTGCAAGCTCCATTACCCCGTTTAGCATGCTTTGTGCATCCCCGAAAACTTGATTAACTAAACCGCTGGCTAGGGCCTCTTGGCTCATCATCCGGCGGCCTGTATAAGCTAATTCTTTAGCTAAGCCTGGCGCTATAAGCCTAGGTAAACGTTGTAGCGTCCCTAAATCTGCAGCCATACCTAAGCGAATTTCCTCTATGCTTACAAAAGCATCTTCACTCATATAGCGGCAATCACAAGCACATACTAAATCTAACGCACCACCAATGGCACCGCCCTGAATGGCTGCCAATACAGGTATGCGCATGTTCTCTATGCTGCTGATCACAGCCTGTAACTGCAGCACTAATTGACGCATGTGTTCATTGCGGCGGGCAGGGTCTTTAGGTCGTTTAATGGCACCACTGGTAAATACGGCTAAATCCATACCTGCACAAAAATGTTTGCCTTCACCACTAATCACTAGCACTCGTGCTTTGGCACCTTCATCTAGAGATTTAATGGCTTGAGGAAATTCTTGCCAAAATTCTAAGCTCATAGTGTTGTATTTTAGTGGTCGATTAAAACGTAAATGGGCTACGTTATTTTCGATACTAAGATCAAATGTAGTGTATTGCATATGCAGTGCCCTATAATTTAATGGCTAGTAAGGTGCCTTGGCGAATTGCACGTTTGGCATCTAGCTGAGTGGCTTTATCGGCTCCTCCAATCAGGTGGTGTTCACGCTCTAAGCCGTTACACAAGCGTTGGTCTGGGTCTTGGCCAGCACATACAATAATGTGGTCTACGTCTAAAATCTGGCTTTCTCCAGCAATGGCTAAGTGTAGGCCTTGGTCATCAATGGCCTGGTACTCACAACCGGCTATCATCTTAACTTGTTTTTGCTGTAAACCTGCGCGGTGTATCCAGCCGGTGGTTTTGCCTAAACCGGCACCTACTTTGCTGGCTTTACGTTGCAACAGATAAACCTCTCTAGGAGATGCTTCTATATTTTGCGGCATATCGGCTACGCCACCTCGGGCTTGCATCGTCATATCGATGCCCCATTGGGACATAAACTGTTCGATGCTTGTGCTCGGTTCACGCTCACCATGGGTTAAAAACTCTGCCACGTCAAAACCAATGCCACCGGCACCAATAATAGCGACCTTTTGGCCTACTTTTGCTCCGTTAATAACGTCTAGGTAGTTAAGTACTTTACTATGGTTATGGCCTGGTAGTTCAAGATCACGTGGGCTAATGCCTGTGGCTAAAACTAATTCGTCTACTTGCATGTCGTTTAATTGCTGGGTAGTTAACCTGGTATTAAGTTGTACATCTACATTTAGCTCTTTTAACCTTACGCCAAAATAACGAATGGTTTCGAAAAATTCTTCTTTACCAGGAATGCGTTTGGCAATGTTGAACTGGCCGCCAAGCTCACTACTCGCATCATATAAAGTAACACTGTGGCCACGTTCAGCGGCTGTAACAGCACAGGCCATTCCAGCAGGGCCTGCACCAACAATGGCGATGGTCTTCTTAGCGTTTGTTGGCTCAATTATAATGCGAGTTTCTTCACACGCTCGTGGGTTCACTAAACAGCTGCTTGGTTTACCACTAAATATATGGTCTAAGCAGGCCTGATTACAGCCTATGCAGGTATTAATACGTTCTGGTGTTCCAGCCGCCGCTTTGTTTACGAATTCTGGATCGGCTAAGAACGGACGCGCCATAGAAATGAGGTCTGCATCGCCATTGGCTAAAACGCTTTCGGCCACTTCTGGGGTATTAATACGGTTTGAGGTGATGACAGGCACGGTTAGGTGCTTACGTACCGTATGAGTAACCCAGGTAAATGCAGCGCGGGGTACTTTGGTTGCAATGGTGGGTATACGGGCTTCATGCCAGCCAATACCAGTATTAATGATGGTTGCACCTGCTTGTTCAATGGCTTTTCCTAGATGAATTACCTCGTCTAAATTACTGCCTTCCGGGACTAGATCCAACATTGAAAGGCGGTAGATAATTATGAACTCTTCACCTACAGCGGCACGTACACGTTTAACTACTTCAATGGCAAGGCGGGTGCGGTTGTCATAACTGCCACCCCATTCATCGTCACGTTGGTTGGTACGGGTGACAATAAATTGATTTAAAAAATAGCCCTCACTGCCCATTACCTCTACGCCGTCATAACCAGCCTGTTGAGCTAATTTAGCGCTGTTAGCGAAGTCTTCAATCTGCTGTTCAATTTCTTCAGTAGTAACAGCCTTTGGGGTAAAGGGATTAATAGGCGCCTTAATGGCAGATGGTGCAATGGACTCTGGTGAGTATGCATAACGCCCTGTATGCAGAATTTGCATACAAATTTTGCTGCCAGCATTGTGTACTGCTTGGGTTACCAACTGATGCTGAGCTACTTTGTCTACATTATCTAGCGCGGCAGCACCTGAAAAGGTTAGGCCTTGTTGGTTGGGTGAGATGCCCCCTGTAACGATAAGTCCTACGCCACCGCGAGCACGTTCCGCAAAATACTCTGCCAAGCGTTCAAAGCCATTTTTTGCTTCTTCTAGGCCTGTGTGCATAGAGCCCATGACGACTCGATTTTTTAATTTAGTAAAACCGAGGTCTAGCGGTGCTAATAAATGCGGATAGGGTGAAGCGGGAGTATACGATGCCATAATTAAAACGCTTGTTTGATCTAGAGGGTGTCAGATTAGGGTTTGCAGCCCAACGGGTCAAGTTATCTAGTGTTCATGACTAAATGGTCAATCATGCTCATCAGACTTATAGGGCAAGGCTGTTTGCGCCCACTCCATGTAGTGTTCTATGTGTTGGGTTTCTGTTTCACAGAAGTTTTTGATGGCATCATTAAACCCAGGTTCCACTAGATAGTGGTAAGAATGGGTGAACTGAGGCACAAAACCGCGGGCGAGTTTATGTTCACCTTGGGCACCTGCGTCGAAGTGGGGTATGCCTTTGGCGATGCAATAATCAATGCCTTGGTAATAGCAGGTTTCAAAGTGAAGGAAGTCTACTTCTTCTAAACAGCCCCAATAGCGTCCATAAAGTGTTTCATCATCCACAAAGAACAATGAGTATGCCAGAGGAGAGGCTGGAGGAGAGGCAAGAGCCGCTTCATCTCTCGCCGCGGTGACCAATAATAGCTTGTCTGGCATTTTAGTTAGCAACTCAGCGAAGAACTCATAAGTTAAATAACCTTGCCGGCTACGTTTAAGATAAGTGCTCTGATAGCAGGCATAAAACTCTTTTAGGGCTTGTTGGCTGATGTCATGACCCTGTTTCCAAGTAAATTTAATGCCTTGTTCGGCAATTACTCGGCGTTCTTTATTGATGGATTTGCGTTTGCGTGAGGTTAGTCGAGCAGTAAAGTCTGCAAATTCATTGTAATTCTCATTGTACCAATGGTACTGACAGCCAGTGCGTTGATGCCATGATTGCTCTTGAGCAGGTTGCCAATCGGGTTTCTGAGCAAACAGCCAGTGCCAACTGCTCAGCTTTAATTGCGCACATAAGTGGGGTAATTGTTGGCTTAAAAAGGTAAGAACCTTAGTTAAATCAGCACCTTCAGCTAGCAATATTCGGGGGCCAGCACAGGGGGTAAAAGGGACTGCACTAATAAGCTTTGGGTAATACTCTAAGCCATTGCGTTGATACGCATTGGCCCATTCAAAATCGAACACATACTCTCCCCACGAATGGGTCTTAACATAGCTAGGGATAAGGGCGAGGGGCAGTCCATCGTCTGTGATTTCAAGGTGTAAAGGCTGCCAACCACTGTTTCCACCCACGCTGCCACTGTGCTCTAAGGCAGCATGGAAGGCATACTGGCTAAAGGGATCTGCAAGAAGAGAAAGGTATTGCTGCCAGCGGCTTTGGTCTAGTTCAAGGGTGCTTGGGTGAATGTGAAGTTGCATGAAATGTTGCACAAGGGTAGCTAAAGCGTGAAAATGGATAATGCTAGAGGCAGCATACAATAATAAAACCGATAACAATATAAATTACTGTACTGGTACAGTGATGTTAGGTGTAAATTCATCACCGGATCGAATCACCGACCAGATACTCCAACAATAGACTGATAACGCTTATGTAGACTTTATATAACGTTATGTAATGCATGCCTTGGTGAATATGTCGTTTGACCCAGGAGCTTTGCAGGTTCTAAACTAGCGGCAGTTAGTTGGGTCTGGGTGGATTTAGATCAATTTATACAATTTATACAATACGAGATTACTATGCAATTCAATGGTATATATGTCCCCGTCATTACACCTTTCAATGACGATTTTTCGATTAATGAAGCAGGCTTTGCTGCCATTATAAATGGAGTCATCGCCTCTGGGGTGCAGGGCATCATTGTTGGCGGTACCACAGGCGAATATTACGCTATGGACAAAGCCGAGCGAGTGCGCACCTTTACCTTGGCTAAAGAGGCCATCGATGGGCGTGTGCCGTTAATTGCTGGGGTGGGGGCGTTACGCACAGAAGATGCTATTTACTTTGCTCAACAGGCCAATAAAGCGGGCGCAGATTGTCTGTTACTGGGGGCCCCTTATTACGCCATCCCTACATCAGAAGAATTGGTACGACATTGCCTAGCCGTAGAGCGAGCCACCGATTTGCCTATTATGTTGTATAACTTCCCCGACCGGACGGGTGCGCCGTTAGATGAGGCGTGTTTGGAACGGTTAAGCATGCGGCCTAATTTCTGTGCCATTAAAGAAAGTAGTGGCGACATTAACCGGGTGCATTTATTGGCACGTCGTTTTCCTCATATTCAACTCAGCTGTGGTATGGATGATCAGGCGTTGGAATTTTTTGCTTGGGGAGCCCAGAGTTGGGTGGCAGGTGCCGCTAACTTCCTACCCAAAGAACACTATGCGCTCTACCACGCCTGTGTAGTGGAACAAGATTTTGTTAAAGGTCGTAAGATCATGACGGCGTTATTACCACTGATGCAAACCCTTGAACAAGGTGGGAAATTTGTCCAGTGCATCAAATACGGATGTCAGTTGGAAGGCATTATTACCGGCCCCGTGCGGAAACCTTTGCGAGACATGAATAATGAACTCAAACGCGAGTTTGAAGTCACCGTGCGCACTGTTAAAACCACTATTGCACAAATTTGCAACCACTCTACTGAGGCATAAAATCATGTTAACGCAAACAGAATACCTTGCCATCGCGGCGCAGATAGATTTTCCAACTAATGCTTGGATAAATGGTACCTATGCACCTGCCATAAGTGGCGACACATTTATCACCTTAAACCCTGCAACAGGGCAACAACTAGGACAAATTAGCGCATGTGATAGTGCCGATGTAGATGTTGCCGTAGACAAAGCACGGCAAGCATTTGAAGCGGGTGTTTGGAGTAAAAAACACCCGTCTGAACGCAAACAAGTGATGATTAAGTTCACCAAACTCATTAAGCGTAATGAACGAGAACTAGCGGTGATGGAAGCCCTTGAAAGTGGCAAGCCTATTAAAGACTGCGTGGCCATTGATATCCCTGAAACCATTGACTGTATTCAATGGCATGCTGAAGCAATCGATAAAATATATGACCAAATATCACCTTCTGGTGATACTTCGTTGGGTTTAATACAGCGCGAACCTATTGGTGTTGTAGCCTGTGTGCTGCCGTGGAACTTTCCAATGCTGATGGCCGCGTGGAAATTGGGCCCTGCTTTGGCAGCGGGCAATAGCGTGATACTTAAACCTGCTGAACAAACTAGCATGACGTGTTTACGCTTAGCACAATTGGCTCATGAAGCTGGCGTCCCTGCTGGGGTGATTAACGTATTACCAGGTTTAGGGGAAACTTGTGGTAAAAGCTTAGGTTTACATCACGATATTGATGCCGTGTCCTTTACCGGATCCACAGAAGTAGGGCGGCTATTTTTGCAGTACTCTGCACAGAGTAATCTAAAGCGCGTGGTGTTGGAGTGTGGCGGCAAAAACCCTTGTATCGTTTTAGATGATGCAGAACGGTTAGACGAAGTGGCAGAACATGTGGTTAACGCCGTATTTTGGAACATGGGCGAAAACTGCTCATCTAACTCACGGCTTATTGTGCATAGTGCGATCAAAGACCAATTGATGGTAAAAGTGCTCGAAAAAACCCGGGATTGGATCACTGGAGATCCTATGGACCCGCGCAACGCATTAGGTGCCATGATCAGCCAAGAACACTTTAGTAAGGTAATGGCATACATTGAAGGTGCAAAAGAACAGGGTGCTGAATTAATACTTGGTGGCAATCCCATTAACTTAGACGGTGAGTTGGCACAGGGGTTGTTTATTGAACCGACCATTTTTGACCAAGTAACACCCGACATGACCATTGCTCAGGAAGAAGTGTTTGGCCCCGTGTTAGCGGTGATGACAGTGAACTCTGCCGCTGAAGCAGTGGCCTTAGCTAATGATACTTGTTATGGCTTGCATGCCTCTGTATTCACGAGTAATGCCCGGCGTGCTCACAATGTAGCCCGCGCTATTAAAGCCGGTACGGTGAGCATTAATTGCTACAGTGAAGGGGATATGACGACTCCTTTTGGAGGATATAAGTTGTCTGGCTTTGGTGGACGTGATAATTCACTGCTAGCCCATGACCAGTACACGGAAACCAAAACTATTTGGTTAGATTTATCCACAGAGTCAGATGCCGAGCTCGATTAATGGCAGTCGTTAAACATCTGCCAAACTATGAGAATGACTGTGGTTGGTATAAAAATCTGCCCGAAAGGGATGCTAATGCCAGCCTACAGGGCAACATAGAAGCAGACATCGTGGTGATAGGTGCAGGTTTTACGGGCCTTGCTGCGGCCCGGCGGTTGGCAGAACTCTCTCCGGATAAACACATTGTGTTATTAGATGCCTTAGCCATTGGCATGGCATCGTCGGGGCGCAATTCAGGGTTTATGATTGATCTTCCCCATGCCCTCAACAGCCATGCCTATACCTCTGAAAAAACGAATGATCAAAATATGATCGCCTTTAACCGCTCGGGTATTGCCTATGCCAAGGCGGTGGTTGAGCAACACAGTATTCCATGTGATTGGAGCGAGACAGGAAAAATCCATGGTGCTACTTCTACTACTGGCAGCAAAAGCCTTCTCGCTTACGGTAAAGGTTTGGCTAGCCTAGGCGAACCCTTTAGTATGTTGTCAAAACAGCAAATGCAAGAAACCACTGGCTTGGATTACTATCACAGTGGGGTGTTTACCCCGGGTACAGTGACGATGCAACCTGCAGCCTTTGTGCGCGGTTGCGCAGACCATTTGCCAGCTAATGTGACTGTGTACGAAAATACTCCTGTAACTGAATACTTTTGGGGAAGCCTAGCTACTCCCCATGTATTAACTACCCCTCATGGCCAAATTACTGCACCTCAAGTACTATTATGTAACAACGGGTTCGCACAAAGCTTTGGTCAACAAAAAGGTCGCTTAGTGCATGTGTGTACGTACGGTAGCATGACTTCACCCATGAATGGAGATCAACAAACGCGCTTGGGAGGCAAAAAAAGTTGGGGATTAATTCCATCACATCCAGCTGGAGCCACACTGCGTCGAACTGAAGATCAGCGGTTGCTCATTCGTAGTGTATTTACATGCAACCCGGGTTTGAAATACCAACAAACCCAGTTACGACGCATAAAAGCGCAACACCAAAGCAGCTTCAAGCGCCGCTTTCACATGTTGTCAGAGTTAGAGTTTGAAGACACGTGGGGCGGCTTATTGTGCATGTCGAACAACGAAGCCAGCTATTTTGGTGAATGTCATGCCAATGTCTTTGCAGCCGTGTGCCAAAATGGTCTAGGTATAGCTCGCGGTACTGCCGCAGGTAAGCTGTTAGCAGAATTAGCACTGGGTCAAGACAGTGAACTGCTCCAGCAGCAGCTTGCGCAACCCGGCCCAAGCTGGCTACCACCGCAACCTTTCACTAACCTTGGGGTGAGTGCCACCATTGCTATGCACGAAATGAGGGCAGGTCGAGAGGCCTGACTTTGTTTGAAAGCTGTGTTTAAAAGCTGTTCAATAA
>Ga0307995_1000250_pt1 | contig 38679 bp, 28 predicted proteins | sample EllFjometagen262_FD_203132 | JGI IMG/M metagenome (GOLD analysis project Ga0307995, IMG submission 203132) | Marine microbial communities from Ellis Fjord, Antarctic Ocean - #262 | ecosystem: Environmental > Aquatic > Marine > Unclassified | place: Southern Ocean | collected 2014-11-02 | reverse complement strand
TTCCATAGTGTTTGCTAATGAGTCATAATTTAAAGCTAGTGAATCTAAACAACCTATAACTATTAAAGTACTGCAACTACCATCATCAAGATTAGCATTTGGCATATACTCAAAATATAAACTATCAGTACAACCTAGCACAACTGGTGGTGGCGGGCATAAATCAGATATAAAGACGTGTGTACTATCAAATCCAAAATTAGCAACATCACCATAAACTAAAGTATCACCACATTGTATAACATAGTACGATCCATCTTGTCCACCCCATAAACTACCAGCTAAACCATCACCATATAAATCAAACATTGTAAACTCAAGAGGGCCAACAGGCAAGCATAAAGTGTATACTTGTGGTTGGTAAAACGGTGTACCAGCATAAGACCCGTGGTAAAACAAAACATTACCAGATGTATCTGTTATCTCCCATGATGTTTCACTAGGATATTGATCTAAGTTTATTTGAATTGTAGCGTCTTCACACGTTTGTCCAAATAATAAAGTTGGTAGTAATAATACGAGTAATAGTAATTTTTTCATTATAATTTAATAAATTTCTTGTTGTTTCTTATATACATAGTATTTTTCTTTATCTTTTTAACTTCTTTGCCTAGAACATTATAAGTAACTAAAGGTATAATATCTTGTTCAATTTCTTTTATGCTAGTCATAACATAACATCCAGTTGTTGGGTCTGCTTCGCAATCAGTCTGACTAGGGTATGATCCAAACCCAGCACCAACATCTGCACATCCAAATGGAGTACATTCCCAAGCGTCTCCAGATGCAACACCTGTAGAAAAGTATTCACTTAGTTCTGAAAAGTTCTGTAAGTTTATTGGTGTTCCTTCAAAAATAACATTTCCACTTGCATCAGTAACTAATGCAGCACCAACTCCATTAGTACAACACATACCATCTCCGTATGAATCATATAGAGAGAAAGTGAAACATTGATTTCCAGGTACTGAAGCAGTTTCGTTAGTTTGCGTATTATTCCCATAAGGTCCTCCAGATCCGATTATCGTACCATCTTCAGCTATAATTTCCCATGAAGTCTCAGAACCATATCCATCAGTTAAAATACTTATATCTATTAGTCCAGCATCAATCCCTCCTATAACACCACCAGAAAGATCCCAATGAGTAAATTTACTTATTGAAGAATTATTTGATGCATTTTGATCTACTTGACCATTTGGATTAGAAGCTGTCCATGTAACAACATTACCAGGATTTTGACCTACATTAGCTACTGGAGAGAAAGCAACATTATTAATACTAACAGTTTCAACATCTCCAGAAGCCATGTTACCTGTCCAGTTATATGTTGTAGCAGTACCTCCATTAATATCATAAGTAAGATCTAATGAAGTTAATGGTTGAGAGCCATAGTTTCTAAATTCAATATTTATATCTGTCTCACTAGCACAAACAACATCATTTGCAGATGAAGAAGTGACATTAGCATCGTAAGCATTTGGAAAGATAGGAATTACACTAGCTTGAAATCCTGTTAAAATTGTATTCCCAACGTCTTCAGTGATATAAGCTACAACGTCCAAGTTAGTTGGGTCTAAATCAGGGAAGTATCCATTAGTTGATTGTCCAGAAGCAAGGGTAGCTGGGATAGTCCATGTGTGCGTGTTTGGAACAAATGTACCAACACTAGTCACACTATATTCTAAACCTATAGCACCATCCATTAAATGAACCATCATATGTTGGTGGTTATATGTTGGTGTCCAAGGCCCTGGAATAATACCTCCTGGGTTATAGTTTTGTGCTCCTGACTGAGGTCCTGGAACATTGTTTGCAGTTACAGCTACGTGAAGAGTATTTCCTCCAACTGCTGCTGCTGTGAAATAAGTTTCAGTATTAACTGTTAGTATACCAGTTCCCATATCATAATTAGCTTGGGCAGCTACATTTACAACAGAAGATTCTGCCATTATAAGAGCTGAAGCAGCAGCCCAGTCACCTCTACTTAAAGCAGTTGTACCAGCACTTCCTTGAGGTGCAATTCCAGTAAAAGTTGCCCTATTAACTGTTCCTGCTGGATATCCCGCTAGTCCTGAAGCACCAGCTATAGCAGCACCGTATAGAGTATTGAAATCTGGGTCAGATGGTCCATTAGGGTTTGAGTATCCCCCAGTATGGATATTTATAAGGAATATATCATTTGGGTTTGCACTGTGTAGTCCTTGCCCTATAACATGACCGTCAGGGCAAAACCCACAGTAAATTCCAGTAAATTCTTCAAGTACAACCTTCTTATTCTCAGGTGTTGTACTTACAAAAGTTTGAGCAAATATGCTCAGTGGTAATAATAATAATAATATTAAATTCTTCATTAGATTTATTTTGTTTTACACCAACCTAAACATAGTTTTCCAAAAGTTAGTTTCATTAGTAGTTTACATATTTTTTCTTTCATCTTTTTTTTAAAAGTCACTCATTAATAATTCATCTATAACCCCTTGTATATCTTTTCTAGTTGCCTTCATACTAAAGGATATATCTGCTTGAAACCTTTTTACTTCTTCCCCATCTTTAAATATAACAACGGTAGGTACAACCACTATTGCGTGTTTTTCTTGTAACTTTGGAGCAACTGCAATATCAACATAAACTATATCACAGTCAGTCAACTTACCTATATAAGCCACTTTATTTGGATCGTTCCAAGCAGCGTTAAAGTGTGTTACTACTATTTGAGCATTAGCTTGTGCGCTACCTACCATTAAGAGTAGTATTAGTAAATAGCCAATAAAAAGCTTCCAAGTAGTATTGTTTTTTTCCATTTAATTTATCTTAATTTGTCGATCTTATCTTCCATCCTTCTTAAGTCGATTTTTAGCTCTTCAACGGCTTTCTCTGTGTTCTCAATAGACAACCTAATGTTTTGATCTTTCATATCAAACTCCATTCTAGTTACTGATGGCGGAGGTGGTTTAGGTAACTCTTTAGCTTCTGCTATGTCGGCTTGTAAAGCAAACCACATACCAATGATTGTAGCCATAGTAAAACCTATAGCTATTAGCGTTTTTATGCTAATATTAAATCCAGTATTCTCATTTAGTTCTTGTCCCATTTTCTTAGTTTTGAGTATGGTTAAAAGATTACGTAGTTTACTCCAAATTTAAAGTCATACCACTCTCTATTCCAATACTTGTTGTACTTTCCTTCAACAAAGTAACCTAGATGTTTTGTTTGCTTGTAACCAAAGATTAAACCACCGTTATAATCTAGCCATTGTCCACCGTTATATTTTTCATAAGAAAACTCACCGTTGTCTACATGGAAAGGCATTACACTAGCCCAAGCGTGAGTCCAAAATGTCTTGGTATACTTGTAGTAATCAAAACCAAGAACTACAGAATGTAGTATGGTATTGTCTAACTCACTTCGTTTTTTACTTGTATAATCTGATAACACTGTGGGTATAACCACCTCTTCCCAAACCTCCCTGCTTGTGGCAACAAGTTCTCCATCTGGAGAAAAATACTCACTAGCTGCTACGTCTACATTGTAGCCTTCTTGTAGCGCTAGGTAAGTGTAATGTATATTGTCATTGCTAAGCATCCACTCTGCCAAAGGATCATATCCATAAGGTTCGGATAGTCTTTGTACAAAACCTGCATTGAACGACAATTTGTCATTAACTTTATATCTATATCTTTCCGATGTTTCAAAGTATTTAATGTCTGCAAAGCCATCTTCTAGGTATTCACCTTTTAATATATACTTATCACCTACATATCTAATGAAGTGATGTTGATCTAAATAATCTATGCCTTGCTGTCTAGTATAATCAACTTCAAACAAAAACTCAAGACCACTAACTTTACCAACATTAGCACCATCAGACCATGAGTTTTCGGTACCGTCATAAAAAGTTTGTGCTTTATTTTCATATCCAAACCTAGCTATCTTACGTATACCTAAAGCTAAGTTGTAATCATAAGGAGTTTTAACTGTAACCGTTTCCAAGCCGTTAGTAACAGAAAATACATCTACGTCCGATATAGAGTTACCACCGTTGGCTGCCGCGTAAAACGTAGCAAACTTAAAATACTTTTTAAAGTTTTGTGAGCAACAGTCTTTTGGTACAGAGCAAACAACCAATGCTATACATATTATTATTATTTTTTTCATTTATCTTCTTTTAGGAGTTCTTTTACTAACTTTTCTTCTTATTATTCTACTAGTTGTTTTTTTATTTTGTTTTTTCTTTTCTTTTTCTTTTTTCTTTTCAACTTCTTTTTTTCTTTTAATTTCTTCTTTAACCTCCTCCATTTTTTTTGTTTCACCAAGATTTAAAGCCCAAGTAGTATAACCACTAAGAAATAATAATCTTTGCATAGCCGTGTAATCATTATCCGCAGCGTTTCTAAGGTTTATTGTTTTTTGATATATTTTGTTTACAGGCGCTGTAGTTATAGTTTGTGTATAGTTTGTAACAGCAGACCAGGCAGGGTTGTCTATATCAAACGTTTCCATCTCTTTAATTACTTTTTTATTGTAATTTAAAGTTTTTTCAGCATTAACAATTCTTCTAGCCTTGATACCTACAACTGGTGAAAAGTTTAACATTTCCATTACAACAGCGCTTTCATCTTTATTATAGCCTTTTTCTCTTTGCTCCATAAATTTAATAGCCATGTTTTTTAATGTAGAAACCGCAACGCCATATATACCAGAACCTCTTAATATAGTGTCTATACTTCCTTGTATAACTCTTTGTTTTTTAGTTAAGTAAGCTTCAACTCTTTTATCTTCATCTTCATCATCACCACCAAACATAACTGCAAATAAAGCCGTTTGTAAACTATAAAATATTAAATTTTGTGCAGCACCATAATACAACATTCTAGATGCGTTAGACATGTTGCTTTGCGTTAATGAGGTGTTAGGTGGTGTTATTCTTTTATTTAAAATATCAGAACCAGCTTTTTTAATTATTCTATTGTATTGTGACGGTGTGTTTAAAAAGTTTAGTACTAATTTACCTATCCAAGATGCTTGCTGCTGAGATGTCATATCTGGTCTTGCTGACTGTTGTGTTGATTGTGTTATATTTTGAAAATCAGTAAATGCTTTTGTTTCAGCTTCTTTCTGACTTAAACCATCTTTAATGTATTTATTAACTCTGTTTCTATAAAAAGCAGCACCACCAGTTGCAATTGCAATGTTATCACCAATTTGTGTAGGTAAAAATCCAAGTCTAAGTGCCTTACCAGTTATAATAGCTACTTGGTCAAACATATTATTTGGCCTAGCTTTTTTAATAGCCTCTGCAAGTTCAGCACCGTTAATATCTGTTTGTAAACCACCACGTCTTTGCTTTAGCATGTCTGAATTAAATATCATTGCAAAGTCTTTCCAATATTGTGGTTGGTTAGCAAACGCCAGACCCGCTGTAAATATATTGTTATCAGCAAAGTTTAAATAATTTACGTTAGACATTTGCTGTAGTAGTGCGGATCTAGTGTTAAAAAACATAACACCTGCAACAGAAGCGTTTAACCAGTTCATAAACATATTTGGTTGTGCGCTAGCACCTTTTGGTCTGTTAATACCTGTTTTAACCCTGTGAAGCATGTCTTCTAAAGCACTTCTAAAATTAGGCCCGTATGCAGCTTCAATTTTATTTAAGTTTGTTTCAGAAAATATAACATCAGCACTTTCTTGAAACTCAGCAAAATAACTAACCCTACCAACTCTACCAGTTGCATCCACTAAGTCTATTCTTATATTACCAGTTTCCCAGTTTTGACCTGGATCTACATACTTTTCTTGTTTAGATATAATATTTAATGCTTCGGCATAAGCTTGTAAACTAGGGTCTTTACCTACTATATCAACTAAATCAACTTGATCAACATCACTTAATCCTGGTATTTTATAACCATGTTTATCCCACAAGTATACTCTTATAGCATCTTGATATGTAAAGTCTCCATCAGGAGTTTTTTGAGTAAGTTTTTTATTAACGTCAGCCATTTGCTTGTTTAGCTCCTTGTAGTCGTTTGCTACAGCTTGTTTAGCAGTGTCTATTTCTTTGTATGCTCTATTTAACGGTCTAACTAAAGCTTGTTCAAAAAAGTCTCTATGAGCATTACCTTCTTTGCCTTTACCCATAAAGTTATATAATAATCCAACAAAATCTTCATGAGATGGTGGTATAAATAATCTGAACTTACCTTTACTATCCCCACGTTTTCTAGCTTTTGTAGCTGCAAATTGCTTTTTAGATTCAATTCCAGTTACATTTTCTAGTATATCATTAAAATTTTTATCTAAATCTTTGCTAAATTGTATTTTAGCTTGTTGTACTTTTCTTTTAACATCAAATTGTTCTAGCACATTGTCAACAGCTTGTACGTTTTGCAGTGCATCATCAGCAAAATAAAAATCATTATAACCTTCACCAACTTTTTCAGCCATCCAAAGTGCTTTTGCTTCTGCGGTAGAATTACCTAATCCAGTTATGTTTTTTAAAGGTATGTTTAAACCGTTAGCTTTTAAAAATTCAAATATAGCTTTTTGAGATTGTGCAGGTCTTGCCGTTAATACAAACATATTTTCAGAACCAAACTTGCCTTGTAATTTTAATGCTTTTTGAAACAATGGAGCTATTCTACCATCTACAACTTTGTTAAATTCAGAAAAATCAAATTCATAACCTTTGTCTAAAAGATCTTCATACGTACTAGCGTATTGCTCTGGCGTTAATGTTCCTTCTTCACCATCAGGTTTTGTGTATCTAATTAAAGACTTACTAGTAGCTAATGTGTCATCAAAATCTAAAACAGTAATACCTTTGGGTTTTTTAGACGCCATCATTCTACCTTGTTTAATAGCTTTTTCTTTAATTTTTAAAGGACCTACTTGTTGTTTTATTTTTACATTTGCAAAATTTGTTATAGCTATTTTAGCATCAGCACTTGTTGTTTTGCCTAAAAATATATCTGCTAATAAATCTTGCTGCATCATTACTACGTAAGGTGTTAACAAATCTGGATCAACATCTATGCCAAACTCTTGAGCTATTGTTTTGTCATTTAATAATACTATTACGTTTGGATCTATTCCACCAACCTTACCTTTGTCAAAATCTCTACCGTTATTATTAACATTTGCGTTCCAATATCTTATCCATATAGGTTTTAATCCTAATAAAATATCATAAGCATATTCTGGCGGTGCATTTTTAACATAATTATAACCTTTTCCTTTTAAAACTGGAGTGTCAAATCTTGCTGGTAAATCTCCTTGAATAAAACTTTGTACAGCTCCGTCAAAATAATTTAACTCTCCAAATAAATTTCCATCTATAGCTCTATTAAACAAAAACTTATTCATATCACTTGCTGGTCCAGCGTGTTCTTCAACGTTAGCTTCGTTTAAAGTGTTATAAAAACTAAATATAGATGCTGTTCTTCCAAAGTGAAGTTGAGTAGCGCTAACAGAAGACATTAAAGCTCCAACTAAAGGTATACCAAGTTGAGGGTCTGATTCAATTAACTCATCAAAAGCTTGCCATATTTTTTTAAAACCACGAGCTTTAGATTCTAATAGCTCTTGACGTTTTTTAGGATCCATTTTTAAAAGCGTTTCGTAAGAATCTCTTTGCATAGCATTTTCTATATCTACGTCTGGCTCGGCAAAACCTACAAAATCACTATTTTGTAAAACATTGTCAACAGAGTTTTGAACTTGCTTAACATTTATAAATGGATAATTTCTTGTTCTTGTTCTTTTTATAGTGTTACCATCTTTATCTTTTATAGGTTTAGATGTACCGGTATAAGTACCATTGTGCCTAAAAAAGCTTTCTGGTAGAAATGGTCCTAACCCATAATATAAAAGTTGAAGATAATAATCAACACCTTCATCGCTTATCATGTCTAAAGGCTTTTCACCAGCATCTTTAACACTTTGGTTCCAGTCTTTTTGTGACTCTAAAAACTCTTCACCAATAGCTCTTTGTTCTAAGTTTCTTTCAGAAGCTCCTTGTTTTTTTATTTGCTCAGCATTTAAACTTGATTGTTGAGACCACATCATTTTTGGCTTACCATCTTCAAGAACACCAAGCACATGGGCGGGGCTATTTTTATCACTTAATAATATTTTTCTCACCGCCTGGTTACTCATCATTTTACCAGTTTGTTTTGCTAAGGCTAGAACTCTTGACGATGTGTTTCTATCAGTACGAACTGGTTTACCATTTATTATACCAAATGTTTCTAAAAACTCTACTTTAGTAATATTAGGATTTTTAACTTGAACAGCCAAACCTGCTTTACTACCTGTTTTAGCCGCTCTTGCTCTATTTGATTTAGTGTAAAAAGCGTCTAACAAAACTTTTTGAACACCCGTAGATGTACCTGAAACTGTAGCTCCTTCTGGTAGCATTGCTATTAACAAGTCTGCATTTTTATTAATAAACATCTGCGCAGCTTGTAATTCAACTTTTGTTATATTAGCGTTGTTTAATAATTTTTTAGGTGATATACCAAACATCTCACCAGTTATTTCCGGTGTTAAATCTTTTAAAGATTTAAAATCTAATTTTTTAAGATTTAAACTAGGAAATATTTTTTTAACAGCTGTGTCAACTTTGTTTTCAACACGCAATCTATCTGCTAATACAATTTTCTTTTTCTTTGGTTTAGCTTGAACATCAACTTCAGCAACCTCATCGGCTGCTATATCAACTCTTTCAGAAACATCTTCTGTAAACTCTTCACCTAAAACTCTTCTTGATGCTTCAATAGCTCTTGATGGTAAAAACTTATTAATAAAAGCGGCTAGTGGCACTCCAGACTCTGGTTTGTACTCAGATATAAGGTCTAGTATACCACGTTTACCAATTTCTATTTCACTAGTTAATAACTCTCTATCAAAATTTGGAGCTTGGCTACGCTTTTCAACAATTTTATTAACAATAGGTTTAAACTCACTTATTATATCAAAAGCACCTGTAGCTCCTTCCTTTTCGTATATACTTTGTACTTTTTCAGAAGCTTCTTTAGACACTGCTAGCTTTGGATCTGCTTTTACTTTATTAGGAGCTAATTTACCTTCTGCACCTAACGCAGCAACTTTTATTAAAGCTTTGTTTAGCTTGCTAGGATCTTTTATAGCTCTAGAATAATCTTTTACAAAGTTTAATATATCTTGATCTGTGTCAAACTTCATGTCGAAATTAAGATGTTTTTGGCCAAACCTACGGAAAGCATCTTTTAAACCACCAATAAAACCTTCATTAAGATTTATTTCATTATTGCTTATTGCCTCACCAGTTATAGTTAATATTTCTTCACCACCACCTTCTTCTTTACTATAAGAGTTTATTCTTTCGTTAAAATCACTACCTTCTCTTAATGTTGCTTTGTTAGCTCCAAGAGCTTTTAGCACAGCACCACCTAAAACTTCACCAGCTTCGATATTTTGTTTTAAAGTAGCAAAAACAGCAGCATGTAAAAATTCATGTGCAGATGTATTTACTTTACCATCTCTTAAAACTGTCTCTTCATTTATAAAAATATCTAAACTAGTAACGTTACCACCATCATCTAAGATTGGTAGCATACCACCGTATCTACGATCATAATCAAAGTCCTGCTCTATACCACGCTGTTTACTAAATTCTTGAAAATCTTTAGTATTACCTTTAATAACATTAATTTTTTTACCACCAGCTTTTTCTAATTGTACAGCTATATCTTGTATGTTTTGAAATTGTTTATCTGCAAGGTTAACTTTAGACTTTTGTAGCATGCCAACGTTAGACTTGTTTATTTCTTCAATTTTTTTACTATTAACATCACGTATTGTTGCATTGTTAGAGTTTTCTTTTATTTGTGAATTTAACTTATTAATTTCAACAATGTTTTTACTGTATTGTTTTATTTCTTTTGAATCTAAATTTTGTAAATAGTTAAAATTGTCGTTTTTAATTTTTTCAACTATATTTGTTTCTTTAGATATTTCTTTATCTACAATAGCTTTAGCTTCATCTGTCTTAGCTTTTCTTCTATCATTATACAAATTATTAAGCTTTACTGTAGACTCGTTAAATCTCTTTTTCTCTTCTAAAGGCATTAAAGTTACTGTAGCTTTATCTGCAGCGGCTTTGCTTTTACCGCTTATTTCCCCAACACCACTTATAGTACCACCAACTAATCCACCGATTAAAAACGCGTCACCTAGTTGGTATTTCATTTGAGCTAGGCTAGGCATTTCTCTTCCTTCTATCGTTTGACTATCCCACCACTTGTTAGCTAGCTCTGTAGCCATTTCAGAAGCACCTTCAGTAACAAAACCAGATGTTAAATTTTTAGATAATTCCATAAAACCACCTTTTACAATAGCTTTAGCAGCTTTTACACTTCCTCCTGCGCCTATTAAACCAGCTCTTTTAAACAAACCTCTAGTTGCCATTTCAAAACCAGCTTCAATAGCACCAGTACCAGTTGCATTTAGAAACAATTGATTTAAACTTGCTTTAGGATTTTTTTCTAATTCTTCTTCAAATTTATTACCAGCATATGAAACGCCTAAAGCCAACATAGCAGGCGCACCCATGTAAGCCGCAGCAATTGAAGGCCAAGATTCTACTCCAGCTAAAACAGCTCTAGCACCAGCCCTACCCCATGTTGAAGGATCTGTAATGTCTAGCTCTTCTGTTATTGCTTTGTCAGCTTTAACATCAAATTGATCAAAATACTCTCCAGCATTAGAAAAAACATTATCATCACCTTTTGATAATAAAGAAAAACCACCATCTTCAAGCTCTTTAAATTTTTCAACTTTTGTCTCATCATCTAGATCACGATACATATGATCTCTTAATGTTCTTTCTCCAGCTTCAAGGTAATTAACAATCCCTCCAACAGCTTTTAACCCAGCTTGAGGTATAGTTGTAAACAAGTCTGTAAAAAACTCACCTGCAGAAATATCATCTTGATTTTCAGTTACAGGTTTAGCGTTAGGATATTTTTGTTTAAAAAACTCCATATCTCTTTCGTCAACATCAAAAATATTATCTCCTATTTGAAATTTATTCATATGTTAGTATTTTCTACCAGATACAAACTCAACATTACCCTTAATATTTTTGTTAGAATTCTTTTTTCTTATGATTTCTTCTTCTTCTTTTTTATTAGCATCATCAATTTGTTTTTCTAAAGTTTTTCTTCTTTGCTCTTCATTGTCGTCAAGAGTTGTTTGAGTTCCAGCAAAATCATCAAGTCTATAACCTTGGTTCCAGATTTCATATTGAGTTAATAAATTATAATTAGATATTACATCTCCTTTTTTAAAGTCTGGAGTTTCTTGACCTTCTGCAAGAGCTTGATCAGTTGCATAAACATAAGAGTCTTTATCTTTATCGTAAACTAGCTGATCACCATAAAGGGTTTTTATTTTTCTTTTATTTTTAATATCTGCATATATATTCTCAGCTGAATCTCTAGTTATATAACCACCACCGTAGTTTACTGGTATTGTTGAGCTTTTTTTATCTTGTTTCTTGTTAGATCTTACTTGTGATTCACTAAGAAGTCTTGAACCTTCTTGGTGACGACTATTATAAACATTCGTTAAAGTATTCCATTGACTATCTATCATTTGTGGTGTTAAAAAATCTTTTCTAAAACCTAAAGATTTTTTAGCTTGCTCAAACTCTTCTCTTTTATTCATTGCATCTTGATAGCCTGGAGCGTCTTCATCTTGAATGTCCATCATAACATCGTAATCAGCTTTGTTCATGCCTATTTGTTTCATTGCATCAATATCTGCTTGCGCAGTACCTGGTTCACCACTCATGCCATTAAAATAAAACTGTCGCTGCTCTTCTGGTGAAAGCGATTTCATAGCTTTTACATACTTATTTTTTTCTATTTTAAGAAAATCTTCATTTACTAACACACCACCTTTACCATCTTTTTCACCAGCTTTAGAAAGAGCTGTTGAAGCGTTATTAAAAGTATTTTCACCAAGACCTTGTACTGGTTTTGCAAATTTAAAATCTGACAATCTTTTATCATGCGTTACTATCTTACCATTTTCATCCTCTTTAACATCATCTATAGTCATACCGTCTCTAGAAAATTTAATACCACTTTTATACCACTCTTGGTTTGCAAAATTAAGAGAGTTGTCTCTTGCCATTTCATCACCATATTTTTGGTCTATGTTTTGTATATTTTTTTCTTGAACTTTACCCATATCATGTGCTCCTTGGTAATCAGCATATACTTTTGATAAGCCTGTTTTAATTTTTTCATTTTCTTCAGCAGCTTCTCTTTTCTTTTTTCTTGAAAAACTACTTCTCATTATTTTAGCATTTGCAGTGTATACAGCTTTTTCTTGAGCAATATGCCTAGTTAATTGCATCATAGTTTCCTCAGGCACAACCTCTCTAGGTATCTCACCATTAAAGTCAGTCATGTTTTGGTCGTACTGATCTTGCTTTTTATTAATGTAATTACCAACTTTGCTAGCAAGGTTTTTTACTGTTTGTTGTCTTCTATCTGCGTATTGTTGTGATAATTGCCCTTTTAGAGCGGTTGCACGGTAAAAAACATTTGGATCTATTGCCATATTTATTTATTTTTAATTTTAACCACCAGGCACGAAGCCTGAAACAGTGTCTAGTATTTTTAACCCTTGATTTAACACGCTATTCTCTTGTTGGTCTTGATATGCGCTTGCATATTGCCCAGATCTTGCGGCTACCATCGCTTGTTGCTTATCATACTCTAAACCTCTAGCATCTGTAGCTCCCTGAAATTGCATTCCTTGTAAATCCGCAGCACCACCTAAAATCATGTTTTGTTGATCAGAAGCTCCACCTAAAATCATTGACTGCTGAGCAGCTGCACCACCCATTATCTGAGATTGCTGTTGAGCGGCACCACCCATTATTTGTGACTGTTGGTTTGCTGCTCCTTGTGCTCTAGCCATTTCAGCTGATTGAGCACCTTGTGCTGAAGCCATTTGATTTGATCCAGCTTGTTGCGCTGCCATTCTTTGGTTTTGAGATTCTTGCTGTCCTATACTAGCAGAGCTTTGTTGTGCTTGTCTCATATTTTGATTTGACAATGCTTGTGCTAAACCAGCTACACCCGAACTACCAGCACCACCAGCGAGACTACCTAGCATGTTTGCTTGGCTTTGTTGAAATTGTTGTTTTTCAAATTCAGCTTGTTGTGTGTTTACTGTTAAATCTTCAGCTGTGTTTTCTAAATTACCAAACTGATTTTGTACATTGGCAAATTGATTTTGTGCTCCAGCAAAAGCGTTTTTAGCACCAGCAAAAGCATTTGTAGCACCAGCATATACATTTTTAGCGTCAGCATATGGATTTTTAAAATCTGCTGCTAAATTACTAGTATCTAAATTACCAAAATCATCTATAGCTTGATTCATGCTATTTTCAGCAGCGTCTGTTTTATTTTTTCTAGTTTTAGAGTTAAAAAAACCACCTGATTCAGACCATATACCATCAAACATTCCTCGAGCCGGACTTGTCTTTTTTAAATTTAATGTGTTAATTCTTTTTCCTAGTGCCATGTTTATTTTTTCTTATTAATTATAATCACACTTTTTGTGTTTTATTTACTACTTTCTGTTACCTCAGTACTTACAGCGTATAGCTCTACTGTTTTGTCTGTTATTTCATTAACCATAGTAACCTCAGCGTAATAACCAATTAGGCTACTTTTATTTGCCTCATTGTTTTTAGAAAACAATATATAACTATTACTAAGTGGTATATTTATAGGTGTATTTACAGTTATTGTAAACGGTGTTACACCTGTTATTTCACCAAATAATAAAGAGTTTGCGGCCGAACCGGTTGAGTACTGGTTACCTGGAACTCCAGATGGTGGGTTTGGTGTTAAAAACCATGCTAAGTCTCCTATTTGTACCGATACGTTTATTTGCTCTGCGAATGTTACTGTCATATTATCCTACTGTTAAAATGTTATCTAAATTTAGTTTTAGTGTTAGTGGTGAGTTGCCATGATTTAAAACTTTTACATCAAGTTTTATGTTTGCAACTCTACTACTACCGACAAACGTAACCGTCTGCCCGTTTTCTATTGTTTGAGCTGAACTTACTACAACTGAAGCACCAGAGTTTACAGTATCTACATGTGGTGCTACTGAAGTAATACCTATGCCAGACATTAAAACTGTATCAGCTGCTTTTATACCGTTGGTACTAGTTATTGGTATTGTTGTGCTATTTGAAACAGCTGCGTCTGTTGTTGTTCTAACTGAATCTATAGTTAAAGCAAAGTTACTTAATTGAAATTCTGTACTGTTGTAATTTTTAGCATGACTAGATCCTTTACCTGTAAACGTTATACTTCTATTAGCAACGTGGCTAGAAGCTGTAGTGCTTAGTGTTATAGTACCACCTTTATCAAATCTTATTATTGTTTTACCATTTCCATCTTCTCCTAAAACTTCAGGTATTTTATAAATAGGGTTTAAAGCTGTGGAATTAGTTTCGTCATAATAACCTTTATTTATAGATGTTATTGTAACGCCGTTATCAATACCAGTTCCACTAACACTCATACCAATACTTAAACCTGTAATGTCAGTTAATTCAAATTTATCAATACTTGTTGTTTTGGTTTGCCTTGTAACTCTACTAAAGGTAAACTCAAAATCACTTTCAATAGGTTGCCTAGCTATAACACACTGACTAGAACTTAATGTTATATCCCAATTTATAGAAAGAGATTTTACAACACCTTTTGATATAAAGTTGTTAGGACCTGTGGACACAATGTTACTAGGTTCTACTACCGCAGAGTTAGAGTGCAACAAACTAAACGTAACAGCTGTGTTACTATATTGTTTTATAAATTCAGGTGATTGATAGTTTTTTTCAAAAGATAAATTTGTATCTAGCTCAGTGTTTCCTTTTGGTAATAAAACCAGTTTGTAACCATCATTACCTGTTATTGCTGGAAAAGAAATAAAACTGCTATACACACCACTATCATCTATTGTTTTAACATTTAGCTCTACTACAGTTGCTGCAAAAGCAGGTGCTGGTTGTGTTGCAAAAGCAGGGTCTGTATTTTCTGGAAAATTATAATAATTACTACTAGACTTATTTATAACTCTCAAACCAAACATTGCGCCAGGATCTCCTTCAACACTATAAACCCGCATTGTTTTAGTAGCAGGCATTGGACTGTCTTCTATAGTTATTTTATTTATTTTTTTCATATAATTTTTATTAATCAACAAACACTACGTTACTATCAAAATACTCTAAAAAGAAAGTTTCTCCTTCTGCGCTCCATATTGGTTGTGCATATTGATTTAAAGCATTTTGATCATTTGTACCATATCGTTTTTGAAACTCCATAGCTCTACCAGCTGTGTGCACGTACACTGGTTGACCATTACCACACCCTTTAATAGAAAAACCTCTGTTCCCAGGGTTTTTTGAATTAAATAAATGAGTTCCAAGAGTTGTGGTTGGAAATGTATCAGGTCTATTCATAGCGTACAATGGCTCCCAATCTGGCCCTAACCAAACATGTTGTAAGTTTTTTAAATTAATTAATACTAATTTGCTTTGTAGTATAAAACCAACTCTATCCATATCAGTAGCACTACCAAGAGTTAACTCATTATCTATTATCATAGCTGGATCAGCTGGGCTATAAAGAGTAGGATCTTCGTAACCTCCAGAACCTGCATTTCCACCACCATAATAATAACTAACTGTTTGACCTTGTGGGTTACTACCCAAATCATTACTGTTTGGCCTCGTGTACCAACCAAAACCATTATGACCTATATTAGGATTTGATACTCCCATATTAAGATCTCCTTGAATATTGCCCTGGTAATTGAACATAAAAGTATTAAAAGCTCCTTGCCAATTTGTACTAGCGTTTCCAAAAGGGAGTCGATGAGTTGTTGTTACTGGCAACAATGTAACAGGATTTACGGTCACTAAAGAATAATTAGCATCTGGCCAAGCTTCTCCAGATCCTCTTCTAGTTGATAATACATTACTACCTACTCTTCTCATAATTACCGGGTCTGCTGGTGCTAACTTATATTGTGGTACAAAACGATCAGCAATACCAGTATTAAAACCCGATGTAGGATCCCAACCACTAAAACTAGATGTCTGGGGTGGAAAGTGTTTACCAATTTCATCGTTTGTATTGTTATACATTTTACCTACAAGAGAAGGGTCTAAATAACCACTACCTTTAGGATAACCATGTCCACCTGCGGTCATGGTTTGTCTATAGCTTTCGTCTTTGTCTGTGTAGCTAGTGTTTAAACCTTGCCCTGTGATGATTATAGGGCTAGGTATAGTTCCAGGTGTGTGGGTAGTCCAGTCAATAACTAAATCCATGCTGTAACCTGGATCATGTCCAGACGCCCATTTGTTTTTAATAGCACCAGTTGATCCTAGATTACCGTAGTTGTTTGAACTGCTTTCATCATTAACAATAAATATTGAGTGGCATTTAGGATTGTCTATGTGGTTTATATTTAGTTCGTCATAGAAAAGATCGGTTAACTCTACAATAGCACAATTAGCCCAGCCAGTTAAATCTAAAACCTCTCCACTACTTCCAAGCGTAGAAGATTTTAAAGATAAACAATCAAAGTCTAGAGCATGTTGAAACAATGTGTCTAACATATCTAATTGATAGTATGGACTCGTAGGATCAGTTTCTGTGTGTATAAAATTAGTTATATATTGATTATGTATAACAAGTCTTTTAAAACCTGGGTTCAATGCAAAATCTTGTAAACCAGAAAGATCTGTTATATTAGCAGTATATGGATTATATATTGTTTTATAAATCCCTCCTGTTAAAGGCGGATAACCCCATCTTTGTAAATAAAAACCATCATTATGTCCACCAGCGCCACCTGAAGTCCAAGCGGTGCTGTCAAACGGTCCCCAAGCATTTGCAAAACCTTGCGTGCAACATAAACCGTCATAAGTAAATGTACCAGAATTATCTGTCCACTGCATATGTGAAAGAAATTCTTCAACTGAACAATCACCTCCATAACCATTACCGTAGTTTACTGGGTTGTTTAAGTTGTTTGCAAACGTAGATGGTATACCACAACCTAAACCTGTTAAATTACCAGGTCCTGTTAAAGGAGGTGTGCCGTCGTCCCAGCTACCAGCATGACCAAGGTAAAGACCTAGCATTTGGTTATTCTGACCACCTTCGTTCCAAGACTCAATAGCTTCTTCAAAATTATCATCGTTAATCATTGTTTCTTTTATAGGAACACCATTCCAAGGCGGAACGTTAGGTGTGTCAATAAGATTACAACCAAAAACAACACAAGAACCATCTTCAACCGTAGCGTCAATAGGATTTATGTACCAAGTAGTTATAATATTACCTAAGTTATCGTATAGTATTGGATTTGGATGATTATATGTTGTAACTCCATTTACAGAGGTTGGATCTGTACAACCAGCATAAATACAACTACCGTCTTCATTTGTGTAAAGTGACTCATAGTTTATTGCTTGAGGATCTGTACAACCGTGATATTCACAATTACAATCCATATGAGTAGCAAGAGAATTAACATTATTAGCGCTAATATCATTACCTAAATTACTATTAAGTTGTGTACCAGTAAGATCTATATAACTCCAACTAGAATCGTAAGAATCATAAGGCACACAAGCGTAACCAAGGCAACCTGTTGTTGGCCATATTGAATTACCATCACTGTTTACCTGACCACTAGTCATGCTACCATCGTCCATGCAACCATATACAACTGGATCACATGATCCATCATCACAAGTAGCAAGAGGATTAAAATTAGGAGCGCAGGCATCTTTGCAACCTTGAACTGAACTTGAACCACAACTAGGGCAGTTACCACTTGTACACGCAGCGTTTTGAGCAAGAAGAGGTGTTAGATAGCAACCAGCGGGCGTGTTAGCTAGGGCTAAAGGATTATAATAATCATGACAAACAACAGAGGCTAACCCAAGTCCACCTGCTACTGCAGTACAACCACCATTAACAGTATCGCAACTCCAAGAATCAGGATAGTCGCAACACCCATTATTTGTTATTGTTATAGAAGTTCCTAAAGGTAAAACATAACCACCACAAGTTGTATTATTATTGTAAGCTAATGGATCGTCACAACCTTCATAATCACAAACTCCTGCTGTAAAGCTATTGTACTGATGTAAAGTTGCATAATATGTATTACCATTATATACTATAGAAAAAAATGATGAAGAGTTTTGGTCCATACAACCACTGTACAAACACTCGTTAGGATCACCTGGATTAGAGTGTGTATTAAATGTAATAATACCATTAGCAGGTCCATAAACACCACCAGTATCTATATTGTGATTATCCGCATTAGCATCCATACAACCAATTGTTGGTGGTGCTAAACCAACAGCAAAGCCAACACCTTGTATATTAAATGCGCTAGAATCTAAATTTCCCGCTACTATTGTCATAATTTCTTACCTTTTATATAATTAAACCATTTACCTTCTTTTTCTATAAACTCTTTTACATCACCATCTTGTTTGTTTGTTTTTATATCTGTGCAAAACCAACCATGTTCTCCTGTTAAATTATAAAATCCTCTATTTGAATTTGATTGAACTACTGGATGTGCGGTTTCTTCAACTCTTCTTGCTTGTGTACCTTCGTAGTTTAAAGTGTTAAAAGATTTTATAGTATTAGGTGAAGCGTTAAACAAAAACGTTACAGAAGATTTGGCTAGAAGATTTTGACCGTAAAAAGTATTTCTAGGTACCAACTCGTCATGATGGTTATATATGTAGCCATGTTTATATGTGTAGTATTCTCCAGACATACTTACACCTTCTTCTGGTTCAAAAGTTTTAAAGCTTTCCCAACCTTTATTTTTTTCAGAATAACTAACCGTTGACTTAGTATCACCATAACTCACTTGATTTAAGTAACAATTATCTCTATTTATAGATAAATTGTATAAGTCTTTTTTATCGTCAAAAGTACCTATAAAAAAAGCCTCAGAATTTTCTTTTAAAAGAGTAATAAAATAGTCTTTCATACCATAGTCTGATATAGCTGTTAAACCATCTTTAGATAATCTAAGAACAGCACCATGTTTAGCGTCGGTAAAATAAGCTCTATAACTTTCTGCAGCAAAGCTTTCTGGGTTTTTTGATATACCATAATCACCACTAAAAGGCATTGTTTGGCCAAGAACGTTACTACTTGCTATTAATTGAGGATTTCCATCGGCGTTGAATATAGCGTCTTTATTTGCAGCTATTCTTATAACTCTATCTTCACAAAAAGATATTAAGTCTGTTTCTCTTGAAAACAATTTCTGTATACTTCCGTAAGTAGGGTTTAAATCTTTAGTTATTTTTTCTGCTTGAATAAATTGATTTAAATTATTAACACCGCTATTACTATTGTATATACCAGAGTATATTAAACCACTACTTCTTCTTTCTTCTTCGTATGGTTCGTCTATAGTTGTAGAAACTTTAACGCCTTTACTTAATCTTTTTTCATTAAAAACATCTCTTAATCTATCAGATTCAACACCGTTACCAAAAGAAAAAGTATTAAACCAAGATATACCTATTTTGTTAGCAGCAACGTTTTGTGTGTTGACTTCGTAGGCCGTTTCATTCCAACCCATATTTGCAAAATGAGTTTCTACATACGCTGTTTGATTACCTATTTTTAAGCTTGGAGTAACGGATGCAAACCCTGGCACTGTAACAAGGTTTACCCAATTACCCTTAAGACTTGTAAATGAATTATCAGGCCTAACAAATCTTAACACTAGTTTTTGTTGTTCAAACACATCTAATCTACCTAATCCTAGAATATCTAAAGGTTGATTAAATTTAATCATTAATTGACCATAATTATTTATTTCCCAACCAGTAACAAATGTAGTTGTAAAACCATCAACAACGTAAGGGTGTGATTTACAACTAACAACACTACCTAATGGAACCCACTGTGCGGCGTTGTCAATAGTTAATCTTGTTGGGTAAGAATCTGACGCTTGATAAAATATATTTAAATCAATTGCTTCTTTTGGTTCTGTTTCAAAAACAACTGGGTTTGCGCTTGATATTATATCAGCATCTTCATCTTTTCTTTGCTCTACAAACTGTATTGTTTGTGGGTTGCCTGCTACGTCTGTTTCTGAATCATTTTTTACTGGATCTGTAAGAGTTTGACCACTAGCAAAAACTGTTGATGTGTTTGGGTTTTTATCAATAGGTATTACATATGTTATCCTTCTATTATGTGGGTTTGCAAATCTAATCCAAGCAGCCTCATAATCATCACGCTCAGAAACTCCAACAGCAGGTCTACCAGCAGAAACCCACTGATTAAATCTGTATTGAACCTCACCCCACTGTGTATGGTTGTATCTTCTAATTTTTTGTATAGATATAGTCTCTGATATTGTGTATATATTATCAAGTATAGTATCACCTAAAATTCTAAACGTACTACCTGGTATTAAATTTTTTGTTACAGAATTTTGGCTTGCATGCGCAGGGTTTTGACTACTACCGACTTCCCATATATATGCTTCGTTAAAATCAGAATAGTTAATTTGATTATTTCCAACAATTCCACTCGAACCACTAGCAAAATGTGGTTGTATTGCGCCAAAAGATAATTCTATATAATCTTGCCCATTATCATTATATATACCTTTACCATAACCATAATTTTGATTTGTTGCAGACACGTGGCTTGGATTATTAACGTTAGGGTGATTTCCAGAAGGGTGTATTCCAGCATAAAAAGCTTCATCTATAAACCATTGGCCATTTAAATCAACTAAACCTGGAACAAAGCCAAAATCTAAAACTTCTTCCCAGTCATCTTCACCATCTGTAGATTCGTTACTAGTACCAGCTTGGTTAATTGTACCACCAGAAGATTGATATTCGTCCCAAAAATGATCAATTTGAAGGTCTGTAGTACCTGTTGAAACTAAAGGAGCGTCTGTGTCTGAGACATAGTAAATATTAAAAGAACCTGAAACCCCATAAAAAGTTTCTCCAGTTACATTTGTATTTAAGTATTGGTTAGCGTAACCATCGCCTTCAATTTTTACAAAAAACTTACCAAAAAATTCTGGTTTAATATCTGTAATTTCTTTATAAAAGTTTAATACTAATTTTTCTTCATACGTTGAGTTTGTTGGCGTATCGCTAAACATCCATTGCTCGCTACTATGTATGTTTTTATCTAATGTCACTGTGTATTCACCGCCTACAAGTGTTATATTTATAATTCTATATTTTTCAGAGTACTGCCCGGCAACATCAAAGTCAAAAACATTAACACCAGCGTCTTGAAGTAAAACTGCAGTCTCATCGCCTAACGCTTGTTCACTGATTTTAAAAGATCTTACACCTACACTTATTAAAGTATCTAAAACAGCACCGGTTTGTGGATCTTCAAAAAGATGTTGTATTGGAACTGCAAGAGTGTCATCGCCAGCAGCTTTTATTAATACTTTTAATTTTGTTTTTAAATAGTCTGGAACTTCGTTTTTTATAGATACAACTTTATATCTAGCAGGATCTTCAACTAAAGCATCTGAATCAGCAGCTTTTTTAAGTATTAAAAATGTATCTTCTTGTATTTTATTTCTTTCAGATGATGGAAAAGAAAGCCATAAGTTACCATCTTCAGCTCGATAAACCCTATCCATGACAACATTATAATATTCGTTAGAAGTTTCTTTAACATAAACTCTAAAATCTGTTGCCCAACTAGGTGGAAAAGAAACTATTTTAGAAGCTAACAAAGTATAATCATCAGCGTGTTTTTTTGACACATCTATTGTTGCTTCTGAATTACTAAACACAGGTGTCTCTCTACCATACTCATCTAAATAAGTAAAACCTAACTGGTATTTTCTATCTGATTTTAAAGAGTGGTTTCCCATTAAATTTACTAAAGGTTCTGCTTCTAAAAAAGGATAATCTAGCTCTGGATTGCTTATTGCTTGCTCATCAAAATAAGTATCGTTATATAAAACTCTACTTGTAACAAATGTTACATTGCCCTTTGGATCAGTGTTGAAAACAATTAACGGGCTCCATCTATCGTCTAATGATGTTTCTAAAACTGGTTTTTCGTATAAACCTTCGTAGTTATTTTTTAATGTATAGTTTTGTAAGTAGTTACCATAAACAAGCCTGTTACCAGTTATTTCTTGAGCCAACGCTTTTCTTGGAACATTATCCCAAGATCTAAACGATTGGTTTTCTGGTACAACTGCATATATAATGTCGGATTTTATTTGGTATTGGTTGGATTTCCAATGATTAAACATTTGAGAACCAATAGAAACGTGTGCATAATCATTGTATCTTAACTTATCAACAACGTACACGCTTGGAGAGTTTGCATCAACATACAAAATATCAACTTGAATAACATCACCTGGCATATCACTAGCAATAATATTTCTTAAAGTTAATCTTATAAGTTGGTTTTGCATAGCCGTGTTATAGGCTTTTTTAGAGTCGTAATTAAATTTACCAGGTTCAAATATAATATCTGAAAAAGGAGAAAATGTAGAATACTCACCGTCTTGGTATTTCCATCTATAACCAAATCTTGCTAAGTTTTTTTCAAATAAAACTTTATTGTCTAAAACTCTTTGAACATCAAAAACAATAGGGACAGTTGCATTTGTCATCCAGTTTGCGTAAATACCTATAGCAGTATCAATTGTTGTAGAAGATGATATGCTTAGTATTTCTAATTTATAAGAATTTGGTGGGTAGGTGTATGATAGTGCATTACCATTAGATGATTTATAATTTATAGTTACATTACTTACATTTTCAACTACTTTACATCTAACATCGTAATTATTAGGAAGTGTTTGAGTTCCACCTTGCTCTAAAAATCTTAACTCCTCACCAACAACAAAGCTATTACCACCTGCAAAGCTGTCAAACTCAACAACAACCACGTCTCCAGGGTCGTTTATAGTAACATTATTAATACCAGTATTTGGGTCAAGATAACCGTTAACAAAATTATGCTCACTTGTTGCGGATAAAAGATATTCAATTTTTTCTTCTACTAAAGGTTTGTTTTTAGGATATTTTTTTATTGTAGATATGTTTTCTTCTTTTACCAATATATTATCTGCTCCTGATATTCCTCTTTCTTCTACTATAAGCCTAGTACTTCTTTTGCCGTTTGGATCAGTACCTAATATACTTCTAGGCACATGTAGTTTTTTAGGTTCAGCGTCATTATCTGTCCATAGTAAAAAATCATACAATATGTTTATACCTGTAACTATATTTCCGCAGTTAAAATTTAAAAGTCTTTTTTTAGTAAACACAATATAATTGTAACCATGAACTGAGGAATCTACAAGCGCGTTGCCGCTAGCAAAGTTAGCTCCATCATGCTCTTCAGTTAAATCTTTATCAAACACAACACATATTTCATTGTTTGCGTTTTTATCTATCTCTAAAATAGTTCTTGTTACTGGAGTTACACCTATATCTTGTGAAAGACTACCCGGAAGTTGAGTTAGACTTAATGCATTAGCATGCGAAATATCATTAAAAAAATATGCAGTCATACCAGGAACTAAATCTCTTGCATTTTGTGCATTAATAGTTAAAATATAATAATGCTTGTTGCTTGTGCCATCAAAGACACTGGAGAAAGGATCGTTTAAATTAATTCCGCTTTGGTCGTTAACCGTAGTTTTAAACTCTGTTTTAAACATGAAATTATCTACAAAAACTGGAGCAACGCCAGTCGTAGAAGGACTGTACTTCATTATTTTATCTTTCCAGATATAGTCTTGTGTACCTCCAGTAAGGAAGCTATTTCTATTCGCATCAAAAACACAATCTATACAGCTCCAATCTTTTAAAATACCTGAGTTTGGATCACCTTCTAATTCATATTGAACATGACCAGACATTGGAGAAGCAACAAACCAATATATAACATCTTTTGACTCATCTGCAATTGTTCCAACACACCTGCTTCCATGTTGATTTGCCAGATTATAATTAAAAGAAGGTTGATTATTTCCTAGCACATTTTCAACAACACCAACGTTAGAACCATCTGAATTAGAAACCTGTATATTAACAGCATCTCTATATTCATTATTACGCACTAATCTCTCGTCAAGATCTTTGTTCATTTTTCCTGACGTGAAAGTATTTTTAATCTCAGGCATATACTAGTGTTTTATTTGTTTAGATTTACCTCTAAGTATTTGAGTTAATTCTTCTAATTTTAAATTTGATAGTCTTAATTTTGCTGTTCTAATTGAGGCAAAACGATCTCTTTTAAATCTTTGTACTATATACTCTTGAACGTTAGCTCTTGTTGAAAGTATCGCGTATGCTATACACTTGTACATAGATTCTTCTGCAAACTTATGAACTTTCATTTCTTCGTCTGTACCAAGACTATCGCTTATATATTCTATGATTACAGTTTTTCCTGAAATGTTAGAGCTAAAATTAATTATTCCAGCCATACAATCAATATAATAAGAACCATTTACTTGTGCATGTTGTGGGTCTAAACCATAACGTCTTCCTACGTTAAGATCATAAACATCTGTGCTATAGTCGTAACCATCTACAGTATCTTCTATAGTTGCCGCTGATTTATAGTTTGTTTTTGTGTTTGATTTTTTATTAAGATCTACAAATATAAGCTCTTCGTTGTCAAATAAAAGTTGTGATGCAGTTATACTTGGAGCGTAAGTGTTTGCACCAACCTGACCGCCTAAGAGCCATTGCTCATATTCTGGAGTTGACAACGTTACATTGTAAGGAAAAGCAAGACTACCAGCTATAGTATTTACAGAATGTATTGTTGTGCCGTTAGGTATTCCAGGACCAATAACGCTCATGCCAACAGCTATGTCGTGGCTTTCTCGTAGTTGAATAAACATACCGTGACTAACTCTTTCATTCGAATTTCCTGCAAAAATAGTTGGACTATACTTTAAATTACCGGTACCATCTGTATCAAAACTAACTCTTATTTCTTTTTCATATTGTTCTAAGGGATTATCTGATTTTATTAAACCATCACCGTCAAATGCAGATGTTTTACCAGACTTTGTAACACCGTATTCTTCAAAAGGGTCAGCTGATGTTGCTTGGTAAGAGTTGTTTTCAAACTTTAAACTACCATCACTGTTTTGTTGAAATGCTTTTGGATTAGATGTTTTAGATGCGGGAAATAGTATACGTGTTATACCACTACTATCAACCCAAGAAACTTTAACATAATTAACATAGTCTTGTGGTAAAGGTAAACTTAATGTATTTGAAACCTCAAGCTCTAACGACTTGCAAGACTTAAAAGTATCAAAACTTAATTCTTGTAAAGCACGCTTAGCATGGAAAGAAACGTCTGTTTTTTTAATTTTAGGTATTAACTTGTCTTCACCAACATAAGCAATTATAAATTGATTTATTATATTCTCTAAAGATGTGAATTGATAATCTCCATAAGATTCATCTCCACTATTTTGAATACCGTCACTACCCTCGTAATAACTTCTTGCTGATTGATTTAGTAATCCCATTTATTATGATTTTTCTTGTTGAATATTTTTTTGATCTTCTTGAGCCACTGAACCATAAAGCCCACTATCTTTTAACATTATACCCGCTAGTAATAATATTTTATTAACAAGTTCTTTTTCTTCTGAAGCGTGTAGCTCAAAGTTTACAGCTGCTGTAGCATTGTATAATGCTTTGCCATCAATAACAACATAACCCCAGTTGACTTTGTTTGGTTTGTGTATTTGTGTCACAGTAACACCACTTGAAACGTTTGGAAAAACTTGTACAACTTGTTGTCCTACAGCATTTTTTTTCCTAATATATACTGGTTGTGTTTGTGATGGTGCTGACAAAGGGCTTAATTGAATTCTATAAAGCTCTTCATGTTCTATTTCTTCTACAGGGTATTTTGAATTATACATAACAGTACCAAGTCTATAAAAATCGTCTACACCTGTAGGTGCTGGTAGAATAAATTCTCCACTACCACTACCTGTTAAAGTTTTAACTTGTTTAAAAACACTTATTTTTTCATCAAGTAAATTTGTTATATTAGAAAACTCTGTATTGTTATCAGGTAATCTATCAAACTGGTTTAAGTCATAAAAATATTGCTCAAAAATATCCATCTGAGCTTGGTTAGCAAATAAGTTAAACTCTTGAGGCGTTACATATCCTCTTTGTTCTTTATTTGCAGCTGCTAATACTCTTTGATATATAGTGTCTATACTTATCATGTTTATTATTTTTTATAAGGAAACGCTTTATTAAGCGCATCTTTTCTTTTGTTACAATTGCAACCTTTTTTTCCAAGCACTCCTTGCTTGTTTAAATATTGTGTAAATGATTTTATGCCAGTTGCTGTTGTGAATTTTTCTACTGTATCTCCTAGTCCTTGTGATTTCATATTTAATTTTTAGTAGTTTGCAGTCGCCCCGTAGAGCGACCGCTCCTACAGTTTGATTACTTTAATTGCTTTTCTATATTTGTATAGATCTCCATACCTTCGTCAGTTTTAAACCAAGCGGCTAAGGCTGAGTATGGGTGCTCATCAAATGGTACATTCATTAGTTTTCTATTATTAGAACCCCATGTGAAAGTTCTTTGATCTGAAGATAATTTTAATATACCAACTTCTGTTGCTTTAATACCAAAGTTTCTAAGAACAACATTTTCATCATTTACTAATTCTAAGAATAGTTGAGGATTTTTCTTAGCGTATAATAGTAAATCTCTTTTAAGTTCCTTAGAACTCATGTCTGACACCTTAGAACCTACCTCAACGCGCATAATAGCTTCTGCTATATCTATGTCAATATTTTTAGCAGCGTTCAATGCTTCTATTTCCATTTCTAACCAAGTAATTTCATCTATTGCATCTGCAACTGGTTTTTCTTCGTAAAACAATGCTTCTTTGTCAGGGTGATATAGAGAAAGCAATTTTTGTAAAATTGTTTTTTCTCTTTCAACTATTAAAATACCGTTTCTAAAAATCACGTGCTCTAATCTCTGATCACCTTTCATTTCATCTACAAATACTGTTTTTTGATTTTGACAATACTTAAGTTCTCTTTCATAGCCTTTGTCCTCATCAAACCAGTGTATGTTTGCAGACCTAATAGATCTTGATAAAGGTTTTTTATTACCTTTTAATCTATATATTCTATCTTTAATTTCCCAACCGTCATCTAGTGTTTTATAGGTTGGTTCTAATCTTTTTCTTTTTGGTTGTTCTACAGTTTTAGTAGCTTCTACAACCGGTGTTACTTTTTCTACATGCTCATCTCCAGGATCTCCCGCGTAAGCTTTTTGTGTTTTTTTTGCCATAATATAATATAATATAAATTAATAAAAATAAAAGGACCGAGGCCGAAGCCCCGGTTCTTTAAATAAATGTGCTTATTTCATTAACATGAAATTGTTAGCACCTTGTGTAATTAAACATCTTTCAGTTAGCATGTGTATCTGCATTGCGTCAAGCGCAGATGTAGTTGCTCCAACAGAACCAGTAACCCAAGATTTCATTCTTCGGTCGTCAGTTTGTGAAGCTCTATATCTAACATGTAAGAAAGGTCTTTTTAAGTTCTTTCCTAAAGCTTGATCGTAAACAGAAGATACTCCAGCTGGAATAATAACCCCACGGATAGCTGCGCTACCTGCTCTGTCATTAATACCACCTCTTGTAGCTTTGTCATTTAAGTATCTCATGTCTGACTTGTAGAAATCGTAAGATCCACGTCTGAAACCAGAGAAACCTAAGTTTAATGCCATATCTTCAGAGTTGTTGAATACTCCGTAAGAAGTACCACCAGCACCGTAAGAATTCATTGAAGCAAGCATGTCATCCATTGCAAGAGACGTAGCTCTATTTACAAACATCATGTTTTCTTCAATAGCACCTTGCTTATCAAATTCTGCTAAGATAGCATCAAATTCAGCTAAATCAGTAGCAGCATTAACACCAGTAATACCAGAAGTAACATTACCTCTAGACTCAATAGCAGCGAATAAACCTTCAGTACCAGATCCACTTGCACCAGAATCAGCAGTACCTCTAATTTGCTTATCAGCAAAACCGATAGCAGAAAGATCATCTGATAACTCAGATTCTAGCATAGCCATTTCTAAGTAATCAGTAAATCTAGCTCTAGTATCACCTTCAGCTTTTAAGTACCATAAGTAACCGTTTTGTCCTTCTTCACCAGATATTTCTACCCAACCAACTTGCGAAGCATCAGATCCAGAAATCTCGTAGTAATCTTTCATGATGATTGGCTTGTTAGTAAAAGATTTAAATTGTGGTGTTAAAGCTGTTCTTCTTTCAGAATTAAAAGTACCAGTAACATCAGAATAAGATTGTCCTTTTCCGTATTCAGAACCAATAACTAGTAAAGTAGCAGCGCCATCAGATAAAGTTGATAAAGCAGTTGTAGCATAAGGCTCAACTGAAACAACAGCTGAGTTTGGAGTTTCAACACATAGTGCTTTAACCACAACACCAGCTTGTGCTATTAATACTATATCATTTACTCTAATACCGTGATTAGTAGTTAGTGCATTACCATCTATGTCAGTAGTAACTGTAAAAGTACCATTAACATCACCATCAGCGTCTACTGTTCCAATGTATGATAAATGTAGTCTTGACTGCTCAGACCAAACAACTTGGTCAGCTGTCATAGCCTCTTCAGCTCCTACTTGTGCAAGAAATCCTGAGATTGTTCTTTGTCCAAAAACCTCAGCTTCTTTTTCCATAAGATCTGGTAAATATTGTTGTGCCCAACCAGCAGTGGTTGTGCTTGTAAAATCGATGTAATTTGTAGCTAGTGTTTGTTGCACTGATGCAGCCACACTATTCAAATTACCTCCTGCAGTAATTGCCATAATTTTGTTTTTTTAAATTTATAATTTATTTGTTTTTAATTTTAAACTTAAAGTTAGGAGAATCATCGTTAAGCACTCTTACTTTTGGCCCGCTAGTATTGTCGTTTGAAAACGACTGTCTAGGATCCATGCTTACATTTTTGGCTTTAGCAACACTATCTTTAATAGCATCTGCCTTACCTTGTTCGTAAAAGTGATTAGCAACAGCATCAGCGTTCATAGCTGTATATAGAGATTTATGATAACCTTTAGCATCTGACATTTCATTTTTATCGTTCAAAAACTTTTTGACGAAATTATTAATATCGCTTTGACTATTTTTTACCTCTCCAGCATTTTTCACATTAAACCTATATTTTTTTTCACCGACGTTATATTCAAAACCTTTGAACTTGTCGTTAAAAACTTGATTAGTTTTAGTTAAAAAATTATCAGTTTGTTTTTTTGCCATTTTTTGAGTTTCTTCTGACTCCTTGTTATATCTATCAAAAAAGTTTATAGCTTTTTGTTGTTCGGTAGTTAACCTAGAACCAGCTTTAACTTCTTCATAGTATTTAGACTTTTGCCCGTCTAAGTGGCTTTTAGCGCTGGCAACTTGCTCTTTAAGCGCTATTTTTCTTTTTTTAATTTCTCTTGCTTCATCTTCTTCTTCATTATATGAAAATGAATCTTCTATTAAAAAATTAATTTCATCACTATTTAAATGTGATTTTGTTTGTCTATAGTACTCTCTAAGTACTGTTATATCATCGTAGTTAGAAAAATCTTGATTAAGTCTTACGTAATCTTCTAATGTACCACCAGTTTCTTCCATAAAATCTACAACTTTTTGTAAATTCTCAGGTAAAGGCTTGCCGTCTTCTTGTTTTTCTATAGCAGCATCAATAATATCTTCAGCTAATACCTCGGCCTCGTCTTTAATTTCTTCCTCAGTTACCTCTTCTAATACTGGGGCTTCTTGTGTTTGTTTTTCCGGTTGTACTTCTTCTTGTTTTTCTGTGGTAGCGGCATCTTCATCGACTCCAGCCACTCTCTTGTTGTCAGAGTTATCTTCCGCAACTTCTGTTGTTTCTTTGGTTTCATTTTTTATTTCTTCTTTTGGTTTTGGTGGTTTACTTAAGTCTACCTTAATAACACTGTCATTATCAGCGCTATCAAATTTTGTTTCTTTAACTGTTTCTACAGTTTCAGGTGTAGTTTGTTCAACTACGTTTTCTACGTTTTCTTCCATAATATAATATAATATAAATTAATAATTTTTACCTAGGATCAAAAGAACCTAAGTCAAAGCCTCCTAAAGAATCATTACCTGCAGACTCAAAGTTTTTAGGTGCTTTTTCACTTTTTCTTTGATCTATAAGTTCACTTTGTTGAGTGGCTTGTATTCTTGTTCTTTCGTCTTTACGATCTTCTTTTTGTGTTTCTTTTGTTTTTGTAGCTTCTACCTCCATAGATTTAAGCTGCATGTTCATCTGAAACTCTAACTGCATCAACTCTTTTTTGTACATTACTTCTTGAGCTTGTTTTTGTTGGTTAAGCTGTGCTTTTACTTGTTCTAACTGCGCTTGAGACTGGCTAAGCGCTTGTTGTTTTTGCAACTCCATTTGAGCAGATGCTTGCTGTGCTTGTATGTTTGCTTGAGACTGAGCTTGGATGTTTTGTTGTTGCATTTGCTGGTCTCTTTCTAGCTTTCTTTTTCTACGTATTTTTAGCAACTGATTAGCAAGCTTTATGTTTTTTATTTCTCTAAGATCAATAGCGTCAGTCAACTCTATAAGCTGTTGTTGTATTGCCATTTGTATGTTTTGCTCTAACATTGCTTTTTCTTCGTCATCAGGAGTTAACTCTAAAAATATACCAAAGTCATATAAATGCAAACTAGCCATTTCTTCAAGTGTTGCAACATTGTGATTACCTATTTGCTGTATAAAAGCATCTTTTGTTGGTGAATACTCTAATATGTCAGATATTCTAAGCGATAAACACTCTGCAACTTCTGATGTTAAAAACAAACCAGCTTGTAATATATGTCTTGTTGCTGTGTTAGAATTAGCGGCAGCAAGTTTTTGAACACCTACCAAAGCCTTAGGGTCAGGCGTTGCAGCATCTCTAGCTTCGTTTAATCCAGTGGTATCTCTTATCATTTGCATGTAGTAGTTATACGTGCCAATTAAACTCTGCATCTTCTGTCCACCCGAACCTGATTGTATTTCTTGAATTGGCACTTTGCCAGGGTTTGGATCTCCTTCAGAGGTCATTGATCTACCTATAACAGATCCTGTTTGGAAAAACATATTTAAAGCTTCTTGCGGGTTGTAGTTTGTGCCGTTGCCTAAATCTATTTCAGCTAAACCATCAGCATCTAAATAAACACCATCCGGTACCATGCGTGACAGTACTTGTTGTAGCTTTAAATGTGTTAGCTGTATCATGTCAGCGAAACCAGTAATACGACTAACTAGACTTTCTATCTTACCTTTATACATACGTGGAGCTACAATGCTATAATTCATTTTAACTTTAGTAAAGTCGCTCTTAGGTCTTACCATGTTTTTAGCCATTTCCCATTTCAATAGCTTGTCTGTTCCTAAAATTACAGCACCGTCGTAAAGACATTCAATAGATCTTTGTAGCTTCCCAAACCCACCTTCCATGTTTTCTGGTGGATTAAAAGTGTCATCTTTTGGTAAAACTTTATCAGCACCACTACCAGTTTCTTTCACTTTGTAAACCTGGTTCATATATGTTTTATAATTAAAGTATAAAACTTGAACTTTATTGTTATCGTTATCATTACTATTATAACTATTTTTATAAGAGCTTTTGTTTTTTAATATATCTTCAAGATCAACCTCGGTTAAATGTGGAAACTGTTTTGCAAGTTCATTAACCGGTATGTGTTTAACCTCACCAACGTAATATAAATCTTCAAAATAAGGTGATTCAGTGTAAGAGTAAACTAAATTTGCTGGATCAACATAATCTATAACAACACCTTCAGAAGTATTAAAAGTAGTTTTTGCAGCTCCAATACCTAGAACTGTTAAATCGTAATAAAATCTTTTCTTTATCAATTCATAATCACTACCTTCAAACAAAACAGATAAAGCTTGTTCTTCTGCAATTTCAACAGCTTGTTTATAATTTATCTGCATATGAAGTTCTAGTTCTTCTTTAGAACCAGGTAACTCTTCCATGTCACTCTCTTTCATTGATATGCCAAAAGCTTGCTCTGTAAAAGCGTTTAACTCTTGAGTGTCCATATCACCAAGTATAGTTTCCATATACTCAGTACGTTTTTCAACACCGTATGGATCTTGAGAGTAAGCTTTTATATCGTAAGTTCTTTCTGCAATACCGTTTACAACTATGTCAACAAATTTAGGTATAATAGGTACTGGTTTCCAGTCTAAATTAAGATAGGACAAATCACCGTTTATAGATAACTCATCCTTGTATTTTTGTATAGATTGTTCTCCTCTAGCATACAACCTTAGTTTGTGAAAATTATTACTGTGCGAATTATATCTAGAGGAACCTTTATCAGCGTGAAACCACTCAGACTCAATAGCTTGCGCTACTTTTAAACCATACTCATAGCTCATTTTTTCAATATCACTAACAGCTTGACTTGGAAAATATTTATTTATAACAGACTCTGCCATATTTATTTTTTAATTAATTTAGACGTATTGCCTTTGTTCGTATACTTAGCAATATTTATATTTAGTTTAGGTTTTTGTGCTGGGGCATTTGGCCTGTAAAGATGTCTATTGTTAGCCATAATAGCTAATCCAGAGCTAATAGATGCATCATGCTTTGTTCTTTTGTTTATATCAAATCTTGCCCAATCGTTTAGTAATTCATTAAAATAACAATTACCTGTTGATCCATCTTTTTTTATACCAACGTGATCGTTAATGTACATTTCTATAGCTGCAGCGTGAGCTTGTTTTATATCTTCACTTGAATTAGGTATTCCACCAACTTCTTTTTCTGCAACTGATAGTTTATTCCATATTTTATCAGGCCTGTTCATACTAAAACCTCTGTAACCACGTCTTCTGAAATAATACAATAAACGAGGTTTATTATTCTCTGCTAGTATAGGCATACCATAAAATATACAAGCCATTAAAATATCTTCAAAGAATATCTCTGCCGTTTGTGGTCTTGCTAAATACTCTAAGAAAAACGTGTTAGCTGGAGCATCTTCCATGCTGAACTTAGTTAAACCGTGCAAAGCTCCTTTTGATCCAACACCATCCACTGTTCCTGATATATCGTAGCTATCACAACCAAAAGAGCCCATGTGCTCATTGCCAGGCCATTTAACACCATTTTTAATAATACAATTGTTTTGCATGTTTACTGGTGGTACCCAGCTTACTTTAAATCTACCTTTTTTATCTGGATAGAATATAACTTGACTGTCTTTTACACCATTTACCCACTGAAAATTACCTTGAGTTATACCTAATGTTCTAGACATTTCTTCGTTGTAATCTATTTGCTCATATAGTTTAACTAAGTTGAATATACTATTTTTAGTCTCATCTCTAAATGCGTGCTCTGTAGTTCTAGGAAATTGTCTATAAAATTCATTTAAAGCATCTTGATCACCTTTTAAACCATCAGCTTCATTTTGCCAGTTCTCTACAACGCCTATATCTATTAACTCTCCTTGTGGGTCAAAGACATCATGGTCTGGACTATCGAAGACTGGACTTCCGTGTTCATCAATAAATCCTTCGTAGTTCCACTCCATTGGGATAAAAAGAGAATATAAACCAGACGCTGTCTGTCCATTTCTGTTTCGTTTTGTAACATCTGAGGCATTGTATAATTTTTTAAAGTTATCACCTCCTTTATCTAAAGAGTTTGATGTCGATCCCATCATACACTTACCTATAATTCTACTACCTAGTCTAAGGCATGTCTTTGTAACTCTCCAGTTGTTTAAGATATTGTCTGGTCTTTCCCACTTACCACTTTCATCGTGTACTAGTAGTTGTAGCTTTTCACCATCATAACTATTATCACCTGTATTTTTCCAGTCTATAGTTGTATCTAGCCCTTCTATTTCTTCTAGCTTTTCGTTTGTTGTAATCTTCTTTCTAGTAAACTTAGACGCAGGTACTCTATAGGCAAGTTCGGATTTAGGCCGATCCATACCATCTTGAATAGGACTAAAGAAAAACGGGTAGTTAATTGATATAGGTACAATTTTGTCGGTAAACATTTTCTTAGCATCAGCTCCTGTTTTAGATAAAACACCAAACCTTGAATCTGTTGAAATTGTAGCTTGATTAACTGTCTCAGCAGAGGACATAAAAGAAAATCCAGATCTTCTGTTTTTAAGATAGCACATACCGTAGCATCTCTTATCCGCTTTACACGCTTCCCAGAATATATAGAACAGTCTATTTGCTTCTCTAAAATCTGGCGCACCTACATCAATCTTGCTCCATTGCAAGTACATGTAATGAGTACCAGTAATGTAGGTATTCGTCCCATTATTATTAAACCAAAAGCCTTCATCTCTTCGTTTAAACTCTTCGTCAATGTACTCGTGCCATTGTTCTTTGTTTTGTTCTGGGTAGGCTTTCCAGTCAAATATGCTTTTAAGTCTTGATAGTTCTTTAGGATATTCAAATTGTTTCCATTTTTTTTCTTTGTTGCTATACACACTACCTACTTTTGGCAACGCTATTTTAAAATTCTGTATCTCGTATATCTCACCTATTTGACCATTCCTAGATATAACTACAAGATCATGCTCTTTGTTATAACCATAATCCCATTTCTTACCTTTATTAAGTCTACTAATTGTAGTTTTCTTAATAGGTTCAACAACGTTGTATAAACTTTGCTTGTACATTATCTAGATCTACCTTCTGCAAAACCTTTAAACGCTTGTTTTTCTACTTCTTTAGGTTTGTTGTTCAACAAGTCTTCTTCTTCTTGTATTCTGTTTAGTATTTCAAACGCATCAAATATAGCTAGTTTCTTTGTTGCTGCGGCATTTTTTAGTTTGTCAGCTGTTAAGTCGTCGTCTGAATCAACAATGGCTTCTTTAGCAACCTTAATAAGTTCCTCAACAGCTTTATGTCCAGCTTGGATTATACTCTTCTTCGTCTCCTTGATATTCATATTTGATTGTAATAAAATTTGATAAAACTCTATATAGTTTTTGACCATCTATAATAAACTCGTATTCCGAGCTAGGTCTAAAACCTATTAAATCACCTTTGTTAACCGTACCATCAGTGTGTTTGACAATACCAACTAAAGGTTTTTCTTTATCTACATTTAGTTTGTCTGTAGATTTTACTGGTGCTACAAAACAATATCCTTTTTGCGCTTGCCATTCAGTATCTTTGTATAAGAATATTTGATCTGGTTGTACTAAGTATGTTTCTTCGTCAATATAACCTCTACTATTTTTCTCTATACCAAGCTGATTATGCCACCTTCTAAATACGTTGTGATGCACTATAACTGTATCACCAATTTTTATATCTGTATCACCAACTGTAGGTATTGATTTAACTATAGCTTCTCTACTAACGTGTTGATGGCTGAATATCTCAGTGTTAACTATCAGCTCTTTACCGTCTATATTTTTTGTATTGTTGTATCTAGAATTTAAAGGTGCCACAACAAAGTTGTAAACACTCTTCATTAGTATTGTAAATTATACTCTACAGAAACAGCCATGTTCTTATTAAAGTCTTTCCAAGGCAGTACATCTTTACCTTTTTTAATATAAACACTAAACTTACTTTCCTCTTCAATAATATCACATATAGTATGACCACCATACACTTCTTGCCCTACGGCATAGTGCATGGCGTCATTCTTATAATCTTTACCTATACTAATCTTTCTTATCAGCTTCGACATCTTCAGGGTACGCTATAGCACCATCATTAATGTTAATATCTACTTTCCCATAAAGATCTTCAAAAGATTTTTGTAGAGTTTGCATTTGAGTTTGTAGACCAGTAACTTGATGTAGCATACCGTGCTTTCTACTTTCTAAATTACCAATTTCCATTTGAGCTCTATTAAGATTGTTTACAAGTGCTTGTAAGCTTTCTAACTCTTCTTTTGTTATGTTTTGTGGTTTAAGGTCCACAACCTTTTTTGTTTTTGCCATTTTATTTAATTTAAGTTAATTTAATTTATAATCCGTGAATTGATAATAAGTAGCTGTTCACGTCAGCTATTTCTTGTGCTGTTAACCCTCTTTGCCAAATTGCAGCTTCATGTACTATGCCGTCAAAAAAATCAGCTGACCCAGCTAAAGAACCAAGTACAGTAAACTCAATACCGCTTGGATTTTCACCAGAAGCTTCGTTAGATGATGTGTCAACATCTGCGGTTAATGCAACACCGTTTTTCATAAAAATAAATCTATTTGATGCGCCAGCACTTCTATTTACTAAAATCACCATCTTTTCACCAGTATCAAAAGTATCAGCGGGAAGCACAGCATCAGTTGTTATATTACTACCACTACCTGATGTAGTTGTTTTTATTCTAAGTGTAGTATTGTTTGAAATTTGAAACATTTCACCAGTTCCGTCAGAAAAAATAGTTCCAGATGTATTTGATTCTCTTGTTAAAACTAAAGCAATACAAAAACCTCCATTATCAGCAACATCAATTTTAGTAAAATCATAGTGGTCACTATTATCTCTTTCAAAATCTAAACCACCATCACTAGTTACCTCGGCTTGATTACCACTTGTTCCTTGTTCTGCATCACGACTATTACCAGATGAATCAGTCCATCTAGCAGCTGTTACACCAGTATTATTTTTAAGCCATAAAGCTAAGTTTAAAACTGGTGCAGGAATTGTTCCACTAGTTGCTTCTTGTAGATCCATAGGCGTATAACCAGATCCAAGAGAAGTAATACCACCTCCAATACCTAGACCAATCATTAAGCTCTATTTCTGTAATCTGGTCTTGGAGCTACATAAACTACGCAAGAGCCAGAGTTTAACTCTACATTGTCCCACATACCATATATAGTAATACCTTTTGGAAATATATCTGTAGTTGTTACTGCATCTGCATCTTCGTTGCTTTCTGCTGTTGTATCTACACCTGTAGCATTCCAGTGACTGTCTACAGCTAACACATCAGTACCTATGAATGCAGTATCACCCATACCCATGTTAACACCTCCGTCAAGACTTTCTAAAACTTGAAAAGTAACATCTGTTGTCATTGTTATAGCGCTAACATAATACTTAGCAGTTGCTGCTGTTAAAAGTAACTTAGCTCCGTCTCCTGTTAAAAACGTTGATCCAAATTGACCAAAGCCATAAGCTACTTCTGTTGAATTTTGTCCCATAATTTATTTTTTTACTTTTTCTAGTGAGCGTCCGCCAAAGTAAGCACCGATCACTGTTATTAATACTAATTGTAATAAGTCTGTCCATTTATCTTCTACTTTAAAGCTAATAACACCACCATCGATAAATATCAATAATACTGTTGCTACAACTAAAAAGACTAGAACTAATGGTCTTATATTTTTGCTTAGCCATGAATCTGAGTTCATGTCCATTTTCCATCTCTCTGTTACTTGCTTCTGCATCTCAGCTTCGTAACCCATTATCATATCTTTTATTTTAAGCTCTGCTTCAAGCTTTTCTTCTTTAGATGTGTGTAAGTTATCTATAACTCCACCTACACTCTTAACAAGACTTGCCGCTCCTGCAGATAATAGTTTATTTATCATATGTTTTTTTTTAATAACCACCTCCACCACTACCACCACTACTACTACTTGTGTTGTTAGATGTTCTAGAAGTAATTTGTGGGTTTGCAACTGTACGTGGAGTAGAAGTTGTTTGTATGTTTGACGTATTGTTGGTTATAGATTCGTGACTTACACCAGCCATATAACCAACTCTATTCCTAAAAGTATGAGTGTGATAACCTTTTAATCCTATACGTATAGCGTGAGCAACAGCTTGTCTAGTGTTAGAGTATAAAGGCATACCATTTATTGTTGTTAATATCATATATTTGCTTGTTTTTCCCAAGGAAAATCATCACCTGCTTCCTTCCATGTACCATCTATTTTAATCATATCTTTTCCATTTATAGTTTCTCTTGGGTAAGTTACGCCATCGTAGTAAACGTGGTCATCTCCATAAGCTAGCTTACCTAGCTTCATGTCAGTAGCATGTCTCATTTCATGCAACAAAACTTGTTCTTCTTCCATACTATTAGGTGGTATTTTATCGTTAATAAATATACTGCCATCCATGTTGGCTTCACCTAATATTCCTTCATCTAACTTTTTTCTTATAACTGGTGTTCCAGGTACAGATGCGTCACCACCAGCTTCTTTGTCAAATCTAAATTTAGTTTTTAATTCACCACTAACAGCGTATGGCTGTCTTGAGGTACCTAGTTTAAATGCCATTATCTATTTGGGTCTTTAATCATATCATCTATTGCTTTATTATAAACCTTATCTGTATATGATTTGTTTTTATAGAATTTACTTCGCTGTGATGTTGGCATGTCTTCTTCACCTAACAATATACGATATATTCTATTTATTAATTGTTTACATTTGTACGACGTGCTATACACGCTGTACTTAATTGTAGTACGATTTC
>Ga0307995_1000248_pt1 | contig 38775 bp, 39 predicted proteins | sample EllFjometagen262_FD_203132 | JGI IMG/M metagenome (GOLD analysis project Ga0307995, IMG submission 203132) | Marine microbial communities from Ellis Fjord, Antarctic Ocean - #262 | ecosystem: Environmental > Aquatic > Marine > Unclassified | place: Southern Ocean | collected 2014-11-02 | reverse complement strand
TTCATTTCAGCCATAACCTTAGTAAGGGCTGCAGTTAAAGTAGTTTTTCCATGGTCAACGTGACCAATCGTTCCCACATTTACGTGTGGTTTGGTTCTTTCAAATTTCTCTTTTGCCATTTCTAATCCCCTATTAAGTATTTAATTTTTCAATAACATCTTCAGCAACATTTCTTGGAGCTGCTGTATATTTAGCAAATTCCATAGAGTAGTTCGCACGACCTTGAGACATTGAACGAAGATCCGTTGCATAACCAAACATCTCCGCCAAAGGAACCTCTGCTTTGATTTGCTTGCCTGCTGGAGTATCATCCATAGCATTTACAATACCTCTTCTTCGATTCAAATCACCCATAACATCGCCCATATAATCTTCAGGTGTTGATACTTCAACCTTCATCATTGGCTCTAGTAATTGAGGATTAGCAAGTTTTACACCTTCTCTAATACACATAGATGCTGCAATTTTAAAGGCCATTTCGTTAGAATCAACATCATGATATGAGCCATCATAAACAGTCACTTTAACGTCAACTAATGGGAATCCAGCAATAACACCGTTTTGCATCTGCTCTTGAACGCCCTTATTAACCGCAGGAATATATTCTTTAGGAATAACGCCACCCTTAATTTCGTCTACAAATTCATATCCTACACCTGGCTCTTGTGGCTCTATTCTCAAATAGACATGTCCATATTGACCACGGCCGCCTGATTGTTTTGCAAATTTGTGTTCGTGCTCTACAAGCTTTGTAATGGTTTCACGATAGGCCACTTGAGGGGCGCCAACATTACAACCAACATCAAACTCACGCATCATGCGATCTACAATAATATCTAAGTGAAGCTCACCCATACCGGCAATTATAGTTTGCCCAGATTCTTCATCTGTGGAGACTCTAAAAGATGGATCTTCATTAGCTAACTTGCCTAATGCAATACCCATTTTTTCCTGATCAGCTTTAGTTTTGGGCTCAACTGCAACAGCAATAACTGGCTCAGGAAATTCCATTCTCTCAAGAATAATTTTATCTTTCATGTCACATAACGTATCACCAGTTGTAACGTCTTTTAAACCGATAGCTGCAGCAATATCTCCAGCCCTTACTTCTTTAATTTCTTCACGATCATTTGAGTGCATCTGCACAATTCGTCCAATACGCTCTTTCTTGTCTTTAGATGAGTTGTATACAAAATCACCTGACTTCAATACTCCTGAGTAAACCCTGAAGAAAGTTAGGTTACCAACAAAAGGATCAGTAGCAATCTTAAAAGCTAGAGCAGCAAAAGGCTCATCATCTTTAGGCGGTCTTATTCCTATTGATTCATCTTTATCATCAAGTATTCCAGAAATAGGATCGACATCTTCTGGAGAGGGCATATACATTACCATGGCATCTAAAACTGCTTGTACGCCTTTATTTTTAAATGCCGAACCACAAAACATTGGAATAATCTGATTCGCAATTGTCTGAAGTCTAATTCCTTCTTTAATTTCATCAGCTGTCAAATCACCTTCATCAAGGTATTTCTCCATAAGAACTTCGTTAGCTTCTGCTGCAGATTCAACCATGAATTCACGTTTCTCATCAGCCAGACTTTGCAACTCACTCGGGATATCTTTAACCTCATAAGTTAGGCCTTGATCTGCTTCATTCCAATAAATAGCCTTCATCCTGATCAAGTCAATTACACCTGCAAATGCCTCTTCTGAACCAATAGCAATTTGCATAGGAACAGGGTTTGCGCCTAATCTTGTTTTAATTTGATCGCAAACGCGCAGAAAGTCTGCACCTGCACGATCCATCTTATTAACAAAACCAATTCTCGGCACGTTATATTTGTTTGCTTGTCTCCAAACTGTTTCAGATTGTGGCTCTACACCACCAACTGCACAAAAAACGGCGCATGCGCCGTCTAATACTTTAAGTGACCTCTCAACTTCAATCGTAAAGTCAACGTGGCCGGGAGTATCAATAATATTAATTCGGTGATCATCAAATTGACCATCCATTCCTTTCCAGAAACAAGTGGTTGCAGCTGACGTAATTGTAATACCACGCTCCTGCTCTTGTGCCATCCAGTCCATTGTGGCTCCACCATCATGGACCTCGCCAATTTTATGAGTTCGGCCTGTATATAAAAGTATGCGCTCTGTAGTAGTTGTTTTACCGGCATCAATATGTGCCATGATTCCTACGTTACGATAACGGTTAATTGGAGTAATTCTTACCATGATTGAGTCCTTAACTTACCAGCGAAAATGAGCAAATGCTTTATTCGCATCAGCCATTCTGTGTGTATCTTCTTTCTTTTTAAATGCAGTACCACGGTTTTGAACCGCGTCAAGCACTTCGCCTGCCAACCTAAGTTTCATACCTTTTTCACCGCGCTTTCTTGATGCCTCAATAATCCAACGCATTGCCAATGCAACCTTACGGTCAGATCTTACTTCAACTGGCACTTGGTATGTAGAACCACCAACACGACGAGATTTGATTTCAACTGCTGGACCAATATTTTCAAGGGCTTTTTTGAATGTTTCAACTGGCTCAGCATTTCCTTTAGATTCAATAGTATCTAGCGCCTCATAAACAATCTTTTCTGCAACTGATTTTTTACCGTCCAGCATTAGAATATTTACAAATTTAGCTAGTACAAGATCATGGTACTTAGGATCTGGCAATATTTTTCTTTTTGGTGCAGCTCTTCTTCTCATATTAGTCTTCTCTTAATAAATTAGGTTTTAGGTTTTTTTGTGCCGTATTTTGATCGGCCTTGCATTCTTCCATCTACGCCTGTTGTATCTAATGCTCCACGAACAGTGTGGTAACGAACACCAGGTAAATCTTTAACACGACCACCGCGAATAAGGATCACTGAGTGCTCTTGTAAGTTATGTCCCTCTCCACCAATATAAGTTGTAACTTCAGCAGAGTTAGTTAATCTAACACGAGCAACCTTTCTTAGAGCAGAGTTTGGTTTCTTTGGTGTTGTTGTATAAACTCGGGTGCATACGCCACGTTTTTGCGGGCAGCTGTCCAACGCTGGGACACCAGTTTTAACAATCTTCTTGCTTCTTGGATTTCTTACCAATTGGTTAATCGTTGACATAAATGTTAATACTCCAATGTAAATTTAATTTTTCGCCACATAGCGGGGTCAATAAAGCGGGCAATTATACTTTGGTGCTGACTCTAATGTCAATCAATATTAGTCTTTTTTTACTATACTTTCAAAAAATGATGTGCAGGCTGAGTAAACCATCTTAAAGACTTCATCAAACTTTCCTTCATAATAAGGATCAGGAATGCTGCCTCCATTAAGCCCCTTAGAAAAATTAAGTAATAATTCAACCTTAGAAATACCCCCAACAGGGTAGATTGATTTCAGTCTCTCAAGGTTATCTTCGTCCATAGCGATTATAAAGTCATAATAATAAAAATCACTTTCATGGACTTGTCTTGCTCTCTGGTTTGATAAATCTATTCCATAGTTTTTAGAAGCTGCCAGAGATCTTGTATTAGGTGGATTTCCTATATGATAAGCATGGGTACCAGCAGAATCAATATCAAAACTTCCAGACTGGTTATTTTTATCTACAATAGAGCGAAAAGCTCCTTCAGCAGTTGGTGAACGGCAAATATTACCCATACATACAAACAGAATTTTGTTTTTTAATTGCACTTGTAATTCTTTAATATCTAAACAGCATTAATTATAGGGCCCAAAATAATTAAATAATATTTATAATCTACTTATATAACAACGACCAATCTTTTATAGCCCGTGGGTAAATCATTAATAGAAATTGCTAAAGCAGTAATCCAAACTGAAGCTGATTCTGTTCTCTTATTAAAAGACAGAATAGATCAAAAATTCGATGAAATTTGTAATCTCATTAGATTTTGCAAAGGAAAAGTTATTCTTGTTGGAATGGGAAAATCAGGGCATATAGCAAAAAAAATTGCCTCAACTTTAGCTTCCACAGGAACTCCCTCATTTTACTTACACCCAGGAGAAGCAGGTCATGGCGACTTAGGCATGATTAATTCTAATGATGTTGTAATTATGATTTCATATTCTGGTGAATCTGACGAAATCATCTCATTACTCCCCGGAATCAAAAGAATCTATACTCCAATTATTAGCATGACTGGGAATATTAACTCCACTCTAGCTATGTCTAGTGAATTTCACTTAGATGTTAGTGTTAATAAGGAAGCGTGTCCTAACAACCTTGCTCCAACATCAAGCACTACAGCAGCATTAGTAATGGGAGATGCTATAGCAGTCTCACTCATGTCAGTAAATAACTTTACCTCTGAAGATTTTGCAATGTCTCACCCTTCAGGAACCCTTGGAAGACGCTTATTAACTCTAGTTTCAAGCATTATGAAGGAGGGTCTTGACATTCCAATTGTTTCAAAAGAGACATTACTTATTGACAGCCTTTTAGTAATGACTAAAAAATCACTTGGTATGGTGTTAATTGCTGAAGATGAAAAGTTAATAGGGATATTTACAGATGGTGATTTAAGAAGGGCAATTGAAGCAAATGTTAATTTTCAAAAACTATCTATTCAAGAAGTGATGACAAGAAATTGCAAGTCAATCGCACCACACGAAACTGCTCTAATTGCAATGCAACTAATGGAAAGTAATAGCTTAAATTCACTGCCCGTTGTAGATTCAGAAAACCGAATAGTAGGCGCTATAAATATGCATACGTTGATTCAAGCGAAATTATTCTAGCTATCTAAGTTTCATTTTCACCATTAGGTAGTAACTCAAAAAATAAAAATGAACATTAAACACCTCTTATTAAATATTAAAAAAACAACTCATTCATTTGAAGTTTCAGGACTATCATTAAATTCAAAAACTCTTCAAAAGGGGGATGTTTTTATTGCGCTTCAAGGTGAAAAAAATCATGGCTCTGAATACATTGACAATGCAATTGAAAATGGCTGCATAGCTGTTTTAATAGAAGACAAAGAAATTGATTGTACAGTTCCAACTATTGAAATTGAAAACCTTAAAGCTAAACTTTCAACTCTTGCTGAAAACTTTTACACTCATGCAAAAAAAGTGGATCTTATTGCGGTAACTGGAACAAATGGGAAAACGTCAGTAAGTTATTTTATTTCACAGCTGTTAAGTTCGTTAAAAATTAAGAATGGTGTTATTGGAACTCTTGGCATTAGCAGCTCAGATAAGAAGACCATTAATACAACGCCTGACATTTTTACAATATATAGAACGCTTCAGGATTACAGCGAACAAGGCATTGAAATAGCCATTATTGAGGCCTCTTCTCATGCATTAGTTCAAAACAGACTTGAAGGGCTGTCATTTATTCAAGGTATATTTACTAACCTTACCCAAGATCACTTGGATTATCATCAAACGATGGATAACTATCGCGACGCCAAAGGCAAATTATTTGAAAGCGCCCTAACAACAAAATCCATCATAAATCGAGACGATGATAATCATGATTATTTTTTAAATATTGCCGCTGACAAAGGTCCTATTACTTTTGGGATCAGCGATTTAGACTTATTCAAAAGCAGTGAAAAAGGATTCATCTGTCAGCTCAATAACTTTGTCTTTGAACTACCATTAGTTGGTCAATTTAATCTTTCGAATGCTCTTGCAGCATACACTAGCCTTAGCTGTATGGGCCATAGCGATGAGTCTTTAATGCCTTTACTTGCAAAACTTTCACCTCCTCCAGGAAGGATGCAGCAACTTCAGAAAAGTAACATTTGGGTTGACTATGCTCATACGCCGGATGCTCTATTTAATGCGCTGGTAACGTTTAAAACACATTATCCTGAATTTAAAATCAGAGTTCTTTTTGGGTGTGGAGGAGATAGAGATAAAACCAAAAGACAGTTAATGGGGAAGATTGCAAGTGAAAATGCTGACAGTATAATTCTTACAAACGACAACCCAAGAGGCGAAAGTCCAGAAAAAATTATTGACGATATACTTGGTGGAATTAAAGTAGAAAATGATGTTCAGGTAATCTTAGATCGAAAACATGCAATAGAAACCGCAGTAAAAACCTTGGGGGAAGATGAGGTATTACTTATTGCAGGTAAGGGCCACGAAACAACGCAAACTATAGGTGATCAAATTTTTCAGTTCAGTGATATTGAGGTTGCATTAGATGCTTTCATCTGACACTGATAAAATAAGCAAAGTCATTAATGGTCAATCAAGCTCAAATAAAGCAGTCAAATTTAAGGGTGTCTGTACCGACACTAGAAGTGTAGTTTCTGAGAAGCTTTTTATTGCACTTGAAGGTGGTAATTTTGACGGTCATGACTTTATTCAGCAAGCAGAAGATTTAGGTGCAAGCGCTGTTATTTCTCATAAAAAAATTCACTCAAATTTACCTATTATTGAAGTGAGTAACTCAGAAATAGCATATCAAAAATTAGCCGCTTGGCATCGTCAGTCATACTCACCAGTTGTAATTGCAATTACTGGAAGCAATGGAAAAACCTCAACAAAAAATATGCTTCACTCAATTTTGTCATTACACGGCCCAACACTTTCAACAAAAGGAAATCTTAATAATCATTTAGGTGTTCCAAAAACACTTTTAGAACTTGAAAAAAATCACCAATACTGCATTATTGAAATGGGCGCAAATCACCTACATGAAATTGAGCTTCTATGCAGCTTAGCTCAGCCTGATATAGCAATCATTACAAATGCGAATAATGCTCATCTTGGAGAGTTTGGAAGCGAAGCGAGATTAGTAAAAGCAAAAGGAGAGATTCTAGAGTCTTTATCTGAAAATGGCATTGCAATAATGAATAAGTCTTCGCCTCATGTTGATACATGGAAAAAAATGTCTAGCACTAAAACTCTTATTTTTTTTGGAAATGAAAGCGACATATATGCCAGTGATATTATGCAAAAAAATTCTACTCTAAACTTTAATCTCAACTTTAATCTTAGCTCTATAAATATAACTCTTTCAATGATTGGATTGCATCAAATAGATAATGCATTAGCAGCTTCGGCTTGCGCAATTAAACTTGGAATCAGTCCTCATTTGATAAAAAAAGGTCTTGAGAATTCGCTTTGTGAAAAAGGTCGACTTGAATTAATTGAACTTCAAAATTTCACCTTACTTGACGATAGTTATAATGCAAATCCACAGTCAATGAAAGTAGCAATAGATTCATTAAAAAATTTCCCTGGAAAAAAAGTTTTAGTACTAGGCTCGATGGCGGAGCTTGGTAAAGATTCAAAAAAGCTTCATCAAGAAATTGGAGATTATGCGCGTGAAGCAAATATAGATAGTCTTCTAACAATTGGTCAAGAAGCTCAAAACTTTAAAGGCAATCATTTTGATAATATTGAATCAATATTTAATGAGATAAGTGCACAGCATAAAGGTGCAACAATTTTAATCAAAGGTTCGAGAATGATGAAGCTTAATGCATTGGTTGATATTTTAATAAATACCTCAAACTCTTCTTGACCTTTGCATGAAACATGGCGATAATTACGCAGCTGCGCTCGTGGCTCAACTGGATAGAGTACTCGGCTACGAACCGAGCGGTTGCAGGTTCAAATCCTGCCGAGCGCACCAATATTTAAACAAATTTGCTCTAAACATTACGAGTCTTTGATAGAATTAGCATCATGATGACTCTTCCTAATATAATTACCCTATCAAGAATCTTTTTGATTCCTCTCTTTGTTGGATTATTTTATTTACAGCCAAACTACCTAGACGGAGAGCCTCTTAGTTGGATTAATAACTCTATTGTGGCAATTTATATCCTTATTAGTGCTACTGACTTTATTGATGGATTTTTAGCTAGAAGACTAAATCAAGAATCTGCACTTGGGGCATTTCTTGACCCAGTGGCAGACAAGTTAATGGTTTGTACGGCGCTTATTCTATTAATAGATTACTATCACACTTGGTATATCACGATTCCATCAATAATTATAATATCGAGGGAAATTCTTGTTTCTGCGCTTAGAGAATGGATGAGTGAAGTTGGTAAAAGAGCGAAAGTTGCAGTGTCTTGGATTGGAAAATCCAAAACATTTGTTCAAATGATCGCCATACTATTTCTTTTGATTCATCAGCCATTATTCTTTTTTTCATATAATGAGATAAATATAATGGGTCGCACCCTGCTCTTTGCTGCAACAATTCTCACCCTCTGGTCTGGAATAAAATATCTAATTGCAGGCTTAAAAACATTTGACAGTTAGAAAAAAAACACTATAATTTCCAACCTTGTGCGGGAATAGCTCAGCTGGTAGAGCATCACGTTGCCAACGTGAATGTCGCGAGTTCGAATCTCGTTTCCCGCTCCAAATTCTAAGTGTTTTTATTGGCCTGAATCAAAAGGATTTTTTTAATTTAAACTCAATTGGCTGGGTAGCAAAGCGGTTATGCAGGGGCCTGCAAAGCCTTATAGACCGGTTCGACTCCGGTCCCAGCCTCCAATCAAAAAAAACTCGATTTCATCGAGCTTTTTTATTGGAAAATTCTACTAATTGCACTCTTTAAAAACTAGTGCCTGGCACTTTTCACACTTACTCTTGTCAAGTCGATCATATAAAACATTAATAGCATCAGCCTTTGAATCAAAAAAGTTATCTCGCCCAATCTCATTAACAAAGTTTACTTTTTCCATAAACTCATAAGTTGTAGATTTTACTGCGACGAAATATAAACTACCATTCAGAGCTTTTAGTCGATTATTTTCTATTAAAAGTGCCTCTATTCCATCAAGATCAATAAAGTTAACGCCACTTGCAACAATCAAGATATGGTAAATCCTCTGATTATCAACAATCTGACTTATTTGTTTTTGAATATGATTGATTGAGCCAAAATATATTGACATATCAATACGAATTATCTTGAGCTGAGGGCATTGAACTAAAGGCGCCTTTCTAATACTTTGCAACCTTCTATCGCCCTCACCTGGAGGCGTCCCAAATGCTAGGGTATGAACATCTGGAGTGGATGTCTTGGCAATAAAAAGCATTAACGATAATAATACCCCTAGATATATCGCAAACTCTAACTCAAAAAATATAGTCGCAAGAAATGTTGCCGTAAAAATAACGCTCTCAGATTTACTGTATGTAAACGTTTTTTTAATGTTTTTAAAGTCTATAAGATTGTACGCTACAAGCAAAATGATTCCGGCCATAGCGGCAAGTGGTAAATACGATATTAGTGGCGCCACTAAAAGCACAATCGCCATCAGAAAGAGTGCGGCAAGGATTGCAGACAATGGGGTTCTAGCTCCAGATTCGAAGTTAACGCCTGACCTTGTGAAAGATCCAGAAGATGCGTAACTTGAGAAAAAGCTGCCTACCATATTAGATGCTCCTTGACCAATAAACTCCTGATTAGCATCAATTCTTTGGTTGGATTTAGTAGCAATAGATCTTCCAATTGAAGAAGCTTCAATCAGTCCTAAAAGTGCAATTGCAAACGCCTCTGGCGCAAGTGATTTTAAAGAGTTTAATGAAAAGTCAGGCGTTGATAATGGCGGAAAGTAAGCCGGCATAGCTCCAATAGTTTTAATGCTGTCAGTAAAGCCACTTAAATAAAAAGCCAGCAGTCCACCAACAAACATACCAATTAATAAATTTGGAAACTTTGGTTTTAAAATTTTAACAACGATTGCACTTATTAAGGTTCCCAGACCAACAATTAGAAGATAGATGTTAAATCCCCCAACTCCTGTATATATATCGAACCAAGTATTAAGAAAATCCTCACCTCTAGGGATATCAACTCCTAAAATATAGGGAATTTGACTACTTGCAATCAATAGTGCTGCACCAGCGGTAAATCCAATTACGACATTGTGAGAAACAAAATTTACTAACATACCAAACTTAGCTAGACCAAAAACTAATTGGTATACGCCCGCTAAAAAAGTTAGCGTCAAAGCTAGAGATACAAACTCTGCGCTGCCAGGCTCAGCATACTTGCTAACCGCTGCAAAAACAACAATTGAAATAGCAGTTGTTGGGCCAGAAACTAAATGAAAGGATGATCCAAATAATGCAGCAATTATAGGGACAACCATCGCTGTATAGAGGCCGTATTCTGGAGGCATACCTGCAATCGTAGCAAAAGCAACGCTTTGAGGTAGGACAATAATAGCGCCCGTCAATCCTGCAAAAAAATCAGCCTTAATTGTCTCTATAGTGGTCAATCTAAACCAAGCTATAAAAGGGAAAATTTTGGCTAATTGAAACATAAGTTTATAGGTTTAAAATGAGTCGTTTATTAATGGGTGTCAGATTATATAGTAATTCATATGCATTCAAAGATCTCAGGTAATATTTAATAATGATCAGTCGCGCTAAGTTTGAACAAAAATCATATAAACAACTGTTCCACTCACAATACTTAATAGGGCATTTCTCTTATAAATATGAAGTCCAGTGGTTACAAGCAATGCAATGAAAGTATAAACAATTTCAAATGTTAAGTATTCAACATCCTTCAACATATATATTACAAGTATTGTCATCACCATTGGTGGCGTACTTTTTGAAATGTAATTAAGCAAAGAGCTCTCTTGACCTTTACCAAAAAGTAAAAATGGTGTCAGCCTTGTAACATAAGTTGATACTGTCATCACAAGCATAACAGCTAGAAGGTAATTTATTTCATTCATTAGAGTTTGTTTTGATTAAACGTAATAGAACTATCGAGCCGATTGAAAGAATGATGGCTACTAAAAGCATATGTTTTATGAAAAAAAATAGAGCAATACCAGATGCGATAAATGCAATTATGAATGGCAGTAATCTTTTCACCTTAATCCACTGCTCAATAAGTAGTACCACAAACAAAGCAGTAGCCGCAAACTCCATTCCATTAGTATTAAATGATAAAGCATTTGCAGTTAAGGCGCCAATAGTGCATCCCAATACCCAATACATTTGAGCAAATAGAGTTATGAAGAAATAATAGCGCTCCTTAGTAAAGTGTTTAGGGACTTTAATTGTTGTCATCAGCGCATAAGTCTCATCAGTTAAACCAAAAATTAGATACAACTTTCTAAGATTCCAATTTCCAAAGCTTTCAAGAAAAGCAAGGCCATAGAACATATGCCTTGAGTTCAAGAAAAATGTTGAAATTGCAATTTCTAATAAGCCTATTCCAGAAGAAAGGAGGCCAATTGCCATAAACTGAGCAGCGCCAGCATAAACAAAAATACCCATCAACGATGCAAAATACCATGGGTATCCTAGCTCCTGAAATAGAAGGCCAAATGCAATTCCTAGGGGGACAAAACCAAATAGGATTGGGAGCGATATTTTTAATGCAGAGCGAATCATTTTTACAATTTTAATTTTGTGTTATTAATAATTTAAATGGCAATTCAGGTGCGTAATCAATCAGAAAAAAAATAAAAGGTATATATTAATTCATGTATACTTTTATCCTAAGAAATGAGCACCTAATAATTCTAAATTATATCACTATATATTAGTAAAATCTAATATAATGCAAACCATGTACTCATCAGAAATCTAATAAAACCATTTAATAAAATAAAGAATTTATGTCTCAACTAGTACCACCACACGCAAGCAATGAACTCAAGATACTTGCGTTAAAAGGCGATGAATTAAAAACAGAGCTAAAAAAATCAGACGCAATGACTAAATTAGTTTGCTCGTCAAGAGAATTTGGTGATTTGATTATGCTCGGTATTGGTGGCTTTACCCCGCTAGAAGGCTTTATGGGTAAATCTGATTGGCTGAGTGTGTGCAAAAATATGACATTAGAAAATGGAACTTTTTGGCCTATTCCGATTACACTTTCTACCGATGATGAAGAGTTAAAAGTAGGTCAAGAAGTTGCTATTGTGTACGAAAAAAATAATGAAGTGATAGCCACAATGCTTATTTCTGAAAAATACTCAATAGACAAAGAGCTAGAGTGTAATGAAGTTTTCAAAACTAACGACATTAACCATCCAGGTGTTGCCTTAGTTAAAGCCCAAGGAAAATACAATATTGCAGGAGCAGTAAAAGTTTTATCAGATGGGGGCTTTCCAAAGCAATATGGCAATCTTTACATGACGCCTTCTGAAACGCGATCTTATTTTGAAGAAAAAAAATGGTCAACTATTGCTGCATTTCAAACTCGAAACCCTATGCATCGCTCTCATGAATATTTAGCTAAAATTGCTATAGAGATATGTGATGGAGTAATGATTCACTCTACTTTAGGTGAGCTAAAGCCAGGCGATATTCCTGCTGATGTTCGCTCTAAATCTATATCAGCACTAATTGAAAATTACTTTGTTGACAATACTGTACTGCAGTCTGGATATCCATTGGACATGAGATATGCTGGCCCAAGGGAGGCATTACTTCATGCACTATTTAGGCAGAATTATGGGTGCTCTCACCTCATAGTAGGTCGCGATCATGCTGGTGTTGGTGACTATTATGGACCATTTGATGCTCACAATATTTTTGATGAAATTGAAAATGAACTAGTAACTAAGCCCTTAAAGATTGATTGGACATTTTGGTGTGAAAAATGCGCTGGAATGTCAAGCATGAAAACTTGCCCGCATGAACAGGAAGATAGGCTAATGCTTTCAGGCTCTAAATTAAGGCATCTTCTTAGTGAAAATCAAGAAGTTCCTGATAATTTTTCAAGACCCGAAGTTGTAGAAATTCTTCGCAAGTACTACTCTGGAATTAAAGACAGTGACAAAGTAAAAGTTAAACTCAAAGGACACTCTGCAAAATAGATTAGATTAAAGTCGAGAATGAATCAACAATTCTGGTCTATTAGTTATAAGTTTTCTGGTTCTATAAAAATTGAATTTTAAATGCACATATATTCTACAATCTTATGCTCGTAAATACAGTGAATTTAATATGGGAAAGCATCCCATAGTATTACTAAAAAAGGAAAAAATATAATATGATATCCATTAACCCATTTTCTGAAATTTCAGCGTTTATTCCATCTTTTGTCATGCAAACTTATGTAGTTGCAATGTTTGTTCTTGTCATAGGCGCCACACTTTTTGATGTAGTACATAAAAAGAGTGCTAAATATTTCTTTAATAATTCAGTAAAAGCAAAAAAATCAGCAACTAGAAATGTAGGCTCTGGAGAGAAAGCATCAATTGCCTTTAAAACTGCAACTAATGAAATATTAACTTCATCAGAATTTTGCGGCATTAGAAGAAGGCTTGCACATCTACTTACAATGTATGGATTTATCATATTTGTGATCGCTACAGTAGTGATGATCTTTTCTTATTCAACTCCTAATGCAATGACTCCTGTAACCTGGCCAATAGCTTGGCATTTAGGTGCAGCTATGCTCTGCGTTGGTGGGTATTGGTTTTGGTTTTTTATAAGAGTTGATGTCGCGGCTGAAGGCAATAAATGGTACAGGGTAATTAGAGCAGATTTATTTGTTCTATCTCTTTTAGCTATGTCTACTTTCGCCCTTATCTGGTCTTACATGCAGTCAAATGAAATTGATGTATGGCAAACTATATTTTTTGGGTTATTTATTGGAGCCAGCACTATTCTATTCGGCGGTGTTTTATGGTCAAAATTTGCCCATATGTTTTATAAGCCTGCTGCAGCTTATCAAAAGCGTATTACTAAAGCTGATGGTTCAAGAGAAAACCTTCCTGAGCCTGCTGATATGCCAGAGAAATTTGGTCTTGGAATTAAACGTGAAGCGCCAAGACACTACTAATAATAACTAATTTTCGGAGAAAATATTATGCCAACTTTTGTATATATGACTAGATGTGATGGCTGTGGACACTGTGTAGATATCTGCCCATCTGACATTATGCATATTGATAAGACTATTCGACGTGCAGTCAATATTGAGCCAAACTTTTGCTGGGAGTGCTACTCGTGTGTTAAAGCTTGCCCTCAAAATGCAATCGATGTAAGAGGATATGCTGACTTTGCACCTCTTGGTCATAGCGTAAGAGTTCTTCGTGAAGAGGAAAAAGGAACTATTTCTTGGAAAATTAAATTTAGAGATGGTCGTGAGAAAAACTTTACATCTCCAATCACCACTCAACCATGGGGCGAAAAAATTCCAAGACTTGCGGACCTAGAAGTCCCTGATCAAGCAGCGCTTGATTCGCAACTTCTATGTTTTGAGCCTGATGCTCTTAACGTTGAAACTGGATTACCAATCATAAGCAAAGACAAGCTAAAAGAGGGAGTGTACTACTAATGGCCAAGAGAAAAACTGTTTGGGAAGACTGCGACATACTAGTTGTTGGCGGTGGTATGGCTGGAACCGGTGCTTCTTATGAAGCAAGATACTGGGGGCGTGATATGCGAATTATATGCGCAGAAAAGGCAAATATCGATCGAAGTGGTGCGGTGGCTCAAGGCCTCTACGCGATTAACTGCTATATGGGCATGCAATGGGATGAAAACCAACCCGAAGACCATGTTAGATATGCGCGCAATGACTTGATGGGGTTAGTACGTGAAGACCTTGCTTTTGACATGGCTCGCCATGTTGATTCTGCTGTTCACAAATTTGAAGAATGGGGACTTCCCATTATGAGGAATGAAGAGACTGGCCGTTACCAGCGTGAAGGTAAATGGCAAATCATGATTCATGGTGAAAGCTATAAACCTATTGTTGCAGAAGCAGCACGTAAGTCAGTTGACAAAATTTATAACCGAATTATGATTACGCATCTTTTAATGGATGAAGCTAAGGAAAATCGAGTTGGTGGTGCAGTTGGCTTCAACTGTCGCACTGGTGACTATCATGTTTTCCGTGCAAAAGCAGTAATTGTAGGAGCAGGCGGCGCTTCTCATATTTTTAAACCTCGATCAGTGGGCGAAGGAATGGGAAGAACTTGGTACGCTCCATGGAGTAGTGGATCAGCCTATGCGTTACCAATTCAGGTAGGCGCTAAAATGACTCAGATGGAAAACCGAATCGTGTTAACAAGATTTAAAGATGGCTACGGGCCAGTTGGCGCTTACTTTCTTCACCTTAAGACGTACACTCAAAACACTTACGGTGAGGAGTATGAATCTAAATGGTATGAACACACAAAAGCTATGGTTGGTGAGTATATTGATCACACGCCAACGCCTACTTGTTTACGTAACCATGCATTTATTGAAGAAGTAAAAGCTGGAAGAGGGCCAATTCATATGGTCACCATGGAAGCCTTTCAAGATCCACACCTAGAAGTAATCGGATGGGAAAATTTCCTAGGGATGACTGTTGGTCAAGCCGTTGTTTGGGCTTCACAAAATATTGATCCTAAATATGTCAACCCAGAATTAACCACATCTGAACCTTATGTAATGGGCTCTCATGCTACTTGTTCTGGTGCATGGGTTAGTGGGCCAGAAGATATTTCTCCGCCTGAGTATTTTTGGGGATACAATCGTATGCTAACTGTTGATGGCCTCTTTGGGGCAGGAGATACTGTTGGCGGAACTGCTCATAAATTCTCCTCAGGTTCTTTTACTGAAGGAAGGATAGCTGCAAAAGCAGCTGTTAAATATATCCAAGACATGGGTGATGATAAAATTCAAGTCAGTAATAAGCAGTGTGATGACCTGAAAGAGATTATCTTTAAACCTTTAGAAAACTATACCGTCGGCAATAATGAAATTACAGGTGGCACTGTATCACCAAGCTACTTATTACCAATTCAAGGTCTACAAAGGCTTGAAAAAATTATGGATGAGTATTGTGGAGGTCTTAGTGTTAATTATATGACGAATGGAAACCTACTTAAAAAATGCATAGAGCTGCTAGAAATATTACAAGAGGACCTCGAGCATATTGGCGCTGAAGATCTTCACCAGCTTATGCGTGGATGGGAACTAAAACATCGTACAATTACTTCAGAATGTGTTGCACAACATACATTATTTCGTGAAGAAACACGCTGGCCCGGTTACTACTATAGAGGCGATCATATGAAGCTAGATGATGAGAATTGGCATTGTCTAACTGTTTCTAGACGTGACCCAAAAACTGCTAAATGGACTATGGAAAAAGCACCGCTTTATCATATAGTTGATTAATCAGATTTAAAATATTAAGAATTGGGGTCTCTATTTGAGTTCCCAATGATAATCCCATTAGATTATCATACATTCCAAACATAAAAACTACTAGGTGAAATAAATGAATCTTCTTGAGAAAACAGATGAAGAAATACTTGAAATTGCTAACCCTCTGTGGGATGAGCTTGTTGAGTCATCGAACAAGCGCAACTATCTAGGCTTTATTAAGCACTTTTCAAAAGAAATGCTGATGGGTGCTAACGAAATTGAAATAGGAAAGCAATGGACAAAAAATAAAATGCTATCTAGTCTTTCAGTTGAAAGAGAACTTTTAGGTTGTCTTAGAAGAGGCGAACATATAACAATTATATATAAGCAAACAAGTGATGAAGTTCCTGGGGAATTTCTAGGCCGTCTTGTTTTAGGTATTGAAGACACTGAAGTCAAAATATTTGGTGCAACTATTTTCTAATACGTCTATAAATTTATTGAATGCGCTTTTTTCTATTCAATCAAATGAAATATTAAATATATGAACGAAAAAATCTCCATAAATAAATTTGTTGAATTAACCTACAGAATCATAGATCAATCTAGTGGTGAAGTAATAGAACAAGTCGAAGAGCCATTAGGTTATGTTCAGGGGGATAATTCATTATTGTTCAATCAAGTAACCAAAGAGCTTGAAGGTAAGTGTGTTGGTGATGAGGTAGAAATCTTACTTAAGGCAACAGATGCTTTTGGGAAAAAGGCTGATGAACTAATTTTTACAGACGATATTGATAATGTTCCACCTGAATATAGGTTTATTGGGGCATCTGTTACCATGCAAAATGACAAAGGTGGTACTAAAGATTTTATTGTTTCAAGTATCGAAAATGGAAAACTAACAATTGATGGCAATCACCCTCTTGCAGGTAAAGATATTATTTTTTACGTAGAAGTTTTATCAATTCGTGATGCGACAGCTGACGAAATAATTGAAGGTGGTAAGTTAGATTAAAAACTATTTCTAGTTAGTTTTTAAAAAATATCGTCATATATGTGTGGCTCAATATTCCACTCTTGTTGATTTTCAATAGTCAGAGTCAGACATCTCGCTGCGCCATAATTACGAACCTTTCCCGCAGAGCCTGGATTTATGACCCAAGGCGAATGTTGTTTATCAATAACTTGCTTGTGGGTATGCCCATATATGATGACCTTTGCCTCTGGATAAGAAGCCCTCAGTGAATCATGACTCGGCTGAATATGTCCATGTAAGTGCCCATGTTCTATTGCTATACTGCCTCCAGGAAACTCTACTAACTCAACCTCTCCAAAAGAAGATATATGCTGATCATTGTTACCCTTAACTGCAATCATTCTTTGTTTTGGATTTAATGCAGACAAAGAGTTTTCATCTACGATATCGCCTGCATGAATGACAAAGTCACAGTCATTCATAAGACCTATAACCCCTGGATGGATTACCCCATGAGTATCTGACAGAATACCAATTTTTATCACTATTGGAGTGACTTTAATCTCAATCGAAGAGCATTAAGCTTAATGAAGCCTTCGGCATCTTTCTGGTTATATGCGCCACCGTCATCTTCAAAGGTAGCAATTTTCTCACTAAATAAGCTTTTGTCTGATTTTCGTCCGACTACTGATGTGTTGCCTTTATATAATTTCACCCTAACTACACCGCTAACATTTTCTTGTGAGGCATCAATCGCTGCCTGCAACATTTCACGCTCTGGGGCAAACCAAAAACCATTATAAATAAGTTTAGCGTACTTCGGCATTAACTCATCTTTAAGATGTGCAGCTTCTCGATCTAAAGTAAGTGACTCAATAGCACGATGAGCTCTTAGCATAATCGTGCCTGCAGGGGTCTCGTAACAACCTCGAGACTTCATGCCAACGAAACGATTCTCCACAATATCCAGCCTGCCTATTCCATGCGCGCCAGCCAGTTTGTTCAATTTTTCCATGACTTGGGCAGGTGACATTGACTCCCCATTAATAGCAATGATGTCACCTTTTTCATAAGTTAACTCAATGTATTCAGCACGATCTGGCGCCTCTTCAGGCGAAACTGTCCAGCGCCACATTTCGTCTTCTGCCTCCTGCCATGGATCCTCTAGTAGGTCTCCTTCATAAGAGATATGCAGCAGGTTAGCATCCATTGAGTATGGAGATTTCTTTGATTGTTTCTTATAGTCTACTTCAATGTTATGCTCTTCAGCATACCTCATTAAGCTCTCACGAGAAGACAGCTCCCATTCACGCCAAGGTGCGATAATTTTAATGTCGGCATTAATAGCGTAGGCGCTAAGCTCAAACCTTACCTGATCATTGCCTTTTCCTGTTGCGCCATGTGAAATTGCATCTGCGCCAACCTCTTTCGCAATTTCGACCAGTCGCTTAGAAATCAAAGGTCTTGCAATAGAGGTACCTAAAAGATATTCCCCTTCATAAATAGCATTTGCGCGAAACATTGGGAAAACAAAATCACGTGCAAATTCTTCACGTAAATCTTCAACATAAATTTCTTTTATCCCCATTGCCTCAGCTTTAAGACGAGCTGGCTCAACTTCTTCACCCTGCCCAATATCTGCTGTAAAGGTTACTACCTCACAATCATATGTTTCTTGCAGCCATTTAGCAATAATGCTAGTATCTAATCCGCCCGAGTATGCTAATACAACTTTATTCATTGTTTTTCTATGTAGTTAAATTCTTTTTGATACAGCACTTCATTTTCAGAGGTAAGCACTTCGACAATCCAATTTCCTGTCCAGGTATGCCAAAGATTTTTTGATGACCAGACTCTCCAACGAGGGCCCTTGATATCAAAAACAACATCAGCCATCACTTTATTATTGTAAATCCAGCGATGCGAAATACTTGTTCCTTCTAGATTACGAATATTTGTAAAAAAGTAGATTTTACCCAAAGAATTATCAAGCTCCCCAACAATATTAAACGGCTCCCTGTCTATAATTTCTGTTGCAAAGCCTGCTTTTGAAATATTTTGATGCGGCCATTCATCTGCAAATGCATTGATCAATGCAAATAAGCTGAGTATTAATATAGTTAATTTCTTCATCTAATCCACCCAATTTATAACATGTTCAAATAAAAGATCTTTAGATACCTCATTATCTCTATACGTTCTTCCTCTTACAGAAATACCTGCTAAATGAACACTTTTTTTATCTCCACTTATCAGTGGGTGCCAAATAGGCAGCTCTTTTCCTTCGTATAGAAGCCGATATGCACATGTACTTGGAAGCCAGTTAAACTTTTTTCCCCAATCTGGCTTAATACTTAAACAATCTGGAACATATTTTTGACGGTCCTCATAATGCGGGCAAGAGCACTCTTCTTCATCTAGATAATGACAAGCAACATCGGTAAAATAGATCTTCCCAGAGTCTTCATCTTCCAACTTATGGAGGCAACATCTTCCACAACCATCACAAAGCGACTCCCACTCTTCGGAGCTCATCTGAGATAAAGTTTTATTTTTCCAAAAAGGTTTATCTAAATTTTCCAAAGTTATTTTTGCAAACTGTCATTAGCATTCGATGTAATAATTATAAACTTATTGTAGAAAATAATCTTTCAATTCCAATAGCTACGCCTGAACAATTTGGAAGGCCATCTTTTATTTCCTTTAAAAACTCCTCATCAACTAATGAGGTTTTCTTTGATATCTTGTCTCTCTTATATAACTCAGTATTAAATCGATCTCGATATTCATTAGCAGTTTGAATCTCTTGATAACCATTAGCAACCTCGACACCATCTAGATACAATTCAAAGCGATGAGCAATGGAGCCCTCAATTTTTGCAAGAGCTGCCTGCTCTTTTGGGTAGTCATAAATAAAACAAATAGGTATTTGATTTATCTTTGGCTCAATAAGATGAACAAAAAGAAGGGTTTGAAGATCTTCAGCCCAGTCATAATTTGAACTTAAACCTAATGAATTTGCAATTTTCTTTAAGTCCTCCAAATCAGAATCTAATATATCAATATTACCGTATTGAAAAAAAGCTTGCGCATATGATATTTTAGTGACAACCTCAGTTTTTCCAAGCGCCACCAATAAATCTGTAATGTCCTCCATCAAATGATGCATGTCAAAGTCAATACGGTAGAACTCCAGCATTGTAAATTCATTAGAGTTATTTTGTCCATATTCGTTGTCTCTATAGACTTGGCAAATTTGAAATATATCTCCGCTCCCTTTAGATAAAAGTTGCTTCATTTCTAACTCAGGCGAGGTATGTAAATATAGTTCAGCTGACCTAGAAATAGCCTGATTAACTTTCACCTCGATGCTATCAATATAAACATCAGTTGTGGGAGACAATAAAAGAGAAGGAGTTTGTACTTCAGTAACCTTATGAGAATAAAAAAACTCTCTAATTTTTATAATTAAATCTTGATAACGAACTAGGTTTTTTTTAACTTCAGACATGTCAACATGAATTAAGCGCGTCCTGAGTACTCGTTTGTTCTAGTATCAACTTTAACCTTATCTCCAATACCAACAAACAAAGGAACCTGAACAACAACGCCTGTATTTAAAGTTGCCGGCTTACCGCCAGTCCCAGCTGTGTCGCCTTTAAGCCCTGGGTCAGTATCGATTACTTCTAATATTACTTGATTTGGTGGAACTACAGTAATTGGATTGTTATTCCATAAGGTAACAATACAATTATCTTGCTCCACTAAATAGTTTATTGCGCTTCCCATAGATTCTTCACTCAAGTCAAATTGCTCAAATGATTCAGGCTCCATAAAATGCCATTTTTCGCCGTCACTATATAAGTATTGCATTTCTAATTCCATAACATCGGCTCCCTCAAGTGATTCGCCTGACTTGTATGTCTTTTCAAGAGTTTTGCCTGTTATAAGGTCTTTAAATTTAACTCGATTAAAGGCCTGTCCTTTGCCGGGCTTTACAATTTCATTATTGACAATTGAGCATGGGTTTCCATCAAGAATCAATTTCATGCCATTTTTAAACTGGCTTGTACTGTAATTCATATTATTTTGATCCTAAGGGTTTATGAGAAATAGTGCTTGAATTTATAAATGCATATTTTAATAAGATATAAAAGAAATATATTCATAATTTAAAATAAAGCCAACAAAGCCAACAATCTAAGAATGTTAAAATACGCTTCCACATATTTTAACCCTAATATTTTAATTATATGCACATACATGAATACCAAGCAAAAGGCTTATTCAAGAAGCATAATATAAATGTACCAAACTTTATAGTTGTTTCTAATAGCAACGAAACTCAATCTGCTTGCGAGAAGCTTGGTGGTTCACTTTGGGTTGTTAAAGCTCAAGTTCATGCTGGAGGAAGAGGGAAAGGTGGGGGCGTCATTGTCTGCAATAAAATACAAGATGCAGTTGATGCAAGTGAAAAATTAATAGGCACTAATTTAATTACTCCTCAAACTGATGCAAATGGACAGCCTATCAATGAAGTTATTATTGAGGCTGGTCAAGATATCAATAAAGAATTGTACTTAGGACTTCTGGTTGATCGCGCTTCAGAAACTATCACAATTCTTGCCTCAACAGAGGGAGGGATGGATATCGAAAAAGTTGCCTCTGAAACACCTGATAAGATCATTAAAAAACAAATTGACCCTCTAGGGAAATTATCGATTAACGAGTGTAGTGATGTGGCTAACAAACTTGGGCTAGATTCATCTCTTCACGATCAGTTTGCTTCAGCACTTCTTGGACTTTATGATATCTTTACTGAAAATGATGCAAACCTTATTGAAATAAATCCACTTATCATCACTGGTCAGAATGAAATAATGGCTCTTGATGGAAAAATTGACTTTGATGATAACGCACTCTATAGAAATGAAACAATTGCCAGCCTTAGAGATATTGCTCAAGAAGATGAAAAAGAGAGAAGTGCAAGCGAATATCAATTAAATTATATCTCTCTGGACGGAACTGTAGGCTGCATGGTAAATGGTGCTGGCTTAGCCATGGCAACAATGGATTTAATTGAATATCATGGTGGCTCACCCGCTAACTTTTTGGATGTAGGCGGAGGAACAACTGCTGATAGAGTAGCAAAGGCTTTTGAAATAATTCAAAGTGGAAAAAATGTTAAGGCAATTTTAGTTAATATTTTTGGTGGAATAGTGCGCTGTGATCTTATAGCAAACGGCATTTTACAAGCAATAGAAAAAGTAGGATTAACGCTTCCAATTATAGTAAGACTGGAAGGAACAAATGCGCAAGAAGGCCTTCAAATTCTAAATAGTAGTAACTTCAATATTATTACTGAGGCTGATTTAACAAAAGCCGCTAAACAAGCTGTGGAGATGGCCAAATGAGTGTACTAATTAACAAAGAAACTAAAGTTATTTGTCAAGGTTTCACTGGAAAGCAAGGCACCTTTCATTCTGAACAATCAATTGCTTATGGGACAAAATTCGTTGGTGGCGTAACTCCTGGTAAAGGCGGTCAAACCCATTTAGAAAAACCAGTCTTTAATTCTGTCATGGAGGCTATGAAAGAAACAAGCGCTAATGCAACTATGATTTATGTTCCACCTAGATTTGCATTTGCCTCTATAGTAGAAGCCATTGAAGCTGAGATGCCGGTCATTGCATGCATTACTGAAGGCATTCCTGTACAAGATATGATTAAAATAAAAGCTATTATTGCAGGCAGTAAATCAACATTAATTGGTCCAAACTGTCCAGGAGTTATCACGCCAGATGAGTGTAAACTAGGAATTATGCCTGGCAATATTCATAAGAGTGGCTCAGTTGGAATTGTCTCTCGCTCAGGAACTTTAACTTATGAGGCCGTCCACCAAACTACTCTCGCTGGTCTTGGTCAAAGCACTTGTATTGGTATAGGTGGAGACCCAGTTCAAGGAATGAATTTTATTGATTGCCTTAAATTATTTGAAAAAGACGATGAAACGCATTCAATCGTTATGGTTGGTGAAATAGGTGGAAACGCTGAAGAAGAAGCTGCAGAATTTATTAAATCTAATATTTCTAAACCAGTTATTTCATATATTGCTGGACTCACAGCACCTAAAGGAAAAAGAATGGGTCATGCAGGTGCAGTAATAAGTGGTGGATCTGGGGATGCTAAAAGTAAAATTCAAGCGTTAGAAAATGCCGGTGTTAGTGTTGCCCCTACTCCAGCAACGATGGGGCAAACATTACTTGAAGCTCTTTAAAAACCATGCATTCTTTGAATCAATTAAATGAAAATAATTAGAAATAGCAGGTTTGCAGTTTCAGTAATTTTTGCTATCAATGGTGTAGTATTCGGAACGTGGGCATCTCGTATTCCTGAAATTTCAGATTTCCATCACTTATCACCAGCTGGTTTAGGTTTATTAATATTTCTATTAGGCTGTTCAGCTGTCGTTGCATTCTCAGTCTTTGGTAGAGCTGCAGATCGTTATGGAGCCTCAATTGTAACAAAGAGAACCACCTGCCTATTTATACCACTTACTCTTATTTTTATAGCTTTTGCAAACTCAATATGGATGCTTGTAGCAGCTATCATTTTCTTTGGAGTAATTCATGGAGGTGATGACGTGGCCATGAATGCCTGGGCTGCGGAAGTTGAGCGAAAAAATAATCGCCCATTAATGTCGTCTTTCCACGCAATGTGGAGCTTAGGAGCTGGCTTTGGTGCAGGTTCAGGAGTATTAACCGCTTACTATAAAATTGGAATGCCAATGCATTTTACAATTACTTCAATTATAATTTTTTTAGTTATGCTTACTGTTGTAACTATCCCTTTTAACTCTGAAAAGAAAGAAAAAGATAGTAAAGCTCCATTTATTTCAATTCCAAAAGGCGCCTTGCTTCCTGTTGCCTTTATTACTTTCTTTGCCTCACTGGGAGAGGGTATGGTCGCAGATTGGAGCGCTATTTTTCTTAGAAGTGTTTTAGATCTTTCAAATGGTGGCGCGGCTATAGGGTTTACTATTTTTTCTGTTTGTATGTTTGCAATGAGACTTATGGGTGACAAAATTGCATTAAAGTTTGGCGCTTCTTTAACGGCGCGTTATTCAGGATTAGTTGCTTTAGCGGGCTCTTTAATTGTATTAACATTTGAGACACTTGTACCATTAATGATTGGCTTTGGCCTTATAGGACTTGGTATTGCTGTTATCATCCCTCTAGCTTTTTCTCGGGCTGGTAAAGACAAAGAAATATCTCAGGGAGCTGCAATTGCTAGTATTGCCACGCTTGGATATGGGGGGATGCTACTTGGACCATTATTTGTTGGTCTTATTGCTGAGGTAACTTCAATTAAGACAAGTTTCATACTGTTACCGGCCCTAGCTTTCTTAATTTTTTTACTTTCAAAACACCTCTCTACCAAATCACTTTGATTTTTTCTCCAAAAGCATCGCATCGCCATAGCTAAAGAAGCGATACTGCTCTTTGATAGCATGACGATAAGTCTCAAACATTTCATCAAATCCAATAAAGGCACTTACTAGCATTAATAGAGAGGATTTTGGCAAATGAAAATTTGTAATCATAGCATCTACTGTTTGAAACTTAAACCCAGGATAAATAAAAATATCTGTATCTCCCTTTTGATTTATTAGTTTTCCATTAACTGAAGCGGACTCTAATGCTCTTACTGCTGTTGTACCTACAGCAATAATTCTTCCACCAATCGCCTTTGCCTGCTCTATCTTGTCTATTGTTTCAGTGGAAATTTCATAATACTCACTATGCATTTTATGACCCTCAATATCCTCTACTTTGACAGGCTGAAAAGTACCTGCGCCGACATGAAGAGTTATAAATGCGTGACTAATACCTTTTTTTACTAGACTAGATAATAACAACTCATCAAAATGTAGTCCCGCAGTCGGCGCTGCAACCGCGCCATCATTTTTTGCATAAACTGTTTGGTAGCGACTATGATCTTCGTTGTCATCAACTCTGTCAATATAGGGTGGTAGAGGTATATGCCCAATTTCATTAAGTACGTTTAGAATGGAAAAAGACCCAAAGTCAACCGTATAAATACCATCTTTTTTATCACATATTATGAAGCGACTTTTATTTTCAAGGATTATATAACTACCAATTTTTGGCGACCTACTTGACTTAATCATGACTAGTGCTTCATGATCATTGACTAAACGTTCAACTAAAACTTCGACCTTACCTCCAGAATCTTTATGCCCAAATAATCGAGCGGGTATAACTTTTGTATCATTAAGAACTAATAAGTCATTTGGTTTGAGAAAATCACCTAATTGAGAAAAAGTGGAGTCGACCAATATATCCCTTAGCACCAATAATTTTGAATCAGTTCTACTTTTACTAGGGTATTGCGCAATTAAAGACCTTGGCAAATCGAAATCAAAATCACTTAACTTCATCATCTGCCTTCGATGTACTAACTCGATTCATTGCTGCCTCAATTGTTTCTTTCTGAGTCTTGTCTTTTGCCATTTTTTCTTTCAAGGCAATCACCCTTGCTTCCAGTAGATCTGTCCTTTCCTGTTTATTTCTTTCTATGCGCATTTCACGAAACTCGAATCTTCTTTTAGCAATTGTTCTTTGTTTTTTTTCATGAGTTTGTTTTTCATACAATTCTTCATAAAATTGAAGGTAATTAATAAAAAGAATTTCTTTAGCTGGCTTAACTTCAACCATGTCAATACAATCTACTGGACAAACTGGTAGGCATAAATCACAGCCTGTGCACTCTTCAGCAATAACCTGTGTCATCACTTTCGATGATCCTACAAAAGCATCAACTGGACAAGCCTTAATACATAAAGTACAGCCAATACAGACTTTTTCATCAACTAAGGCAATTCGTTTTGGCTTGGTTTCGCCATGTTCTTCATTTAAAAGTAGCGTTTCCACCCCTAAAAGCTCTGCTAAAGCATCAACTCCTTCCTGTCCACCTGGTGGGCATTGGTTGATTTCAGCATCACCATTTGCTATAGCCTCAGCGTATGGCCTACAGCCTGGAAAGTCGCACTGATTACACTGGGTTTGAGGCAAGATAGCATCAATTTGATCAACTAACGGACTTCCCTTTGCCTTAGAGGTGTAACCCATACCAGTAAGGATTAAAAAATTCTCGTTCATATCGCTGGTAATTTTAAACTAAAAATAGTTTAAAGTCTTTGTTCACTATGAAAGATACACCTTAAAATAAGGAATTTACTTTGTGTCTGTTGATAATATTAGGTCGGAGCTAAGAGTCAACAAAAGCACGCTCAATAACAAAGTGACCAGGCTCGACATTACGGGCCTCAATAAAGCCCTTAGACTTTAGCATGTCAACTAAATCCTTAAGCATGCTTGGACTTCCACAAATCATAAAACGATCGTCTTCTAGATTGGGTTGAGGCTGTTTCAAATCTAAAAACAACTTACCACAACTCATCAGGGTAGTAAGGCGGCCATTATTTTTAAAGGGCTCACGGGTTACTGTAGGATAATAGACTAGTTTCTCCCTCACTATTTCTCCAATATACTCATCATTTGGCAAAACATTTTCAATGTAGTCAGAGTAGGCCAATTCAGAAATCTCGCGAACTCCATGAGCCAAGATGACTCTGTCGAATTGATCATAAATTTCTGGATCTTTAATGATACTCATAAATGGTGCCAAACCTGTTCCAGTGCAAAGTAAATAAAGATAGCGTCCAGGAAGCATATTGTCTGGAATTAAGGTTCCTGTAGATTTCTTGCCCACGAGCACTTCATCACCTACAGCAAGGTTTTGAAGCTTGGAAGTAAGAGCACCATCTTGCACTTTAATACTATAGAACTCAAGCTCATTCTCATAATTAGCACTAGCGATGCTATAAGCTCGCATCAATGGCTTGCCATCAGAAGGTAAGCCAATCATTGTAAAGTGACCATTTTTGAAACGGTAGCCTGGATCACGAGTAGTGCGAAAGCTAAACAATGTGTCATTCCAGTGATGCACATGAGTCACTCTTTCAGTTATTAATGTCGACATATATTCCTTCTTTGACTTAATACTTGCATAGTTTTCTTATATATAAAACTTGAGTAAATTATACTATTAATCTAGTACTTTTTCTGAAGTCCTGAATTGTTTGCAGCTTCTTGATAACAAATACTAAAACCATTAGCATAATCTTTTTCATCCAACCCCAAATAGGAATCAAGTAATACATAACTTGTAACTCCAGACCTAATCATAAATTGCAATTGATCTAAGTGGGCATTAATGCCAATAATTTCACCTGGAAATTTCCATCTCTTGCTTAATAAATAAGCCTGGGAATAGCACCTACCATCGTCAAAATTATTAAAATCTAGAACTATCAACTCTATACAATCTAGCTGATCTTTAATTAAAGATACATCGTCTGAAGGTCCAACAATAATACCTACAGAAAGTTTTGATAGCTTATTAACATTTTCAAACCATTCTTGAAACGAAACAAGATCAACGCTTTCATAATCTTTGTTTAGTATGCTTTCTATTTGAAGAATTTCACTCATATACTTTTTCCTTAAATGGAGCTATACCTATTCTTTTAAAGACATCGGTAAATCTCTCTTGGTCTAGGCGGTTCTTAAGATATACATTAACAATAGTTTCTACAGCATCAACAATAATTTCACCGCTTACTGAGGGCCCCAACTTCTTACCAATTACAGTCTCATGAAGCGTCTCTCCCGCTAAAGTTATTTGATAATACTCTTCGCCATTTTTTTGCATACCTAGTAAACCAATATCAGCTACATGGTGATGTGCACAGGAGTTTTCACATCCAGAAATGTTAATATTTAAATCGCCAATATCGAGCAGCCTTTTCATATCATTAAAGCGCTCCTGTACTCTGGTAGCTATAGGAATAGAAACTGCTTTAGCTAAATCACAATAATCTCTTCCTGGGCAGGCTACTATCTGTGCAAGGGTGCCTTGGTGAGGGCTAGCTAAACCATATTTTTCAAGGGATTGCCATAAATCATAAACCTGATCTTTTCTCACATATGGAAAAACTATCGTTTGTCTTTTGGTTGTTCTAAGCTCATTTGCACTATATTTCTCAGCTAAGTCTGCAAGTATTCTCATCTGCTCAGAGGTAGCATCGCCTGGAGCTGCGCCTAATTTCGTAAGTGATATATTCACAATACTAAAGCCATCAATTTTGTGCCTACGAACATTATTTTTCTTCCAGATGCTGTAATTAAAATCAACTTTCTCTTCAAAGCTTTCCAAATTTAATGACTTGATTGGTAAAGCAAAGTCTTTTTTTAATTGCTCTAGCTCAACTAGATTTAATTTTAAATTTGGATCATTTTTTGTTTGTTGCCAGTCTTCATTAACTAATCTAGAAAATTCATCGGCACCAAGCTCTCGTACTAAAAACTTGATTCGCAATTTTTTCTGGTGATCACGACGACCTTTTAGATTATAAATCCTCATGGTAGATTCAAGATAGCTAAGAATATCTTCAACCTCAACAAAAGATGCAGTTTCCGCTGCAATCATTGCTGCCGCTCCAAGTCCACCTCCAACAAAAACACTAAAACCTAATTGGCCTTGATTATTTCTAACTAACCTTAATCCAAGGTCATGAATTCTTAAAGCAGTTTCGTCTAATTTTGCTCCGTTTATAGCAATTTTAAATTTCCCTGGCAACCATGAAAATTCTGGATGAAGGTTAAACCAGCGACGAATTAATTCACAGTAAGGTCTTGCATCTTCAATTTCACCCTCAGTTAACCCTGACAAAGGGTCAGCTGTTATATTCCTTGTAGCTTTTCCACTTGTTTGGATTGCATGAAGCCCAGCATCTGATAATTCACGAAGCAAATTAGCAATCTCAGGTAGTTCAATCCAATTAAACTGAATATTTTGTCGTGTTGTAAAGTGTCCAAAGCCCCTGTCATATTTATCTGCCACAGAAGCTAGCGATCTTAGCTGAGTTGAACTAAGTGTTCCATATGGAATCGCAACTCTTAACATGTGGGCATGAAGCTCCATATAAAGCCCATTTCTTAACCTAAGGCTTTTAAACTTGGCATCATCTAAGTCACCTGCTAGATGACGTTTTAATTGTTTTTCAAATTGGTCGACTCGCTCAACTAGAAAATTACTATCTTCAGGGCTATATTGATACATCGTTTTTTATTGTTATAAAATATGATGCAAATTATAGTAAAATATTCTATATAAATAGTTAATTATTAGTAATTAAGAATAATATTATAATATTACTATTAATTATAGAAAAATATTATAATTTATTACAACTTTAGGTGAAATTATGGATGCAATTGACATTAAATTATTAGGGCTTCTCCAGCGCAACGCAGAACTAACCATTCAAGAACTTTCAAAAGAAGTTCACTTATCGACTACTCCCTGCTGGAAAAGAATTAACCAACTAAAAAATAATGGTTACATTAATAAAACAGTATCGCTTGTTGATCGTAAAAGAGTTGGAGCCAACGTAACTGCAATGGTATTTGTTACTGTAAATACCCATGATCAACAAAAAATTAATATTTTCGCTGAGACCATTCTAAATATTCCTGAGGTTATTGAATGCTACAGAATGAGCGGGGAAATTGACTACCTTCTTAAAGTTGTTGTCAGTGACATCGAAAGTTACGATACTTTCTATAAAAATTTAATTGAAAAAGTTCAATTTCTTAAAGTTACTTCAAATTTTGCCATTGAAGAAATTAAAAGTACTACTGAAATACCATTAACTAAGCTAGAACAGCTTAGTAAAAAATAGCTTATAGATTAACTGCTTTTATTAAGCCAATGATACAAACTAATAATAATGCACCTCCAATCCACCGCTTAAATTTTGCATCATTCTTAATAAGTTTATCATGAGACTTTAGGCCAATGATATGTCCTAATCCAGCTACTGGAATTAGTAACAGAGAAAACTTCCAGTCTATGTATACCCCTACATATATAAAAGCAGTCATCTTTATTGACACGACTAAGAACCATAGAACAAATAGTGTATTTCTTAGTTTCTTAACCTCAATATTTGCTGCATATACTGCAACAAGAAGAGCCCCACCAGTCAGTGAAGTTCCGGAGATGTATCCACCTACAATTAAGAGTAGCCGATTTACCCAATTTTTTTTTGATGCAATATTACTATTTGTTATCCAAGTAATCGCATAAAAACTTGTTATTGCATAAACAATCACAGTCATTATTATTGGTGACAAACTAAGAAGCCCAATAACGCCCATAATTTGTGCTGGAATAATCCATGGTAATGATTTTTTTAAGTAAGGCCAATCAACCTGTTTTAAAGAATTTGAGAGTGTTATGCTTGAGAAGAATAATAAATGTATTCCAATTATTGGTAGCCAGTCAATTGGAGAGCCTCCTACAAGCATTAAAATTGGCAATCCAAGAACTGCTCCACCAAATCCTAGACCTGTTCTTACAAAACCAATCCACGTAAATATCAATCCAATAATTGCGATTTCTAAAGGTGTCAAGTTCATAACATTATTGGAAAATAATAAAAACTAATAATGTAATTACAAAGTAATTACTTAGATTTAATGACATCTACTAAGTAATTCGCAGATTCAGTAGCTAACTCCAGATCAATGCATTCAACCATCACTCGAACTAACGCCTCTGTTCCTGATTTTCTGATAAGAATTCGCCCCTTATCAGATAGCTTAGACTCAATCAAGCTAATTGCATCAACTAGATTGGCTTTATTTTTTAAATCAACATTAGATTCAGTTTTAATATTTAAAAGAACCTGAGGGTACTTAGTCATCTTACTCTTGAGATCATAAAGGTTTACTTGTGACTTAGAGATAATCTCTAATACCTGCAAAGCAGCTACTATAGCATCCCCAGATGTTGACTTATTAAGACAAATGATGTGTCCAGAGCCCTCTCCACCCAGAATAGCATTATTATTTACTAATTCATCCATGACGTGCTTGTCCCCAACATCCGCTTCGATAAAAGTGAGCCCAAGCTCTAGAAGAGCTTTCCGCATACCTAAATTAGTCATCTTTGTTCCAACCACTGTATTGGATTTAAGTACACCATCGTTTTTCCAAGCGCTTGCAATGATATAAACAAGCTCATCACCATCTACCTTTTCACCTAAATGATCAACCATTATTAATCTATCTCCATCACCATCAAAAGCAATTCCCAAATCTGCACTTTGTTTTAAAACTTCTTGTTGGAGTTGCCTTGTGTCTGTGGCTCCACAATCTCGATTAATGTTATACCCATCAGGCGTATTATTAATCATAATGATTTTAGCGCCTAATTCTTTAAAAACATCTTCTGCAATATGGTAAGTCGCACCATTTGCGCAATCAATTACAATTTTTAGATTTGATAAATCACATGTTTTGTCAAATGTTGATTTACAAAATTCAATATACCTTCCTAACGCTTGACCATATCGCTTTGCTTTCCCAATAGCCGCAGAATTTACACTGATCATAGGCTTTGCAAGCTTTTTTTCTATTGCTTTTTGTACATCATCACTTAGCTTTATGCCTTTACTTGAGAAGAATTTGACGCCATTATCTTGGTAAGGATTATGAGATGCACTTATTACCACTCCCGCGGTTGCTCCAAATGCTTGAGTTAGATATGCAATTGCTGGCGAGGGCATTGGACCTAACATACCGACATTAACCCCTGCCGACAAAAAACCAGCTTCAAGTGCAGATTCAAACAAATATCCTGATACCCTTGTATCTTTCCCAATGATCACACTGACATTACCATCTTCATTTTCACGCAAAACAGAGCCTACAGCCCAACCAACTTTTAATAAAAAGTCTGCAGTTATAGGCTCTACTCCAACCTCACCTCTAATTCCATCGGTACCAAAAAAATTATTCAAAACTACTCCCTAAAATTTTGTATTTGCTCCCAAACTCTGAGCGCATCCTTGGTCTCAGAAACATCGTGTACTCTAATAATGTCAGCACCATTCTCAGCTGCAATTAATGCAGCAGTGACACTTCCAATAAGCCTCGAATCAACATCCTTATCCCCTAATAAAACTCCAATCATTGATTTTCGCGAGAGTCCAGCTAGAATTGAAACTCCAAAATCATGAAATTCAGAGAGATTTTTTAATAAAGCTATATTATGACCTAAGTTCTTACCAAAACCAAACCCTGGATCTATAGTTATAGAGCTTAGCTGAATACCAACACTCTTACATGCTGCAATTCGCTCGTGAAAAAATTCTTTAACATCCTGAACGACATTGTCATACGTCGGGTTGGCTTGCATAGTTCTTGGGTTGCCTTGCATATGCATTAAACAGACATCAGCACCTAATTCAGCTGCCATCTGCAGAGCACCCTCTGATCTTAGGGCGTTAACATCATTGACAATACTTGCTCCTGCAGCAAATGCCTCTTTCATTACAATAGGTTTAGAGGTGTCAATTGATATTGGCACATCGATATTGCCATACAATGCTTCAATTACAGGCATAACTCGCCTTAATTCGTCATCGGAAGAGACTTCAGGAGCGCCTGGCCTTGAAGACTCACCACCAATATCAATAATTCCCGCGCCTTCAGTTACCATCAATTGGGCCTGTGTAACCGCGCTCATTGTGTCTAAAAACAAGCCTCCATCTGAAAAAGAGTCAGGCGTAATATTTAAAACACCCATGATGATTGGTTGATTTACCATCATCACCTCAATAGTTTATGCAAACTGTTCAGTACTTCCGTCGGCTTCTGGCTTCTTTTCTGAAGAGGGCTTTGAACTCTCGACTTCTTCTCTCCCAGTACCAAGCTCTGATGACGTTTCTTCTGAATCTATAACCTCAGCAGGCTCTCGCATAGGAATTCTAGCCATTAAGTCATCAATCTGGTTGGTGTCAATTGTTTCAAATTCAACCAAGGCTGCAGCCATAGCATCGAGTATATCTCTGTTATCTTCAAGAATTTTGTAGGCTAATGAATAATTAGTGTCTATTATTTTTCGTATTTCACTATCTACTTTAGTAAAAGTTTCATCTGAAATATGTTTATGTTTTGTTACTTGGCGCCCTAAAAAAACTTCGCCTTCCTCTTCTCCATAGGCCATTGGCCCCATAACACTTGACATGCCCCATAGCTTGACCATCTTATGGGCAATATCAGTTGCACGCTCGATATCATTACTAGCACCTGTAGTTACAGCGTCCTCTCCAAAAACAATCTCCTCTGCAATACGACCACCAAACAATGATGCAACTTGGCAATTAAGCTTTCTTTTTGAAATACTATAGCTATCTTTTTTAGGTAGGAACATAGTCACACCTAAAGCTCTACCTCTAGGAATAATACTTACTTTATATACTGGATCGTGCTCAGGAACTAATCTTCCAACGATTGCATGGCCAGCCTCATGATAAGCTGTCATTTCCTTTTCAGATGCATCCATCACCATTCCTTTGCGCTCTGAACCCATCATAATTTTATCTTTAGCCTTTTCAAACTCGCCCATTCCAACCAATTCCTTACTCAGACCTGCGGTAATTAATGCAGCTTCGTTTGTCAAATTAGCCAAATCAGCTCCCGAAAATCCAGGTGTACCTCTTGCAATGTCGAGTGATTTGACATTTTTTGCAATTGGTAATTTTCTCATGTGGACTTTTAAAATAGCGTTACGACCATTTATATCCGGCAATCCAACAGTCACTGTTCGGTCAAACCTTCCTGGCCTTAATAAAGCTGGATCTAAAACATCAGGCCTGTTAGTTGCCGCAACAACAATAATACCTTCTGATCCCTCAAAACCATCCATTTCAACCAACATTTGGTTAAGCGTTTGTTCACGCTCATCATGTCCACCGCCCATTCCTGCACCACGCTGACGGCCTACGGCATCAATCTCATCAATAAAAATAATACAAGGTGCATTTTTTTTGGCTTGTTCAAACATATCTCTAACTCGAGATGCGCCAACACCAACAAACATTTCCACAAAGTCAGAGCCAGAGATAAAAAAGAAGGGGACATCCGCTTCACCTGCAACAGCTTTAGCTAGCAATGTTTTACCTGTTCCTGGAGGGCCAACCATAAGAACACCTTTAGGGATTTTTCCACCTACCTTAGTAAATTTTGAAGGATCAGAAAGAAAGTCCACTAGCTCACTCACCTCTTCTTTAGCTTCATCAACTCCAGCAACATCTTCAAAAGTGACGTGTGACTCATCCTTAGTAATTAGGCGCGCCTTAGACTTTCCAAATGACATGGGGTTGTTTTTCCCACCCATAGCCCCACCTGCGCCTTTCATTGTGTACATAATGACGCCTATAAGTAATAGTATAGGAGCGAGTGAGATGAGTAGCTGTTTTATAAAGCTTTCTCTTGCAGGAGGAGTAGCTTGAACTGAAACACCATTATTTAACAGGTCGCCCATTAGCCCAAGATCTCCTGGACTATAAGTGTCAAACTTTTCACCAATCGCTGTAACGCCACTAATATTGCTGCCAGCTATCTTGACACTAGAAACATTACCTTGTTTTACATTTTGGATAAATTGAGAATAACTTATTTCATTTTTTTCATCCTTAACACTAAACTGACCAAAAAGAGAGGCAAGTACACTGCCTAGGACCAACCATAGTAAAATATTTTTATACATATTTTTAAATTTAACCTGAATTAGAAATGTAAATATACCCTATTGATTTAATATATATAGGACTTGATGGCATTTTTCAAGGTTTAATCAATATATTTTATAACTATGACATAATGATTATCTGTAGGTTAAAACTTCTTTAGTTGCATTATTTCATAACCTGTTTCCTTAAAAAGCATGAACATTAAACCCGAACAACTCCAAAATCACCTCTCAAACCAACCTGCATCTCTTTATTTTGCTTTTGGCTCTGAGATACTTTTGGTTGAGCAATCTCTAACAACTATAAAAGATGCAGCCAAAAAGCTTGGATTTGATGAGCGCTTTAGATTTGATATTGATGGTAATTTTTCTTGGGATGCTATCTTTAATTTAATTTCTAGTCCTTCCCTTTTCGCAGACAAGCGAATCATTGAATGTCGACTTACAACCGGAAAAATTGGAGTCAAAGGCTCTAAAGCACTTTCTGAGCTAACCGAAAACCTTCCAGATGACATTATGCTAATTATCTCTTCTGGAAAGCTAGATATTGCGCAACAAAAAAGCAAATGGTTTAAAGCTCTTGATAAAAAAGGAGTGATTATTCAGCACTGGGAGGTCCAAAGCGAGCAACTTGTTGGATGGATTGTTAATCATATGTCTCAGCTTGGTCTTAGCTCAAGTAACGAAGTAGCAAATGCTATAGCTTATTGCACTGAAGGAAACCTTCTTGCTACTATGCAAGAGATACAAAAGCTTCAAATTGCATACCCAGATGGAAATATTGATCTTAATGAGTATTTAAGTCAAATTGATCAGCAATCTCAATACACAGTTTTTGGAATGATTGATGCTGCGCTTAAGGGTGACACGGATAAAGTATATAAAATTTTCAGCTCCCTTGTTGACGATTCAACGCCTCCAGTAATCTTAATTTCATCGCTCTACCGTGAAATAAAAAACTTAGTTACCATGTCAATTGAACTTAAAACCAATCAAACAATTGACACAATCTTTAGCAATCATCGAGTTTGGCAAAAGAGAAAGCCACTGATAGCAATTGCCCTTAAAAAACACAGTTATCAGCAACTCCAAAAACTACTTTTAAAACTGGGGCGTATTGACCGGTCCCTCAAAGGCATGGATAATCTTAACGTTTATGATGAACTACAATCTGTAGTCATCACTTTATCGGGGAAGAATAGTGGGCTCAATAGCTGAATTAATATCTATCATAGGTCAAAAAGCCAAATCCGCCTCCAATACTCTGCGCACCGCTAATACAGATACAAAAAATGCCGCATTACTTAATATTGCTCTTGAAATTCAAGAAAACAAGCAAGCTATTCTTGATGCAAACTCCCTAGATATTAAGGCGGCAAAAAAAAATAATATTGATTCGGCTCTCTTGGATCGGCTATTGCTCAATGATGAAAGACTTGGGAGTGTTATTGAGGGCCTTAATCAAATCGTTTTATTGAACGACCCTATTGGTGAAGTTTCTGACCTAAAAACAAGGCCCAGCGGAATTAAAATTGGAAAGATGATGGTGCCACTTGGCGTTATTGGAATGATTTATGAATCTCGTCCTAACGTCACTATTGATGCGGCCGCTCTTTGTATTAAGTCTGGTAACGCTGTTATCCTAAGGGGTGGATCTGAAGCAATTAACTCGAATATGGCTTTTTATAGTTGTATTAAAAAAGGGCTCGAGAAAGCTGGGCTCAATCCAAACTCTGCTCAACTTATTGAGGTTACTGATCGCGAAGCGGTTACAGAGCTTGTCAAGGCTAGTGACTATGTTGATGCTATTATTCCAAGAGGTGGAAAGGGACTTATAAAAAATGTCAGCAGCAATGCTAGAGTTCCAGTTATAAAGCACCTTGATGGTGTTTGTCATACCTACCTAGATATCGATGCTGACCCTCAAAAGGGAATTGATATTGCATTTAACGGCAAAACGCGTCGATATGGAGTGTGTAATGCTACCGAGACGCTCCTTGTTCACGAAGGTTTTGATCCAAAAGCACTATCCAGACTTATAGAGCTCTACATTGAAAAAGAAGTTGAAATACGTGGCTGCGAAAAATCACAAAAATTATCTAGGGCTATTAAAAAAGCAACGGAAGATGACTGGTACGAAGAGTATCTAGCGCCAATTCTTTCAATGAAAATTGTTGAATCGGTTGACGAGGCTATTTCTCATATCAACAAATACGGCTCATCTCATACCGATGCAATCGTAACTGAGAATGATGAAAATTCAAAAAAATTCTTATCTGAAGTTGACTCATCTTCGGTCATGGTTAATGCGTCAACTGGATTTGCTGACGGTTTTGAATATGGACTGGGCGCAGAGATAGGAATAAGTACTGGTAAATTTCATGTCAGAGGCCCAGTTGGGCTTGAAGGCTTGACATCACAAAAATATATCGTCATAGGTGACGGACAAATAAGGCCATAAAGAGAATAAACAATGACAATTAACGAAACGCTAGCGATTATTCAACGAGGAACTGAAGAAATTCTGCCCTTAGAAGAGCTAAAGAAAAAACTTGAAAAAAACAAACCACTAAGAATTAAGCTAGGAATGGATCCAACCGCTCCAGACCTTCATCTCGGGCATACAGTGGTCATCAACAAAATGAAGCAGCTTCAAGATCTCGGTCATGAAATTATCTTCTTGATTGGAGACTTTACTGGCATGATTGGCGATCCCACTGGAAAAAATATCACTCGAAAGCCGCTAACAAAAGATGAGGTCCTAGAAAATGCCAAGAGCTACGAAGATCAAGTCTTTAAGATACTCGATAAAGACAAGACAAAGATAGCTTTTAATTCGGAATGGATGGGTAAGATGAGCTCGTCAGAAATGATTTCTCTTGCATCAAAGCATACAGTTGCAAGGATGCTTGAGCGTGATGACTTTTCGAAGCGATACAAGTCTGGCCAACCAATCTCAATACACGAGTTTTTATATCCACTAGTTCAAGGTTTTGACTCTGTTGCGCTTCAGGCTGATATTGAGCTTGGCGGTTCTGATCAGAAATTCAACCTGCTGGTTGGTAGAGATCTTCAAAAACAAGCAAATATGGAGCCTCAAGTCATACTTACTATGCCGATATTAGAAGGGCTTGATGGCGTTCAAAAGATGAGCAAGTCACTGGATAACTATATCGGTATTGATGAGGCGCCTGACAGCATGTTTGGTAAGCTTATGTCGATTTCAGATGAACTCATGTGGAAATACCTCGAACTATTAAGTTTTGAATCACTTGAAACTATTGAGTCTTGGAAGAAAGAAGTTGAGAATGGTGAAAATCCAAGAAATATCAAATTTCGCCTTGCAGAAGAAATTATTACGCGCTTTCATGACAATGATCAAGCCAAAAAAGCGCAGCAAAACTTTATCGATCGATTTGCAAAAAATCAAATCCCAGATGACATGGATGAGTTCACTTTTCCAAAGGGAACTAAGATTGCAAACTTATTGAAAGACTCTAACCTTGTAACTTCAACATCTGAAGCATTTCGAATGATTAAGCAAGGGGCTGCAAAGATGGATGGTGAAAAGATAAGTGACAAAGATTTGACACCTATCGTAGGAACGTCAATCTACCAAGTGGGTAAAAGAAAGTTTGCTAGAGTCACAATTAGCTAATTTTACTTAATCAAGAGTATAATAGAGCTATCTGGGGATGACATGGCTTCGACGAGGAGTTGGATTTCAAGGATGCATGTCGAGGACAAAGATTGCTCGTAAAAACGTTCTTTAAATAATAGTTGCAAACGAAAACAACTACGCTTTAGCAGCATAATGCTAACCGTTACTTGAGAGTCGTCTGTACTTTTGGGATAACGGTCGCTTACAGACTCGCCACTATTGTTATTTTAGGATAATAGGGTTAAAACTTAATCTAAAATCGCTTTCTACATCCCTGTTGGTCGGGTGGTAAAAAGTTAACTCAATAGACCTTTACTAAACATGTAGACTTCTTGACTGAAAGTTTTCGGACGGGGGTTCAATTCCCCCCATCTCCACCA
>Ga0307995_1000246_pt1 | contig 39005 bp, 47 predicted proteins | sample EllFjometagen262_FD_203132 | JGI IMG/M metagenome (GOLD analysis project Ga0307995, IMG submission 203132) | Marine microbial communities from Ellis Fjord, Antarctic Ocean - #262 | ecosystem: Environmental > Aquatic > Marine > Unclassified | place: Southern Ocean | collected 2014-11-02 | reverse complement strand
ACCCAAACCACGGCATTCATTTTAGAGTACTTGCTAAGTGCTTACGCCTTTCTGGCGGAGATCATATGCACTCAGGCACTGTTGTAGGAAAGCTTGAAGGGGATCGTGAATCAACCTTGGGTTGGATCGACTGTATGCGCGATAGCTTTATTAAAGAAGACCGCTCAAGAGGTATTTTCTTTGATCAAGATTTTGGCTCAATGCCAGGGATGCTTCCCGTTGCTTCAGGCGGAATCCACGTATGGCATATGCCAGCACTGGTAAATATATTTGGGGATGATTCGGTTCTTCAGTTTGGCGGCGGCACTCTAGGTCATCCTTGGGGTAATGCAGCAGGCGCTGCTGCAAATCGTGTTGCAGTTGAAGCTTGTGTTGAAGCAAGGAATGCGGGACGAGAACTAGAAAAAGAGTCAAAGGAGATCCTGACTAGTGCTGCAAAGCACTCGCCTGAACTTAAAATTGCAATGGAAACATGGAAAGAGATTAAATTTGAGTTTGATACAGTTGATAAGCTAGATATTCAACACAAGTAATCTATCAATCAATTTTTATTACTATAAGAATTAATATAAGGAAATATTATGAGTAAAGTTCAAGACTACCCATCACGCCTTGGTGATAATGCCAGCAGAAAGTTTGAAACATTTTCATATCTCCCGGCAATGAACGAGAAACAGATTCGTCAGCAAGTTCAATACATCGTAGATCAGGGCTATAATCCTGGCGTTGAGCACACTGAAGTGGAAAATGCCATGGATAATTATTGGTATATGTGGAAACTTCCTTTATTTGGTGAGACAGATGTTGATACAATTCTTGCTGAATGTAAGGAGTGCCATGATGCTAATCCAGACAATCATGTTCGATTAATTGGTTACGATAATTACGCTCAATCACAGGGCGCATCGATGGTTATTTACAGAGGCAAAGGATTTAAATAATCAAGTAAAATTAGCTTAGCTTGATTGGATAAACCCCTGTCTAAGTGCAGGGGTTTTTTTTGAAGAGGATATAAAAAAATGAATGAATTAGATCAATACAAAATTGCAAAAGAACCATTCTACCAACCCCAGAAAGATGAAATTGAAATGTATACCGCTGCATATATGAATCGTATGCCGGTAATGCTAAAGGGTCCGACTGGTTGCGGCAAGTCTAGGTTTGTAGAATATATGGCGTATAAGTTAGACAAGCCCTTAATCACAGTTGCTTGCAACGAAGATATGTCGGCAAGTGATTTAGTTGGACGCTTTCTTCTTGATAAGGAAGGTACAATTTGGAAAGATGGGCCTCTCGCTATGGCTGCTCGCTATGGAGGAATTTGCTATCTAGATGAGGTCGTAGAGGCGAGACAAGATACAACAGTCGTGATCCATCCGCTGACTGATTATCGCCGGACTTTACCGCTTGATAAGAAAGGAGAGCTGATTGAGGCGCATCCTGACTTTCAATTGGTTATATCTTATAACCCTGGGTATCAAAATTTAATGAAAGACCTAAAGCAATCCACTAAGCAGAGATTCTGTGGTTTTAACTTTCAATATCCTGATGAAAAAACTGAAGCGCATATCATCTCTAAAGAGTCAGGCGTTGATCCAAAAATAGCCCTGAAACTAGTGCAGATAGCTCAAAGAGCTAGAAACCTTGTTGGTCATGGGCTGGACGAGGGAATATCAACTAGGTTGTGTATTTATGCAGGACAATTGATCGCTAATAAGGTAAATGAAAAGTCTGCCTGTAAAATTGCAATGGTTAATCCTATTACTGATGACTTAGATATTGTCGATACTCTTAATGCAGCTATCGATACTTTTTTTGATTAAGGGCCCGTAATGAGTGCGGTCCAACTTTCGGATTTTGAACAAAAGTTTCGAGATTCCTCTGACATTCTTCATGATGCGCTAGCAGGCAGCTTTGTTGAGGCATCTAAGGTAATGTCCCCAAATGGACTTAAAGTCTATTTAGATGGTGCTGGTGCGCTACATGCAATGGGTAAAGGTGAAGACATGGTTATCTCCTTCTTGGAGGAGACGCCTATGGTCGTTAGGGAGGTTGGTGAGTCGATAATTGGTGAGATTGTATTTTCAATTATGAAAATGTCTTCACAAACATCCGCCTCTGTCTTGGTGTTGATGATTGCAAGTCTTCCAAACGTTGCAAGGCGGATGAGTGACTTTGATTTATTAAAAGGCTACCTTAGGTTAATGGAGCGAATGATAGCTCTAGCCCCTAGAGGTATGAGGCCAATGCTCAATAATATCGATCAGTTGACTAGTAAGCTTACTCTTGGTGGTTTAAGAAGATGGGTTCTATATGGAGCCGAAACATTTAAACGAGATTTTAAAGCTCAAATCGCCTATTTTGAATTAAGTAGCATGGAGTCAATTCAAATACTTGAGCAAGAGAGGCGAGGAACACTATTTATTGATAATCAAAGAAAGTTGCAGTTCTATCTTAGAGCATTTTATAACCGTGATTTTTTTCTACGACCCACTTCAGGTGACTATGAAACTAAGAAAGGTCTAAGGCCCTATATTGAGTATGGAGTAATGCATATTCCAGATGCTTATGATGACTATAAGCATGCTTCTGGAAGAATTGTTCCAGGTATTGATTGCTATAGAGCAGTTTGTGCTCATGCCGCAGCTCATATTATGGAAACTAAGGTTGCTTTTAAAGGAGATGACTTAAATCCTTTGCAAGTTGCATGCGTTTCTCTAATAGAAGACTTAAGAGTTGAGTTGAACACTTTAAAAAAATTTCCAGGTATGAAAAAAACTTGGATTGCACTTCATCCTGATGATGAGGACTTAAAAGAGTTAAATCCTTTTATAGTTGATTTGGTTGATTTTTCAAGAGCTGCATTAGATCAAAAATACACAGCAAAACAGTCATTTAATAGTGATTTTCTTAAGTTATTTATTAAAAAAATGACCAAAATGCCTGAATCATCAGAAATGAGCTATGACTTAGGTATGAAGTATTATGAGCTACTTAAAGCTGAAACGGATGTAAAAATAAGTGCTTCTGCACTAGTTGCAACCCCAATTCTATATAGAGACGATAATAGATATATTTGGGAGTATGAAGAGCTTGATTGGATATCAGAGGGCAATGATTATGTCCCTGTTAGTCAAAGACAGGTGCGCAAAAATGTTAATATTATGGAAATGTATAACGAGCTTGATGTTGAAACTGCTGGCGATGATGCACAAGAAATTTGGACTCTAGAGTCAGAGTATTTTCCTGATGAGTTAGATGGCGTAAGCATAAATGAAGTCGAAGGCAAAGAGCCAGTAAGTGAGCCTTTTCATTACAATGAGTGGGATTATCAGCTTCAGCTCTATCGGCCAAACTGGGCAACTCTGTATGAAAGACGTTTGAGAAAAGGGGATCCGGAGTTAATTAATAAAATTTTAAAAACTCACAAACCTATTGCCAATCAACTTAAAAATGCGATTGACCGAATGCAGCCTCAAGGTCTCGTCAAACTAAAGAAACAACAAGAAGGGAGTGAGCTTGATCTTGATGCCTGCGTAACAGCTTTAGCAGATATCAGATCTGGCATAACCCCATCTGATAGGATTTATGTAAAGAAAGTGCAGCATATTAGAGATGTCTCTGTTAACTTACTAATGGACTTATCTGAATCTACCAATGATATGGTTCTTGGTAGTGATAAAACAATTTTGGAGCTAATGAAAGAGGCCACTTCACTTCTATCATGGGCAATTGACAAGATTGGGGATAAGTTAACTATTTCAGGATTTGCATCGGATTCAAGACACGATGTTCAGTACTATCGCTTTAAGCCGTTTCAGTATAGTTTTAATGATGAAGTAAAGGGTCGTTTGGCAGGAATAAAAGGTGGCCTATCAACTAGAATGGGCGCTGCAATTAGGCATGCTGGAGTAGACTTATTAACCCAATCCTCAGCCAAGAGAATTCTTTTAATCTTAACGGATGGAGAACCTGCAGATATTGATGTTGATGACCCGCAGCATCTTCGTATGGATGCAAAAAAAGCAGTTGAAGAATTGCGAAGCCATGGCATTGTAACGTTCTGCATTAGTTTAGACCCTCATGCCGATGAGTATGTTGCGAGAATTTTTGGTAAAAATCGTTTTATGGTAATTGATAATATTCAAAAATTGCCGGAGAGACTGCCTCAATTGTTTATCTCATTAACTAAATGATGGTTAATGAAAGAGATGATAAATTAATAGATTTTGATCCAAAATACCCTTATGTTTTGCCAGAAGACTGGAAAGAAAAGAATTCCCCAAGTGTTTACGAAATATTAGCAACAACAAATACACTTAAAAGAATGTATGCTGACAAAGTAATAGAGATTGAAGAGGGCGCTATTAGTAATAAACTAGGAGAAGAAGAATTAAGAAATATTGCTACAAATTATCAAACTATAAAGTCACTTCTTTTCCAATCACGATAGGATGAAATAATTATGAATCTAAGTCACTTCAATGAAGAGATAACAAGTTTAGACAAAGATTTTTTGCAGTCGATACTTGACGGCTCTGCTCTAGTAATGGTTGAAGATCAATCGCTTGGCTTGGGAAATTCAAATGGTGCGTTTGTTATTTTTTGGATTGAAGGCGAGGTATTTTCTTCAGTTGAAGATTTAAGAAGTTATTTGTTAGAAGAGGCTGAAGATTTGCATGTCAATTATTATAAACACAGCCCTATTAGTAAGGAATATTTTGAAGCTAAGTTATCTAGCCTAATGGATGAGTATGGCCAGGCTGCATTTGTATCTCAGCAAGGAGGTGTACCAGAGAAAAGCCTTATTAGTTCAAATGGTGATTTATTGGTCTTAACCGAAGAAGACTATACTTTTAAATATGGCTTATATCTAAACATTGAAGATAATTTAAGTCCTAAAATTTCAGCCCTAAAGGCAAAAACTTGGCTCCAATCAGGCGCTGCATACAATGACTATATCGCCGTTAATGTTTTTCGATTTAGTTCAATTGAATAGTTATTAAGTAAATATTTTCATTGTTTTAAACTAATCTTTTCTAAGATGATAGAAAGAAAAAGTAGTATAAAATTAAGCGAAAATTATTGATTAGATATGACTCAGCATCAAAACTTTTTAAACTCTCTTATTCAGCGTATCCGTATGGGGCGGTCAAGTAAGAAAGTATCCAGTCCTGAAACTATTATTAAGCTTTGCAATCAGCTAGTAAGTAAAAATGGTGAGGCAACTTTATTCTCTCTTGCAAAAATAATTTTAGAAGATTTTAATACTCTTTCAGAAGAGCAAAAAAAGTCATTTTTTTTACAGTTACTTGACCAGTTTGGCGTAGATCGACCTACTCTCAAAAAAGCTATCATTGAATTAAATATTGATGATGAAGGGCAACTCAGAAAACTTCATCAATTAATTGAACCAAAGAGCCATGAGCTTCTTAGAAGGTTAAATCAAGTCCCAAATGGAACTTCAGTGCTTTTAAAGATGAGGGAGTCGCTGCTAGAACGCATTAAAGACTCTCCCGAGCTTAAATCACTTGATTCTGATTTTGTACATTTATTTAAGTCCTGGTTTAATAGAGGATTTTTAAGACTTGAGCGTATTGATTGGTCGACAAGTGCTCGAGTGTTGGAAAAAATCATGCAGTACGAAGCTGTCCATGATATTTCAGATTGGGAGGATTTACAAAATAGAGTGGCTGCAGATGATAGGAGGTTGTATGCTTTTTTTCATCCCGCACTTCCAGATGAGCCTCTCATTTTTATTGAGGTTGCATTGATGAATGAAACGCCATATTCAATTATGCCAATACTTGATACAAGCATTAAACCAATTGAGCCTTTAACCGCCACAACGGCAGTTTTTTATTCTATCTCCAATTGCCAGATGGGACTCAAGGGTGTTTCGTTTGGGAGTTTTTTGATTAAACAAGTAGTAACTGAAATTGAGAAAGAGTTTAAACAAATCAAGCAGTTTGTAACGCTCTCTCCTGTTCCTGGCCTCAAGAAATGGTCTAATAAAATAAACCTATTGGAAGATAAACAGCTACCTGAAAATATAATAAATGATATTAGCGAGTGCTGTGAAAATGCCAAGCCAAATCCTTTAGCTTTAAATCGTTTAACTTATTATTACTTAACTCAAATTAAACGTAAAAATGGTCAAGCAATTAATCCTGTTGCTCATTTTCATCTTGGTAATGGCGCATCTCTTTATAAAATTCATGCAGATGCAAATGTTAATCAGAGTGCTCTAGATGATTCTTGGGGGGTGATGGTTAATTACTTATATGATCTAGAGTCAGTGGCTAAGAACCATGAAGACTATGCAAATCAAGAGCCAGTTTCGGTGTCACCAAAACTTACAAAATCTATTCAAAATAATAAGAAAAAAATCTTAGCCTATTAATTTATAGGTTGATTGATTCAATCTCTTTTTCAGGCTTATTTAGTTGATTGATTAGCCCATTCACATAAATTCGTAAGGACTGGAATTCCTGACTTTCCATACGATGTTAATGAGTATTCTACTTTTGGTGGGATAACTTCATAAACCTTGCGATTTATAAGTTTGTCTTTTTCCATTTCCTTTAATTGTTTTGAGAGCATTTGTTGAGTAATACCTCCAATTGATCTTTGCAGCTCACCAAATCGCTTTTTTTCAAGTGATAATTGCCATAGGATGCATAACTTCCATTTTCCACCGATAAGCTTTATAGCAGCAATTGTAGGCGAGTCTTTATTGTCATTTGTATTCATAATAGTATGATTTTATATAGTAGTATGTAAAAAATGTGTACTTGTATTTTTATTATATACCACCATATACTTTTCTAACTAATTTAATTAACTATATGGAGACATAAGAATGAAATCATTAATGATGACAAAATACGGTGATATAGGGTCTAGCTTAGAAGTGCAAGAGGTTCCTACGCCCAAAGTTGGTGAAAACCAAATACTGATTAAAACACATTCTGCAAGCTTTAATCCAATCGATTATAGTATTCTTAGGGGAGACTTCAAGGCAATGAAGAAAATACAATTCCCTCAGGGAATTGGAAGAGATGTCAGTGGTGTTGTTGAAAAAGTTGGAAAAAAAGTAAAAACGTTCAAAGTTGGTGACAAAGTATTTTCAAGGATAGACGAAAGTTTTGTTGGAACAATGGCAGAGTATGTGATTTCAAATGTTAGTGATTCAGCCCTTATTCCTTCAAATCTTAGTCACGAAGAATCGGCTGGCATACCTTTGACGGGCCTTACAGCGTATCAGGCACTAACTGACGTAGTAAAACTATCTGCCGGTGAAAATATTCTAATTCATGCTGGATCTGGTGGGGTTGGTACGTTTGCGATTCAGCTTGCTAAGCATTTAGGGGCAAATGTAACCTCTACAACTAGTACTAAAAATATTGATTTAGTGAAAAATTTAGGTGCAGATAAGGTTATTGATTACACTAAAGATAGCTATCTTGATGAAGGCGCTAAATTTGATGTAGTCTTTGATACCTTAGGAGGGAATCATACCCTTGACTCTTTTAAAGTCTTAAAAGATGGCGGGCGAGTGGTTTCTATCGCTGGAGCTATTGACAGCATTACTGCAAAACAATTTGGCCTAAACAAGTTTGTTAGTTTAATTTTAGCTTTTCAAGCAAGAAAAGTTATTAAAGCAGCATCAAAAATAGGAGCTTCATACAGGTTTTTATTTATGTCTTCGAATGGTGCTCAGCTGAAAGAGATAGCAAGGTTATATGAGTCAGGATCAATCAAAATGGTCATAGATAAAACTTATAACTTTGGTGATAGTATTAATGCACTAGAGTATCTTTCCAAAGGGCGAGCCAAGGGGAAAGTTATTGTGAATATAATAAAGTAACTTTTTTAATTCAAACTATTAAGAGAAAGATCGACCTTAGCCTATTAATTTAAAAAGTTATAGGCTAAGCTAACTGCACTAAATAATACTATCTGATGCGTTAGATAGATTATTAATGCGTGTTTTCCTATAACCTCAAGCCAATTTGATCGAAATGTGAATATTTTTTGATAATGCGGGTAATGCCCAAGATAAATCCCAATAAAGACAAAAGACAGCCACGGAAATAGGGGGTAATAATCAACACTGCTGAGAGGTAGGTATTGCTCAAAAATGTTTGAAAGTATAGTGAAATTTGGCTGACCTAAGGTCGAGCTAATTAGAATTATTGCTGCAATTAACAGAGAAGTTTTTGGCAGGTTTATGAAAAATATTGCTATTAAAGATGAAACCCAAATTAAATGAAGAATACCAAAATAGACCCATCCATCAGGAAACATTACGTAAGTTCCAGCAGAAACAATTAAAGCTGCAATCCCTAAATAGATCTGGCGCTTAATAAATTTTTTAAGTTTTAATGTTTTGCTATGAGCAATAACTAGGCTTATTCCAACAGCACTCAAGAAAAGAAAAACAATCAACGTGCGCCACGCTGTGCCTGCCCAATGAGTAAACAATGGAATATCAGTGAAACCAAAAGAATTAAGATCGTAAATAAAGTGAAAAGCAACCATCATGATGATTGCAACACCCCGCATTAAATCTAGTGATGTGTCTCTTAGATTAGACATAGTGTCATAAATAAATTATTCAAACACCTGAGAGACATATGTCTTGTCAATTGTTATCAGTGAATCATCAAGAAGTTCAAGGCATTTTGGAACAGCCAAAAATACAGCGCCAAGGCATACTGATATTGCTACAGGCTTCCCAGGAAGATTAATAATTAAAGTATTGCCTCTGGTGCCAGCGATTTGACGCGAAAGAATGGCTGTAGGGACTGTTCTAAGTGAAACAATTCTCATTTGCTCTGCAAATCCATCAAAGATTCTCTCACAAACTTCTTGTGTGGCCTCGGGCGTTACATCTCGCGTAGTTGGTCCGGTCCCTCCAGTTGTGAGAATTAAATTACAACCAAGGTTATCACTCATATCTTTTAGGGTTTGTTCAATTAAAGGTTGCTCGTCTTCAATTATTTTTGAAATTACTTCGTATGGACTAGTAACCGCATTTGATATCCATTCCTGCATTGCAGGGCCACTAATATCCTCATAAATTCCTCGCGCTGCTCTATCTGAAATAGTAAGAAATCCAATTTTAATTTTAGAATCAGTCATGTAATTTACTAACCCCCAGTCACTGGTGGGAAAAAAGCCACCTCATCATCTTCATTTACAATGGTATCTGCTGCTGCCATTTCTTGATTAACTGCACACAAGATATTATTGGGAAAGTGTCTCTCACCATGCTTTTCAATGAGTTTTTGTTTGATTAATGTTATGGAAACTGGTGAGTCAAAATGCATCAAGTCGTGGCTTGTTTTTAAGTTTTCTTTCAGGGAAGCAAAGTAGATAATTTTCATCCACCAATCTCCACCATTTGACTACTACTAATATTATCAATCACGGAGTCAAAAAAATGTTTTTCAGGTTTTTTTGTTATGGCGTCAACGATCAATTGCTTGATTTCTGAATCACTCATCTCCGATCGAAGGGCATCACGAAGTGATACTGAGTCTTTCTGACCAAGGCATAAAATTAGCTCACCCTTAGCTGTCAATCGGACACGATTGCAGCTACTACAAAAATTATTAGAAACAGCTGATATTGTTGCAACGCTGGTATTGGTTCCATTAATATGGAGTGCTTTTGCCGGGCCATCGGTTTGTTGTGCTTTTTTAGATTTAAGTTTGCCTCCAAATCTTTTAAAAACCCTTTCAAGAATGTCTTTTTCACTGTAATGTCTATCAACAGCTTCAATGCCAGCAAGACCAATAGGCATTGTTTCAATAAAACGAATGTCAATTCCTCGATCAATAGCAAAGTCTATCATTGATTCAATTTCATCGTCATTAATGCCTTTCATGACCACCATATTAAGCTTAATAGGGCTCATTCCAGAAGATATTGCAGCGTCGATACCTTTAATAACTGTCTCTAAGTCGCCATCCCTAGTAATTTCTTTAAAGCGCTCCGGGATAAGTGAATCAATTGAAATATTTGCTCTATTAACGCCATTGGCTTTTAACTTATCTGCCACTGGGGTCAGAAGGTGCGCATTCGTTGAGAGTGGAATATCAGTAATACCTGGAATTTTTCCAAGCATTTTAGTCAAGTCAAGAATATCTTTTCGAAGAAGTGGTTCGCCGCCTGTAAGGCGGACCTTAGTAACGCCTAATTCAGAAAACAAACGAACTATTTTTGCAATCTCTTCGAAGGAGAGTACTTCTGATCTTTTGGTGTGAGTTTGATGATCTTCATCCCGGCAATAATGACATCTATAATTACAGTGGTCTGTAACTGAAACTCTTAAATATGTAATTTCTCGATTATACGGATCAATTAGTTTATTCATTTTCCAATACCCAGTGTCCAGACTTCCCACCTTTCTTTTCTAATAGTTGTACATTGTCAATAATCATGAAGCGATCGACCGCCTTGCACATATCATAAACAGTAAGGGCTGCAATACTTGCAGCAGTTAATGCCTCCATTTCAACGCCAGTTTTACCGTTTAGCTTCGCTGTAGCAATTATGTCAATGCAGTTTTTTTCACTATTAGGGCTAAGCTCGACGCTTACTTTAGATAGCATCAGTGGATGACAAAGAGGAATAAGGTCTGAGCATTTTTTTGCAGCTTGAATTCCAGCAATCCTCGCAACGGCAAGAACATCACCTTTTTTGTTTGAGCCGGAGACGATTAAGTCAAGTGTTTCAGCTTTCATTACAACTCTTGCGCCAGCCTTGGCTTCACGAGTAGTATTATTTTTATCAGAAACATCAACCATTTGAGCTTCACCATTAGCATTGATATGGGTTAATTTGCTCATCTCGTTAACTCACTCATTGGATAATAGTTGAGTACAGTTCCCGCTTCAAATGTTGTATTCTCAGGTATCTCAATGATTCCATCAGCCCAAACAACTGAACTCATTACATCTGATCCTTGTTTTGAGAAGAGATTCGCCAAAGGGACTTCAGTTGACTGGTCTATACGAACTCGCGCATATTCACGTCTTGGTTTGGCACGCTTACATTCAAAATTTGTTTTCACCTTTGATATTTTAGATTCATAGTTACTGTTGCCTTGCATTTTTTTAATAAATGGCAATGAAAAAATACAAAAGGTTACAAAGCTTGATACTGGATTGCCTGGTAGCCCAATGAATGGGGTCTTTTTAACTTTACCATAAGCAAGGGGTTTTCCAGGTTTCATTCGAATCTTCCAAAGATTTAACTCGCCAAGTTTTTTAACGGCAGGCTTGACATGGTCTTCTTCTCCCACAGACACGCCGCCAGTCGTCATAATTAAGTCACACTGGCTCTCAAGTGTTTCAAGTGCATCACAAGTTGCGTCAAGCTTATCCTCTATATTTCCTAGGTTAATCACATCGCAACCAACTTGCTTAAGAAGCGCGACAAGTGCATAGCGGTTAGAGTTATAAATTTTTCCTGGAGACAAGGGGTTTCCAGGCTCTACTAACTCATCGCCCGTAAAAAAAACACCCACTTTAATTTTTTTAAAGACTTTTAATTCGCCGACACCAACTGATGCTGCAAGAGAAATATCTTGAGGTTTGATTTGTATACCAGAGCAAAGAATAACATCTGACTCAAGTATGTCGTTACCGAGGGGTCGAATATTTTCGTTCAAATTAAGAACTCTTTCAACAGAAATCTTAGAGCTATCTTCAGATAGTTTACATTCTTCTTGCATAACAACAGTGTTCGCCCCTTTCGGAATTGGGGCGCCTGTAAATATTCTAGCAGCACAACCTTTTTTTAGGTCATTGCCTGTCGAGCCTGCAGCAATTCTATCAACAACCTCAAAGCTTTGATTGGCTTGCATCGTTTGATTATGATCTAATGCAATAGTGTAGCCATCCATTGCGCTATTATCAAAGCCTGGAACGTTTATTGTCGAGTGTATATCGCTTGCTAAAATTCTACCAAGTGAGTCATCCAAAGAAACAGTCTCTGTCTTATTAGTAATGATAGCTGCGTCAATCAAAAATGACAAAGCATCATCTGCGCTCATCAGAGAATCACTAAACATCGGCGAGCTTGAATTAACTTTTTGACGACTCATCGGGTAATATAGATTTAATATTCATAAGGTATTATACAATTGTAAGTAAATTTTCTAATTACAAATAACTTGAAAAAAGCACAAGCATTAAGTGAATAAAATATCGAAAAATGAGATTTCAGCTGTCATCTTAGCAGGCGGCAAAGGCTCAAGGATGGGCGGAAAAGACAAAGGACTCATCGAGTTTCGCAACCTTCCATTAATTGCATATGCTGTCAATGTTGCTAAGGACAGGGTAAATGAAATATTTATTAGCGCCAACAGAAGTTTAGAAGATTACTCTAAGTATGGCAAAGTAATTGTTGATGATTTAGAGGGCTTTCAAGGCCCACTAGCTGGAATCTCTAAAGCTTTAAAAGCCTGCTCTTCTAATTATTTGCTGGTACTTCCCTGTGACAGCCCAATGATTGACTTAACCTTAATAGATGCATTGGTTGAGCGAATGGAGATTAGTGATTCAGATATTTGTGTTGCTCATGACGGTCAAATCATGCACGCAACGTTTGCATTTATGAAATCGAATCTTAGCAAAAGTCTCGATGAATTTTTAGATGATGGAGGCCGAAAAATGGCTCTCTGGTATCGTCAGCAGCGCACCGAAAGAGTTAATGTTTCAAGTCATTTAGAGTTATTGACTAATCTAAATAGCCCAGAAGACTTTAATTTTTAAGATTTCCAGCGATTTTTTTGTTTTTCGTCTTTTGCTCTAGCCTCTACCCACTCTTCTTTATTTTCTGTTGATTCTTTTTTCCAAAAAGGGGCATCGGTTTTCAGGTAGTCCATAATGAAATTACATGAATCAAAGGCCTCTTGGCGATGCTTGCTGGCTACTATAACCAATACTATTTGATCGTTAACTTCAAGAGTGCCAATACGATGAATAATAGTAATGCTTTGAAGTTCCCAGTTATCTCTTGCTTTTTTGGCAATTAACTCCAAAGATTTTTCGGTCATCCCTGGGTAATGCTCTAGAGTCATTGTGTTAAGCGATTTCGATTGGAGATCTCTGACAGTTCCAACAAAGCTCACAATTGCACCGATGCTAGAGTTGTTGGCTTTAGCAAGCTTAACTTCAACTGATAAATCGAAATCACCCGATTGAACGATAATTTTATCCATTACTTGATTTTATCTTTTTTAAGATTATGACTGGAATTAAATATTCAAAAATAATGCCAAATACTTTTAGGCTTGCTTGGATAATTTTCCTACTAGAGTAATTCCAAGTGCAACGGATGGCCCAATCCCTAATGCGAAAATTGCCGTTCCAAGGCCAACTACCTCGCCTAATAATTTATCAATATTATTCAGAAGACAAAGAGAACCAATGATAACTACGCTGATTTCAATCGTGGTCCGGATTGAATATATTGGCATGTTGCTTATTCTTTGTAAGCCAATCATTAGCCCATCCCTTGGTCCAGCACCTAAATTTGAGATTAAATAAAAACCGCTCCCAAGCCCTATAGTGAGGACCCCAATTACAACTTGCAATACTTGCATTGGATACGATTCTGGATAAGGTAAATAATAGACCGAAAATTCAATTGTCAATGCGATAATAAAAGCATTTAGGATTGTTCCCATTCCGGGCTTTTGTTTGAGAGGAATCCACAGCACCAATACGAAAATACTAATAACAAAAGTAGAAAGTCCAATTGACCAATCGGTGAGGTTAGATATTCCTTGAGCTAATACCGTGTATGGGCCTACACCTGCCCCACTAGTAATAAGAAGGCTTTCACCAAGACCAAATAAAAACAGTCCAAACACTAAGAATACAAAGGTTAACGGCTTAGGCTTTAAATTAAAAGAGTCTTCAGAGCTCCAAACAACTTTGGGAATTTTTTTAATGGTAAAGACTTCTTTAGAAAATTTCATTGATGGTTGTAGCGGTAAAAATTATAGTAATAATACAGTTGTTTTTACCCGCTCTCTTGCTGTGTATTAATTATTATATTTATATTCTAAATCCTGGGATTTAGTCATTATCATAGGTTCATTGTAAATAGAATCATAAAATAGTAATATCAACTAACCAATATTAATGACAATACTTCTTAATAAATCAGATATACAAGACTTTCAAAATGATGGTGTCGTTCTTCTTCGAGGTGTTTTTAATGAATGGATTGATACGTTAACTAAGGGCGCTGAGCATCATATTGGTAATCCAAGTGAAAGCGCTTTGACTCATAAAGGAAAAGATTATGAAGGTAAATTTTTGGAGGATTTTTGTAATTGGCGGCGTATTCCTGAGTATTCAGATTTTGTACTAAACTCACCTTTAGCTCCTATTGCCGCAGGCTTAATGGAATCAACATCCGTACAATTTTTTCACGATCATTTTTTTTACAAGGAAGCACTCTCTGGCACACCTACTCCTTGGCACCAAGACCTTCCTTACTACTGCGTTTCAGGGCATCAAACGGTAAGTTTTTGGCTCCCCCTTGAGCCAAGAGAAAAGAGTGTTTCTTTAAAATCTTTGGCTGGTAGTCATAGTTTTAAAAAAGAAATTCGCCCAACAAGCTGGGCTAATAATGAGAGCTTTTATGAAGATGATGATGCTTTTATGGATATGCCAAATGTTGATAGTGGTGAATTTGAAATAAAGCAATGGAAAACAGAGCCGGGCGATGTTGTTGCTTTTAATTTTAAAACAATACATGGGGCAAGCGCCAATAAGACAGATGATATAAGCCGCACACTTTCGTTTCGTTTACTTGGTGATGATGTGGTTTATCGTAATCGATCAGGCCGCACCTCTCCTAATTTTCCAAATATAAATCAAAAAAATGGAGAGCGATTAAGGCAAGACTGGTTTCCAGTTATTTGGGGTAATTGATATTATGGATTTAGCAAACTACTCTTTGGAAATTTTAACTTTTTTATTTCTAGTTGGAATGGTTGCAGGTTTTCTTGATACCCTTGTTGGAGGTGGAGGATTGCTGGCAGTTCCTGCATTATTATTAAGTGGTATTCCGCCTATTTATGTTCTTGGTACTAATAAGTTTCAGGGCAGTATGGGCACAGGTATTGCAACATTGCTCCTTTTTCGCAAAAAAAAGTTGAACTGGAATGCCGTTAAGTATTTAATGCTAGTGGCTTTTATTGGATCTGCAATCGGCGGGGTTATTGTTCAGTTTATTGACACCAAAGCTTTGTCTTACGCGATACCGATAGTATTGGTTTTTATTTCAATCTATTTTATTATCTCTCCTAAACCTAAAACTACTTCAAAGACCAAAGGACCTGACAAACGCTTTGATAAATACGCCGTTCCAGTTGTTGGCTTTTATGATGGCATGTTTGGGCCAGGTGCTGGATCTTTTTTTGTAATGACAGGTGTTATGCTTAAAAAACTTGAAATTATCCAAGCGACAATTCTAGCAAAGCCATTAAATTTTGCATCAAACATTGCTGGGTTTATAGTTTTCTTTAGTTTTGGCCATATAGCCTTTTTAATTGGCTTCATAATGATGGCAGGGCAGTTAATAGGCGCTTTTTTTGGCACTCATTATTTATTAAAAGCGAATCCACTTGTGATTCGTTTTTTAATTGTCATTATGTCAATTTCAATGCTAGCTAGATATTTGTATTCTCTCATTTAGTATTGCTTCATAGTCGACTCTTAATTCACTAATGCTGTCAAAAGTTAAATACTCATAAGCGTATCATTTACACAATCTTTAAGTTAATTTAACAAAACTTTTGTTTAATATTTGAAATTATGAAATATAGAATTGAAACTGATTTTTTAGGTGAAATGAAAATACCTTATGATGCTTATTATGGAATTCATAGCAAGCGTGCTGTTGATAATTTCCCTATAGCCGATGTTGCTATTTCAGTTTATCCCAATATAGTTATAGCATATGCCATGGTTAAGCTTGCGTGCGCAAGAGCAAACAATAAACTGGGCCTATTAGACGATGAAATTTACAAACCTATAGTTAGTGCTTGTGAGAGGATCATCGATGGCGAGTTTCATGAACAGTTTGTTGTGGAAATTATTCAGGGCGGCGCGGGAACTTCAACCAATATGAATGCTAATGAGGTTATTGCAAATGTTGCACTTGAAATGATAGGAAAAGAGAAGGGCGATTATGAAGCCATCTCACCACTTACGCATGTCAACATGTCGCAGTCTACTAACGACACTTACCCGACTGCTTTATTGGTTGGATTTTTAAAAGAGTATGATCCTTTATTAAAAGCCATAAAGGACCTTTCTGATTCTTTTCATGCCAAAGGAGTTGAATTTTCTGGCATTATCAAAATGGGCCGAACACAATTGCAAGACGCTGTCCCAATGACTCTTGGCCAGGAGTTTACTGCTTTCGGTAATACCTTGTTAGATGATATTAAAAGGCTCAACGAAATGTCACAATTATTCTTGGAGGTCAATTTAGGTGCTACAGCTATTGGCACAGGTATTAATAGTCATCTAGATTATCCTAAAATTGCGGTAGAGGCTTTGGCAGAGTTATCTGGACTGCCCTTAGTTCTTGCTCCAAACCCAATTGCTGCAACATCTGACACAAGTGCTTTTGTGTCGTTCTCTTCTGTTCTTAAGAGGGTTGCCATAAAACTTTCAAAAATATCTAACGACTTAAGGTTGTTGTCATCAGGCCCGATTGCTGGCTTTAATGAGATAAATCTGCCAGCCGTTCAAGCTGGGTCTTCAATTATGCCTGGTAAAGTTAATCCTGTTATTCCTGAAGCCGTTAATCAAACTGCCTTTCAGGTGATCGGAAATGATTTGGTCATTACATTAGCGGCTGAGGCTGGTCAAATGCAGCTCAATGCTTTTGAGCCTGTTTTGGCGGTCAACATACTGCGTTCTTTGCGCTATATGACCAATGCAATGATAATGCTAAGAACGAAGTGTGTAGACGGAATTACAGCAAATGTTGAAGTGTGCGCAAGATATGTTGAGCAAAGCCCAGGAATAGCGACATTCTTTACCCCTCATTTGGGCTATAAAGAGTCAGCTCGCATTGCTAAAAAAGCTTTAAAAGATGGTATGACAGTTCGAGAGATAATCATTAAAGAGGGATTAATGAGTGAAGATCAGGTGAATGAAGTTTTGCATGTTGACAACCTAACAAAACCAAATATTCATTGAATATAGAGTTAAAGTTCATTTTTAGGTAAGCCAAATTGAGCTTTAAAGTGATGCCACTCATAGCGCTCAGGATAATTACGGCGATAATCTTCAAAATTTGAAGTTTCTTTTATAGCTTTATGATCATCAAAAAATGAGTATATTGAATTAAGACTTTCATGAAGTGTGCTGTCATTAATGACTCTCACTTCAGGATTAATAAGTTTCCCAATTTCATTGTTAAATGACGCATTTAAAAAGTGACACAGCTCTTTATAAATCATAAAACTCCCCATGAATTTTGCATCTATTGAATGACCTGCAATGTGAGGCGTTGCCCAGTAGGCGTCACTTTGTAGTCTAGAGTTAATATTTGGCTCTTCCTCCCAGCAGTCTATTATATTTTCTTTTGTTTTAGTGACTGCCCAAATGCTTTCATCAATTATTCCTCCTCGAGCTGCGTTGATTAAAATAGAATCTTCTTTAATTATTTCAAAGTTATGGCTTCCAAGGAGGTTGTGAGTAGGGTGAGCCCCTGAAAAAGTTAGGGGAGTATGGAAAGTTACAATATCGGCACTAAGCGCTATATCAAGATCCACAAACCCACTCTTTCCTTCGTTAATTTCACGAATAGGATCGTTAAGAAGGGTGGTTATTCCGAGTTGCTTTGCTTTGAAATCTAACCTTGTTCCAACATTTCCAACGCCAATTATTCCTAGGGTTTTCGTTGATAAATCAAAACTATAATCATTGGCTAGATTTGAAATTGCGCTGATTACATACTCTGCGACAGCATTTGCATTACATCCTTGAGCAGATGCAAATGAAATGCCATTTTCGTGTAAATAATTTTCGTCAATGTGATCAAGTCCAGCTACTGTTGAGCCAACAAACCTGACTTTGGTTCCATCAAGGAGTTGTTTGTTTACTTTAGTTCTTGATCTTACTATGAGTATCTCGCAATCTAATAAACTCTTCCGGTTAATGTCCCTCCCTGGAAGGGTGGTAATTTCTCCAAACTCAGAAAATATTTCTTTATAACCCCAAACTGCATCATCAATCATTAATTTCATAGGGGAATGCTCCAGTTAACAATTTCTTGATTCGTAGATTTAAGGTAATTGTTCGTTTTAGAAAAATGCTTAGAGCCAAAGAAGCCTTTATAAGCAGAAAATGGAGAAGGGTGGGGCGCACTAAGTATTAGATGTTTGCCACTATCGATTAACTCAGATTTTTTATTCGCATAAGCACCCCAAAGAACAAATACTAAATTAATTTTATTGCTACTTAAAGTTTTAATTACCTCGTCTGTAAATTTTTCCCAGCCCTGGTTGGCATGTGATGCAGGTTTATTTTTCTCGACTGTAAGAACGCTGTTAAGAAGAAGCACTCCTTGATGTGCCCAGGATATTAAATTTCCATGTTCGGGTTTAGTGAAATCCACACCATCACTTTGCAGCTCTTTAAAAATATTTCTAAGTGATGGCGGAACAGCAATTCCTTTTGGCACCGAGAAGCTTAAGCCCTCTGCTTGGCCTTCTCCGTGATAAGGGTCTTGGCCCAGAATAATCACCTTAGTTTTTTCAAAGCTTGAATATTCGAATGCCTTGAACCAGGAGTTCTTGGGCGGGTAGATATTTAAGTTCCTTTTTGAATTAAGATAAGAATCTAAAGCCCTAAAATATTGCTTCTCTTTTTCTGGATTTAAATAATCTGACCAGCCACTTTTAAAATTGGTCATAATGTTTTATGATTCACTAATATGATTCTCTATTATATCAAGGAATGAATATGACCGACTGGCACAAGAGATGGGAAAACAATAAAATTGGTTGGCACGCAGAGCAAATTAATTCCCAATTGATTGAGTATTTTTCTAAACTGAATTTAGTTACTGGCGATAAGATTTTTGTCCCGCTCTGTGGAAAGAGTCTTGATATGTTATACCTCTTGCAAAAAGGCCTTAAAGTTGTTGGCGTAGAGATGAGTGAGATTGCTGCCGAGCAGTTTTTTAGCGAGAACAAATTAGAGTATTCTGTTTCTAAAATTGATGGGCTGAAACTTTATGAGGGCAAAGGAATTCAAATATTCTGTGGCGATTTCTTTACTTTAAATCCGAGGCACTTAGTTAACGTCAAGGCTGTTTATGATCGAGCGTCACTTATTGCACTTGATAAGGCATTAAGACAAAAATATGTGAATCATTTAAATGATATAATATCTATAGATGTGAAGATATTATTGTTAACGTTGAACTATCCTCAGCATCAAAGGATTGGCCCACCATTTGCTGTTAGTAAATCTGAGGTTGATTCACTTTATGGTGGTTCGTTTCAGTGTCAAAAGCTTGAGAATATTAATGATATTGATAATGAGCCAATGTTTCTACTTGAAGGGGTAGATTTTGTTGAAAAAGCAGTGTATTGTCTGCAAAAAGTGAGAGTGTAATGGCTAAAAAAATGACGGGTATAGTTGCCCAATTTGGTACTAAAGGTTATGGGTTTATTACGGGAGACGACAATGAAAAGTATTTCGTTCACCAAAAAAATGTTTTTAATAAATCACGTTTAAGAAGTGACACTAGAGTTAAATTTAAAGTTGAAAACTCTGATAAAGGCCTAGTTGCTATTGACGTTAAGTTAGAGAAAGTTGCTGAAGAGTCAGAGCCTTTAACTGATAACGACATTAAAGCAATGTTTGGTGTTTTATTAGTTTTTCAGTTGATTATTGCCTACTTTGTTTTTATTGCTTAAATGAAAAAACTGTTTGTCCTAAGCTTGTTAGTTGTAATTTCTGTTTCTGGTTGTCTTTCAACGCCTGCTAGAGAAGTTACTAACATCTGTAATTTACTAGATGAGAAGGTGAGCTGGTATCGCGCAGCTAAGCTGAGTGAGGAGAAATGGAAGGTGCCGATGCATTTGCAGATGGCAATCATTCATCAAGAGTCTCGCTTTGCTTCAAAAGCAAAACCACCACGAAATAAAATTTTTGGAATCATACCTGGCGCAAGACCAACCGATTCATTTGGCTACACTCAAGCTAAAAAAGCGACCTGGGAGTGGTACCAACTTAAAACCGGCAACAAGACTGCTAAGAGAGATGATTTTGCTGATGCGATTGATTTTGTTGGATGGTATGCTAACCAGTCTTCATTAAGGTCTAAGATTAGTAAAACAGATGCATATCATCAGTATCTTGCATACCATGAGGGTCATGGCGGCTTTAATAAGAAAAGCTATGAAAGCAAAGCCTGGTTGCTTGATATTGCAAAAAAAGTTGAAAGTAAATCTAACACCTATAAGACTCAGCTCTCCCAGTGCAGAGATGAACTTGATAGTAATCGAATATGGACGCTTTTCTAGATTACTTTGCTAATGTGGTTTAATACATTAGAATCCCCTGCGCTACCTAATCTGATGAAAGAGATTCATATTGAGAATCTTGACTTAGTTCTAACGACTATTAATGAGCAATTATATTGTTTTGAGAATCGCTGCCCACATGAAGACATTAGGCTAAGTTTGGGATGTATTCAAGGCCACGAAATTAAATGCGCGCTTCATGGATACACATTTAATTTAGATTCTGGTCTCTGCATAGATGAAGATCTTCAGGAGCTTAAAACCTTTCAAGCCAGGCTTGAAGATGGGCTTGTTAGTGTTAAAGTTGAGGAGGCAGATAAATGAATTCGGCTGAATTGATGCATTCTATTATTCAGCGCATAGCAACCGGCCCAGAGCTTAGTAAAAGTATTAACTTGGAAGAGTCCGAGCTTGCAATGAAGGCGATTTTAAATGGTGAAATCAATGAGGTTCAAAGTGCAATTTTTTTAATTGCAATGAGAATGAAGCGAGAAACATTGGATGAAAATATCGGCATTTTATTGGCAATATTGAGTTCAATTAACTCCAGACAATCTTCTGTCAAGAATTTAGTAGATATTGGAGACCCCTATAGCGGATTTAATCGAACCATTCCAATTTCTTCCTTTTTGCCGCCATTGCTCGCAGAGTTAGGTTTCCCAACTATTATTCATGGCTTAGATTCTGTTTCTCCAAAATTTGGATTAACCCACCGGCATATTTATAAAGCTATAAATCAGAACGTTGATTTGTCAATTGGTGATGCTCTCAATAGAATAGAGGATGGATCTAGTGGCTGGACTTATATTGATCAAAGTAAATATTGTAAGCCACTTCATGATCTGGTCCCACTTAGAAATAAATTAGTTAAAAGAACTGTTCTGAATACAGTTGAATCATTAATTGGCCCTATAAAAGGTATTAATACTCATTCAATTTTGGGCTATGTCCATAAACCTTACCCACCAATATACGCATCTCTGGCAGATCAAGCAGGCTTTTCAAGTAGCCTATTAATACGCGGTGTGGAGGGCGGAGTAGTTCCATCACTGAGGCAAAAAGGAATGATGGTGTCTTATCATAAAGGCGAAGAAAAAGACAGAGTTGATATTGACCCTAAGACAATAGGAATCCATCGTGAATTACGCGCTATTAGTATTCCAAAGGAGTTTGAAAGTCCTCAAAACAGAAACTCTCTGGCAACGTATGTTGCTGAATTAGGTCAATCAGCTCTTTCTGGAAAAGATGGAATGTTTTATGATGGTTTAGTCTATTCTGCTAGCTTAATTCTATGGCACGTTGGTAGGGAAGAGACATTACTTTCCGCCTCTGAAAAAGTTAGAGGCGTGCTTGATGCATCAAGCGCATTAAATCGCATAAGAAATAAGTAAAATTAAGTATTTTAAAGTTGTTGCTGGTTTAACTTTGCGTATTCGCCAGAGGCTTTAATTAACTCTTTATGAGATCCTTGCTCAATAATCGCACCTTCTTTTAATACGATAATGCGATCAGCATTTTGTATTGTGCTTAATCGATGCGCAATAATGATTGTGGTTCGGCCTTTCTGCATTTTAGTGATTGCTGATTGAACGAGTTTTTCAGTTGCAGAGTCAAGCGCTGAGGTTGCCTCATCAAGAATTAAAATTGCACTATCTTTGGCAATTGCTCTAGCAATAGAAAGTCTTTGTCGCTGGCCGCCAGATAGGGTAACCCCATCTTCTCCAATGTCAGAGTCAAATTTGTGATCAAGCTTTTCAATGAACTCAGTTGAGTTGGAGATATTTGCAGCGTTAACAATTGAATCCATTGGCATTTTTTCTTTTTGTCCAAATGCAATATTGCCACTAATAGTGTCATTAAATAACCGCACATTTTGATCTACAAAAGAAAAGTTTGATCTGAAAGACTCTAGATCATAGTTATTAATATTTTCGCCATTTATTAATATGTTGCCTTCTGTTGGATTATAGAAGCGTGCAAGAAGGTTGACCAAAGTAGTTTTACCGCTTCCAGTTGAGCCAACGAGAGCAATAGTCTCTCCATTCTTAATATTTAGAGTGATATTTTTTAATGAAGGTTTTTCATTAGCATACGAAAAACTAACGTTATCAAAGTAAATATCCCCTCCTGCTTGTTTCATTTTTGTACTCCCAAGATTGGTCTCGGACCTCTCATCAATTAAACCAAAGACACTCGCTCCTGATACCAAAGCTTGCTGTAGTGGCTTATTAATGTTTATGAGCGTTTTAGAAGGTTTGACTAGCATGCCCATAGCTGTAAAGTAAGCTAAAAAGTCACCAGCACTCATCATTAAGTGGGTTGATGAAAAATAAACAACGCACGCTAAAGCCAAGCCAATTAGAGCATTTACAATCGAAGTGTTAAGGCCTGCAGCCAAATCAACTTTGAACCTTTGCTGGCGTATTGTATTAATAATATTAAAAAATTTATTTTGTTCGCTAGATTGAGCGTTATATATTTTAATAAGATCATTACCTGAAATATTTTCATTCAATAGATGGGTCATTTTCCCCATTGACTCTTGAACTTTTCTTGAGCTTTTTCTGATTCTACTCGTGGATAGTTTTACTGCAAAATACACAAGCGGAAGTAGCACTAAAAGAGTAAGGCTTAATAGGAAATTTTTATAGAATAAATACCCTGTTAATATTACAACTGTGAAGGAAGATTTAATAAGCGCTAGCCACATTGTTGATGCAGCTGCAGAGATTTGCTCAACGTCAAAAGTCAACTTAGAAAGTGTCTCTCCTGTTGTGTTTTTATCAAAGTAGGTTTTAGGGAGCTTAAGAAGTTTGGTAAACATATCAACTCTTAGATCTAATATTACTTTGTTTGAAATCCAAGAGCTTGCACTGACCGATATCAAAGCGAATACAGAACTTAGTGCGATTACAATGAATAGAGCTGCTGAATAAGAAAGTGCAGCCTTACTGGAGTGATTATTAGAGAATAATATGTCGACTACTTGCCCTGTAATCTCAGGTATTGATGTCTCCAATACCGTAGCAAATATCATCATTAATGATGTAAAGAAAAGTTTTCCAATATGGTTTTTTAAGTATGGAAAGAGTCTCTTTACGAATTGTCTATAACCCATCGTGATTTGTTTGTTTGGATGTGCCCATATTCTACCTAATTTTGTGTATCATAACTATTTCAAACTTTGTTAGTTTTTCATGACAAAATACATCTTTATAACTGGCGGCGTTGTTTCTTCTTTAGGTAAGGGGATAGCCTCTGCATCTTTGGCTTCAATTCTAGAAACACGAGGCCTTAACGTAACTCTCCTTAAATTAGACCCTTATATAAATGTTGATCCTGGAACAATGAGTCCATTTCAACATGGTGAGGTTTTTGTTACCAATGATGGCGCTGAAACTGATCTAGATTTAGGCCATTATGAGCGATTTGTTCGCACTCAACTTGGAAAAAAGAATAACTTTACCGCAGGAAGAGTTTATCAAAATGTCATAGAGCGTGAGAGAAGAGGCGATTATCTTGGCGCAACGGTTCAAATTATTCCCCACATTACTGATGAAATAAAAAAATTAATGAAAGAGGGTATTGAGGATGCAGATGTTGCTCTTGTAGAAATTGGTGGTACAGCAGGTGATATTGAGTCCCTGCCATTTTTAGAGGCCATTCGTCAAATGAGCTTAGAGCTTGGGCGAGAGAATACTTTATTCATTCATTTAACGCTTCTTCCTTATATTAAGGTTGCTGGAGAGTTAAAAACTAAGCCAACGCAACACTCTGTGAAGGAGCTTAGAGGAATTGGAATTCAGCCAGATATTCTTATTTGTCGATCAGAGTATGCACTAGAGGATTCAGATCGTAAAAAGATTGCTTTATTTACAAACGTACCTGAGAATTCAGTTTTTATGTCTTTGGATAAAGATACTATTTATAAGGTTCCTGAAGACCTGCATGAGCAAGGCCTTGATGATATTGTTGTGTCTAAATTAGGACTTAAATGTGGACCAGCAGACCTATCGGAGTGGAAGAGTGTTGTTTCTAAACTGGAGAGACCCAATCATAGTGTTGATATTGCAATGGTTGGAAAATATATGGATTTAACTGAATCCTATAAGTCTCTTTCAGAGGCACTAATTCATGCTGGAGTTCACACACAAACAAAAGTAAATATTCATTATTTTGATTCTGAAGAGATTGAAAAAAATGGTGCTGATGCTTTAAGCAAAATGAGTGCGGTACTAGTTCCTGGTGGCTTTGGATTACGCGGTATAGAGGGAAAAATTAAGGCAGTTCAATTTGCTCGAGAGAATAACATTCCTTTCTTAGGAATTTGTCTAGGCCTTCAAGTTGCTGTAATAGAGTTTGCTAGAAATATGGCACAAATGGATGGTGCAAACAGTACAGAATTTGATGAAGATACAGATTACCCTGTGATAGGTCTTATTACTGAGTGGCAAGATGAAAATGGGGAAACTCAAAAACGCGATTCAGAGTCACACTTGGGGGGTACTATGAGGTTAGGTGGCCAAGAGTGTGAACTAGTTAAGGGCAGTCATTCTCAAAAAATTTATGGCTCAGATAAGGTAGTTGAAAGGCATCGCCATAGATACGAAGTTAATAATAATCTTATCTCTAAAATTGAGGAAGCTGGTCTTAAAATTTCAGGAAGATCATCTGATGGCTTGTTAGTTGAAATGGTTGAAATTAAAGATCATCCTTGGTTTGTTGCTTGCCAGTTTCATCCAGAATTTACTTCTACGCCTAGAGATGGCCATCCTTTATTTGAAAGTTTTATCAAGGCAGCAAAACAAGCTCATAATCTAATACTCTCTTAAGTTTTATTTGTATTAAACTTTAAACATTGTTAATCGTTATTAAAATCTTGTTCAATGATAAAAACTGATGTAGTTATTTTGGGTGGAGGAGTAATAGGCTTATCCATTGCCCTAAAGATGCTTAATGCTGGCAGAGAGGTAATTCTTTTAGATCCTGAAGAGCCAGGAACTGGAACCTCATACGGTAACGCTGGAACAATAGCTGAATATGCGGTTCTACCTGTTGGATCTCCTGAAATTATAAAAAAACTACCATCTTTATTGTTTAACAAAAATAGCCCTATTTCTGTAAAGCGCTCTGAAATTCTCTCATTGGCGCCATGGTTGATTAGATTTTTGTATCAGTCCATGCCCAAGCAAGCTGCTAAAAACGCCCAGGCAATTACAGATCTTTTGGCAAATTCACGACTTCGTTGGGAAGAATTGGCAGATCAGATAAATGGCCAATCTATACTAAACAGTAATGGCAATATTTACTTGTATAAAACAGATTCTTCCTATGAATCTGGCTTGAAGGATATTAATAATCGGAAGAAGTATGGTTTAAATGCCGAAATGTTAAATCCATCAGAGCTTAATAAGCTAGAGCCAAATTTGAATTTTTCTGAGGGTGGTGCGTCTTATTTCCCAGATGGCGCTTATATAAGCGACCCTGGAAAAATGACAAAACTATTGTTAGATGCAAGTGTTAAAAAAGGGTGTCAAGTTATTAAGAAAGCAGCCAATAGAATTGAGAGGACTGGTGAGGGGGTTGAAGTAACACTGGCAGACAAGTCAAAAGTTATATCAAAACATCTAGTTATATCAGCTGGTGCATACTCCAAGAAATTTGCAAAACAGGCTGGAGACCATATTCCCTTAGATGCTGAGCGTGGTTACCATGTTGAATATGATATGAAAGACCCCTTGTTAAATAGACCTTGTTGCTCCGCAGAGAGTGGATTTTATATGTCTCCAATGACTGGAAGATTAAGAGTTGTTGGAACTGTTGAGCTGGGAGGGTTAAGCCCAGAAATCTCTAGGCATAGAGTAAATCACTTAGAAAAAGGAGCTTTAAGTTTTTTTCCAAACCTAGGAAAACCAAGTAGGGAATGGCTGGGTTTTCGCCCATCAATTCCTGATAGTAAGCCAGTAATCTCTCAATCAAGCAAGGGTAATGATATTATTTATGCCTTTGGACATGGTCATATTGGACTAACTTTGGCGCCAGTCACTGCAGAAATTGTTGAGTCAATTATTACTAAATCTAAACCACCGCTCCCAATTTCTGAATTCTCAGTCCAAAGGTTCTAAGAATAATCACAGTTTTAATTTTATTATAGGTTAAGTTTATTTCTTTTTAACAAATCTCATAAGGCGCTTCTTTTTTTGCACTTGTCGAGCCGAAAGAACATTCTTCCTGTCTTTAAATGGATTCTCACCACTCTTATATTGGATTTTTACAGGTGTATTAGTAAGTTTTAAGGATGTAATAAAAAAATTCTTTAGAAAACGCTCGTAGCTACTTGGAACGCTATCAACATGATTGCCATGAAAGGTAAAAGTAGGCGGAAAAACATCAGACTGGTTTACAAATTTTAATCTTAGTCTTCTCCCAGCAACAGGGGGAGGAGAGTGCGCTTTATTTGCTTGTTCTAGGATTCTATTGAGTTGTGAGGTTGGGTGTCTTCCGCCAGCATTCTCAAAGGATCTTTTAATTGGCCCAAATAATTTTCCGACACCTGAACCGTGAAGCGCTGAAATATAATGAACTGAAGCGTAGCTTATAAATGAAAGCTTAATATCTAGCTTTCTTTTTACTTCGCTTTTTTGATAATCATCTAAACCATCCCACTTATTAATGACGATTAAAAGGGCACGACCTTTGTCTGCTATCATTCCTAAAAGAGTAGCATCTTGTTCAGTCACTCCTTCGTGCGCATCTAAAACTAGAACCACAACGTGTGAATCTTCAATAGCATCTTTAGCCTTAATAATACTAAAAATTTCGACTTTATGGCTTACACTTCTTTTGCGCCTTATTCCAGCTGTATCAATTAGTGTGTATTGCTGACCTTCACGCTCAAAAGGGATAAAGATGGAATCACGAGTTGTTCCAGGAAGATCCACCGCCATAACCCTTTCTTCACCTAATATTCGGTTTATGAGTGTTGATTTACCAACATTAGGTCTGCCTAGAACTGCTACTGCAATTCCCTTAACTTCAGGAATTACATCCTCTGTAGCTTCAGGAAGTAGGGGGATTGTTTTTTCAATTAGATCTGGAATTCCTTGATTATGCTCAGCTGATATAAGGCAAGGATCTCCTAGCCCAAGTTCATAAAATTCTGCAGCTGAGCTCTTATTTAATCCTTCTGCCTTATTGCATACCAAGATAATATTTTTTCGTAGTTTTCTAAGCTGAGAAGCAATATCAAGATCAAGAGAGGTTACTCCATCTTTATTGCTGACAATAAAATAGATTACATCAGACTCATTAAGAGCATTGAGTACTTGAGCGTGGATCCCAGAATCAATAACAGATTCTTCGTGTGTCATACCGCCAGTATCTACAATTGTGCAGTGAATGTCATCATCAAGCTCGATATTAACATATTGACGATCACGCGTTAACCCCTCAAAATCAGAAACAAGTGCCTGACGAGACTTGCTAAGACGATTAAATAGTGTCGACTTGCCTACATTAGGTCTGCCAACCAATGAGATGATGGGGTAGCTCACAATTTTCTATGAAATTTATATTAATTCAGATCGTCCAACTTAATCTGAATTAGTTGGGTAAGGCTTGAGTTTGCTGTAATATTTTCGATTGCGAGGCTATAGTATTTTTTAGCCTCTTCTTTGTTGTTAAGATCTAAGAAAATATCTCCAGTAAGATTATAAAATAAACCAGAAAACCCTTCTCCAGAATCAACATCAAGAATTGCAAGTGCTTCATTATGTTCACCAAGCTGTAAGTGAAGTGAAGCGGATCTTAAAATTGCGGTTGAAGCTATAACAACGTTTTCACGACTTATTAAAGGCTTTAGAGAGTCAAGTGCAAGAGCGTAATTACCAGCTTCAAATAAATAGTTAGCCATTAAGAATGTTGCTTGGTCAGCATAGCTACTTGAAGAATGATCCTTAATTAGTTTGTCATAAGCTCCAATATTAGTGGAGTCTGATGCGTAGCTTAAATATAAAGTTCGAGCATTCAAAGCCTGACTATCTTGATAATCACCATATGAATTCCAACCAAATACTCCAACAAGACCCAGAGCCGCGCCAGCAAGAATTTGCTTGCCGTTGCTATTCCACCATTTTTTAATTTTGTCGACTTGCTCTTCTTCCGTGTCGCTAATTTCTATAAAATTTTTCATAATATCTCCTGAAGATGCTGAATGATACCCTCAAGCTCAATCGATTGCTGGACTCCTTGGCCTTTTAAGGGCTTAATACTCAACTGATTGTTTGATAATTCTTCCTCTCCAAGAATTAAAGCAAAGTCAGCATTAGATTTATCTGCTTTTTTCATTTGGCTTTTTAAGCTACCCATGCTTATGTCATTAATAAGTGTGATATTAGGCAGTGCCTGGAGAATTTTTTTGGACAACTTCATTGACTCAATTTGTGCCTTATCACCTAAGGCAACAAAATAGAGTTGGCACCTCTTGTTAACAAGCTGACTATTTTTGTCTTGAATTAGAAGGGCTATCCTCTCTAAGCCCATTGCAAAGCCAATTGCTGGGGTAGGAGTGCCACCCATTTTTTCAACCAAACCATCATATCTACCACCGCCACAAATAGTACCTTGCGACCCTAAATCATTTGAAATCCATTCAAATACAGTTTGATTATAGTAGTCTAAGCCCCTTACAAGTTTTGGATTAACCTCATAAGGAATATCCAGACTCTCTAAATAGTTTTTTAAAATATTAAAGTGCTCTTTAGATTCATTATCCAAATGATCAATCATTTTAGGAGCATTAGAAATTAGTAAATCCAGATCTTTATTTTTACTATCCAATATTCTTAAAGGATTTGTCTTTAATCGGCGAAGGCTGTCTTCATCTAACTGGCCTTTATTTGCACTAAAAAAAGCCAACAGAATATTTCGATAAGAGGCTCGACTTTCCTTTGAGCCCAGAGAATTAATTTCTAATCTTGCGTTGATTCCAAGAGTCTTCCAGAGTGAATCTGTAATAGATATTAATTCAGCATCAATTTTAGCGTCAGAAGCTCCAAAAACCTCTACTCCAACTTGGTGAAATTGTCGGTATCTTCCCTTTTGTGGTCTTTCATGTCGAAACATTGGGCCAGTATAAAAAACTTTTTGTATTCCTTCACGAGGCAAGTTATGCTCTATCATCATTCTAACTACGCTAGCTGTACCTTCAGGTCTTAAAGTTAAAGAGTTACCATTATTGTCTTCCCAGGTGTACATCTCTTTTTCTACAATGTCTGTCACTTCTCCTATTGCACGAGAAAAAGTCTCTGTACTTTCAACAATTGGAGTACGGCAATATTTATAGCCATAAGAGATAAGAAGATTACTAATAGTTTCATCCAAAGAACTCCAAAGGGTAGAGTCTGCTGGTAGCAGATCATTCATTCCTCGAATGGCTTGAATTTTATTTGACATCAGTAAATATTAAATAATAATAATATGTATTTTACCAATTAAATCTCTTGGTGAGTTTAAGCAATAATTAAGTTCTATTAAAAATGCTATATATTCTTAATGCCGCTTGGGACATGTCCAGTAGGAACATACTGAGATGCTGAGTCACAATGCTGCTGCTGATCGTCAAAAAAAATATCTGCTCCAAACTCTCTTAGGAAGACGCCTTTTTCAAGCCCACCCAGAAAAAATGACTCATCTATGCGTATTCCCCATTCTCTCATGGTGTGAATAACTCTTTTATGAGCTGGGGCCGATCTTGCAGTAACTAATGCAGTTCTTATAGGATTATTTTCTTCAGGAAATGTTGATTGAATTTTTTGTAAAGAGACCAAAAAAGATTTAAATGGGCCTGCTTTTAGTTTAATTTTTTCAGACAGGACTTCGTTTTCATGGAAAGCCTCAAGGCCCTTCTCTTGAAATATTTTCTCAGATTCATCTGAAAAAATAACAGCATCCCCATCAAATGCAATTCTAAGCTGCGAAGGATGACTATGGTTTGACTTTGACTCAATAATTGAGGCTGCAGCATAGCCAGACTGAAGAGCCTTCTGAACATCGTTATAGTTACTAGACAGAAACAAATCTGCTTCAAAGGCTCCAACAAATGGGTGGGTGCTCTCTCCGCGAGTAAACGCTGCTCTTGAAATATTTAAACCATAATGCTCAATCGAGTTAAAAATTCTTAAGCCAGTATCAGCACTATTTCTTGAAAGCAAGATTACATCAATTGGAGTTTTCTTGCTATTTAATTTAAGTAATTTTTTCACTAAAGTGAAGCCCACACCTGGCTCAAGAATTTCTTGTTCATTTTCTTGTTGATGTTTGGCATACGCCTCAATACCTTCGTCTTTAAATATCTGATGGGAGTGATCAAGGTTAAACAATGCTCTTGAAGAAATTGCAATGACTAGTTTTGAATTCTCAGTTTTTATTTGCTTTGTGACCATTGAGCTCCATTGTACCTATCCAAACAATAATCTAGCCACCTTAGCATGAACAGGTTAAGCTCTAATTGGAAGGCTAGGTCACTGCAGTCATTGATCAGAGGGTGAGAGTCATTAATTCTTGTTTCTTTACATATTGAGGTCACCTCTAAAAGCCTTGCATCAAAGTAAATTTTGAAACAAATATCTGGCCGATTAATTATTTTCTCTTGAGACTCAATCTTGTGGGTTAATGTATAGCTTCCAGTATAAGGAGCCTTGTCATGACAAAGTAAAAACAGATCGTTAGATGGTTTTTTTATTCCAACAAAATCATTTTTAATAGAAGGTAGAAGTGGAATAAGTCTCGAAATTTTTTTAAAGTTAATCTCAAAAATATCAGAAATATTTGAGTAGGATACTTTTTTTTGTTTATCCATTAGCTTTGTTAGTATCTGATCGTTTGTCATAGCCACACTGTTTCGCAATTAATTTCGCCTTCATTACTCAGATTGTAGTGGTTATAACCAATCATTTCAGAGCCATTAAATTGAAGGGCTGTTGATGGACAAGAGAATAGTTTGACGTCATTTCTATTAAATTCAGAGCCTTGATGAGCGTGTCCCCAAATAACTGCTTTAATGTTGCTAAACTGGTCGATGGTATTAAAAAAATCATCTGAGTTTTCTAAGGATTTTTTATCATCCCAATCACTGTTCATAGCAATTGGAGGATGATGAAGGCAAAGCACAATAAACTTTTTAGTTGAAGCTAGAATTTTTTCCGCTAGCAGTTTAAGTTCATCTTTTGTCAGCAAACCACTAGTCTTGTTATCTTGAACAGAGTCCATTGAAATTATTTCCCAGTCTGCGATTGTAAGTGTTGTTAAATAATTTTGACTGAACGCCGAAGACAAATTTAATTTATTGTCATGGTTACCCGGAACAATAGTAAGATTGACGCTGATTGGTTTGATTATTTCTTTTAATAGTGAATAGGATGACGCAGTCCCATTGTGACTCAAGTCACCACTAATTATTAGTGCATCATAATTTCTACTAGTAATGCTATTGACTATAGAGCTTAGATTTTTTTGAGAGTCAGCGCCCCACACTTTTTTTTCATCATCTATATGACTATCGCTGATTTGTATAAAGGAGTTGGTCATGGAAACTATACTGGAATTTTTTTTATGGAGGCTTTAGAAGTCACCTTGATCAAAATTTGACTGATTTTTAACATACGATGCATGCATTTGATCGTCATTAACACTCTGAAATCTGTCTTCAAAAGCTAAATCTTCAAATTTAGAATATTGTCCTACGAAGGCAAGTTTTATATTACCCGTTGCTCCATTTCTATGCTTTGCAATTCTTAAGTCAGCCTTTCCTACTTCCTCTGGATTGGTGTAGGAATCATCATGATAAACTTCATCACGATATATAAATCCAATAATGTCAGCATCTTGTTCAATTGAGCCAGATTCACGTAAATCTGCCATTTGAGGTATCCTTCCTTTACCAGTTTTTGCGCGAGACTCTACGCCTCGATTAAGCTGAGAAAGTGCAATCACTGGAACATTAATTTCTTTAGCGAGTGCCTTTAGTGAGCGCGAAATTTCTGAAATCTCTTGAACTCTATTTTCTGATTTTCCATGGACCGTCATTAATTGCAAATAATCTACCATTATTAAGCCAAGGTCGGGATATTTTCTTTTAAGTCTTCTACATTTTGCGCGAATTTCAGTTGGGGTGATTGAAGGCGTTTCATCAATCAAAATTGTATTCTCTTCAAAGGCCCTTACGGCGTGATTAAAGCTATTCCAATCTATTTCAGACATGTCACCATCACGTAATTTACTTGAATCTATGCGCCCAAATGATGAAATCATTCTTATCACTAATTGCTCTGTCGGCATTTCAAGACTAAAAACTGCAACAGGCGTTGAATTATGAATTGCAACATGCTCAACAATGTTCATTGATAAAGCTGTTTTACCCATACTTGGTCTTCCTGCGATAATAATTAGATCGCCATTTTGAAGGCCTGATGTTAATTTATCCAACTCAGCAAAGCCAGTCTCTGTTCCTTTAAAACCTTTCTTTTCTTGCATTTCATGAACGCGATTCACAACATCTTTGATAATGTCTTTTACATTTGTAATTTCTTGCTTATTGCGACTCACTTGTTCTGCAATTTCAAAGATTTTTCTTTCAGATAAGTCTAATAAATTGTTAACTTCAATATCCTTTGGATGGAAGGCAGTATCAGCTAGCTCTCTTCCAATCTTAATTAGCTGTCTAAAAATTGAAAGCTCTCTAACATGCTTTGCATAAGCATCAATGTTCGAGACACTTGGCGTGTTTTCGGCAATTTGAGCAAGATAAGCAAATCCTCCAATAGATTCCTCATCGTGTGTCTTGATGACCTGCTCTTTGACGGTAAGAATGTCTGCAGGCTTGTCGTGCTCTAGAAGGATAACTATTGCATCGTAAATGATCCGGTGAGAGGCTTGATAGAAATCATCAGAACTAATTATGTTAACAACATTGTCCCAAGAATCATTATGCAATAATAGGCCGCCAAGAACTGATTGCTCTGAGTCAATTGAGTTTGGTGGTATTTTTGGGTTTTCAATATCCATTAGTGCATTTTAGAAAAATAAAAAGCCCTCAAAAAGGGCTTTTTATTTTAACTTACTTATGTGATTTGAATTAACTTATTCTGTTTCAGTTGAGGCTATAACTATTACTTTAACTGATACAACAACATCTGCATAGAGAGAAACTGTCACTTCATATTCACCTGTATTTCTTATAGCTTCAGACATATTAATGTCTCTTTTTTCAACTTCAAAGCCTTGTGCAAGAAGGTTTTCAGCAATATCAGCAGGGCTAACAGAGCCATAAAGTTTTCCTTCTTCGCCTGCATTTGCTGTAATTGTACAAACTACATCTGACATTGCAGTTTCTTTTGATTGTGCATCTGTCATGGCTGCAAGTTCTTTGGCCTCAAGATCTGCACGTATTGTTTCAAAAGTTGCCATGTTAGCCTTGTTGGCTGGCTTAGCTTTTCCTTGAGGAATTAAATAGTTTCGAGCGTAACCAGACTTAACGTTTGCAATATCACCAAGGCTACCTAATTTTTCATTTTTTTCTAATAAAATTACTTTCATGAGGTCTCCTATTTTTTGTGTTTGTCTGTATATGGAATTAACGCCAAGAACCTTGCTCGTTTAATCGCAGTAGTTAGTTGTCTTTGAAATCTAGCTGTTGTGCCAGTTATTCTTGATGGAGTGATTTTTCCACTCTCGTCAATATTCCTGAGTAAAGTTTCGACATCTTTATAATCAATCTCCTTAACGCCAGCTTTTGTAAAACGACAAAAGCGGTTGATAGGGATTTGAAATTTACGTCTTTTAGTTACTTGTTTTTTAGCCATTACAATCTCCTATTTCTTGTCAGCATCACGATCTTTGGTTTTATCTTTACCATAATCTTTAGCTTTATCTTTGTCAGATTCTGTAACCATAATTGATGGGTCAGTGATAGCCTCTTTTTTAGAAATTATTAAGTTTCTAAGTATGGCATCATTGAAGCGAAAGTTATAGTTTAATTTATCGAGAGTATCTTTGTCACACTCAATATTCATCATTAAATAATGTGCTTTATAGATTTTATCGATTGGGTAGGCGAGGTGTTTGCGACCCCAGTCTTCATCTCTGTGAACCATGCCACCACCTGAAGTGATTAGTTCTTTGTATTTTTCAATCATTGTCGTTACCTGAGAGCTTTGATCAGGGTGGACAATGAGAGTTATTTCATAATGTCTCATTAACATCTCCTTACGGTTAAAAAAAAGCTTGCCAACTACTGTTGATCAAGCAAGGAAGGGGGTATTTTATACTACTTAATCTATATTGCTTAATTATTTATTGTTCTTATCGTATTATGTAGGTATTGAAATAAACTATTTTGTAATTTAATGAGATGGATTGCTAGTTCTTGGATTAAACGAATACTTTTATTATGCCTTGTAATATTTACTTCATATATATTCTATTTGAATGGCTTAGTGAGAGATGAGTTTTCCTCAGACATTGAACCAATAGAAAATGTTATTCAGATTCAATATTCTTTTGATGAGTATCCTAGAGACCTCGTCAATATGCTTTTATTGGTGGAGGATCAGTCATTTTTTCATCATAGTGGGGTTGATTTTAAAGAAATACTTAGAGTTATTTATGGATATTTATTTGAAGAAAAAGGGCTTAGAGGTGCTAGCACAATAACTCAGCAGTTGATTAAAAACTCATTACTCTCAAGAGATAAAACATTGTCAAGAAAAGTAGAGGAGGCTCTAATGGCAATCCTACTTGAGCTGTCATATGATAAAAAATTTATTCTTGAGAGATATATGAATACGGTATATTTAGGCCAACAAGGATCTACTGCTTTTCACGGTTTTGCTGGCGGAAGCTTGCACTACTTTAACAAAGATGTAAGTAGTTTAAATTTGAGGGAAATAGCTACGCTTGTTGCTTTGCTTAAAGGCCCCACTTATTTCAATCCTACTAATTTTCCTGATCGCCTTAAAAAGCGCGTTGAAATGATCTTGTCGATGCATAAAAACTATAAAAAAATAATTTGATGAATATACTTGCTATTGATACTTGTACAGAGGTAGCATCTGTTACTTTGTACTCTTCTGGAGTTAGGGCGAGTAGAGTGCTAACCAATGTTGAAAAAAGTTCTGGCCACATTCTGAGGCTTTGTGATGAGGTGTTTACTGAGTCTGGAAAGCAATTAAATGAAGTTGACTTGATTGCATATTCAAAAGGACCAGGCGCTTTTACAGGTGTGAGAATGTGTATCGGTGTTGTGCAAGGGCTTTCGCTTTCTTGCAGCATTCCTACCATTGGTTTTTCAACTCTTGAATTGCTAGGATTTAGGGCGTCTAAAATACTTAAATCAGAAAAAATTGCTGTTGCGCTTGATGCAAGGATGGGAGAGGTTTACTGGGCAGTTTATGATCATGGAGAGCTTAATAATATGAAAATTTGTAGCCCTGAAGATGTTGATAATGTAGGTGATAATTTTTTAGGTGTTGGAACGGGATGGAGCACCCATCATGATCAATTACATTCTGCCTCTAATGTCAAGATCACTGACCTTAGTATTTACCCTGAATCGAGTGAATTAGTAGATTTATCTATTCAGGCAATTGAGTCGGGGCAAAATCCAACATTTGAACTCCCTCAACCAATATATTTACGAAACAACGTCGCCCAAAAATCATTAAAATAAAATCTTTTTTTTACAGCTTTTTTTATTTATGTGGAAATGGATTCAAAGGCAGTCATCTCCTAAAATTTTTTACCAAACCTGTACCAGTTTAACTCCTTGGTTTTTTTGGCCATTTATTGGTTTTCTATTAGTCGGTTTATACTGGGCGCTTATTGTGTCTCCTGCAGATTACCAACAAGGAGATGGTTATAGAATTATTTTTATTCATGTACCTAGTGCGATTTTATCAATGATGGTTTATGCAATCATGGCTATTGCCGGCGGTATTGGACTTATCTGGCAAATTAAAATGGCTGAAGTGGTCGCTAAGGTTTCCGCGCCTATTGGTGCCGCCTTTACTATTATTGCACTGGTTTCAGGTGCCGTCTGGGGAAAGCCGATGTGGGGAGCTTGGTGGGTTTGGGATGCAAGACTCACATCGGAGCTTATTTTATTGTTTTTATATCTGGCTTATATTTCACTCAATAACGCATTTGATAATCCAAGAACAGCTGCCAAAGCAAGCTCAATTTTGGCAATTGTTGGATTGGTAAATTTACCTATTATTCATTACTCAGTGAAATGGTGGAACACACTGCATCAAGGCTATTCAGTTGGCACGGGCGGGCTAAAAGATCCTGACATGCAAATTGCTCTTGCGCTAATGTTTGTGGCATCTATTTTTCTATATGCTTTATTGGTAGCTATTAAAGCTAAGACTGAGGTTTTAATTCGTGAGCAGAATTCTCGCTGGGTCCAAGATGAAGTGAGTGGGGCAGCCTTATGACTATGGTAGAGTATTTCTCTTTTCTTCCTTATGGCAAATATGCATTTTATGTATGGCTAGCATATGGTGTTTCTGCAATAACAGTTATAACGCTTTTTGTGAGTGCCAAAAGGAATCATAAAAAAGCCATAATAAGTCTTAAAAATAAGTATTCAAGAAAGTAATGACTAAAAGACAGAACAGAATGCTGCTTGTTGCCCTTCTTGTGTTTGGGGTATTTTCAGCTGGTTATCTTGGTATTAAGGCTTTTAATGAAAATCTATTGTATTTTTATACACCAAGCGATATTGCAAATGGAAAGGCGCCAGCTGGAAAAAGCTTTAGAGTGGGAGGACTGGTTGAAAAGGGTAGTGTTAAGAGGCAAGATATGACGGTAAGCTTTGTGGTGACAGATAATAATGAATCGGTTGAAGTTACGTATGAAGGGATTCTGCCTGATCTTTTTAGAGAGGGGCAGGGCGTTGTTACGAGTGGCTCACTAACTTCAAAGTGTTCTCGTAATTGGTTTGGCAGGCAATGTAAATATATATTTCTGGCAACAGATGTATTAGCAAAGCATGATGAAAACTACATGCCGCCTGAAGTTGCTGCTGCATTAAAAATTACAGCAGAAAAAGAATGAAAAAATTAATTCCATTAATTATATTTATTGTAATTGCAGTATTTCTGTTTTTAAGTCTAAATTCAAATAAAGGAGAGCTGCCTTCTCCTCTTTTAGGAAAAATGTTCCCTAGCATTGAAGGCAAAGACTTTTATACTAATGAAACTATTAAGGTTGTGGATCTTCTTGATAATAAGATGACCTTAATCAACGTTTGGGCATCATGGTGCACAACCTGCCGAAAGGAGCATCAAATGATTATGAATATTGCTCAAAATACAGATCTGCAGCTAATCGGCATCGACTACAAAGACACTCGAGCAAACGGAGCGCAGTATTTAGAAATTATGGGAAATCCTTTTGATGAAATCTTATTTGATCCAGATGGTAAGATTGGAATGGATTTAGGGGTTTATGCAACTCCAGAAACTTTTTTAGTGGACAAAAAAGGCATGATTCTATATAAACATATCGGTGAAATTAATCAAAATGTCTGGGATAAAAATTTTGCGGTTCATCTTAACCCTATTGAAAGTTAAAGTATTTTTTATTAAAATTGCATATTATGCAATAGTTTTTACTAGATATCCTTTGAGAGATGGGTTTAATGATGTATAATAATTTTGAACGCCATAATATGTATATATGGTTTTTATTAAATTTTAAACATATAAGGAATTTGAACAATGAATAAATCAGATTTAGTTTCAGCGATTGCTGATAACTCAGGACTTTCTAAAGCAGACGCTGCTCGCGCTTTAGATGCTACAACTAGCGCAATTACAGGTGCATTATCTAAAGGTGATTCTGTAGCAATTACTGGTTTTGGTAGCTTTTTGGTTAGAGCCCGTGCTGCTCGCAGTGGTCGTAACCCTCAAACAGGCGCAACAATTCAAATCAAAGCTTCAAATGCTCCTGCATTTAAAGCTGGAAAATTATTAAAGGAATCTGTTAACTAAACAGTTTTTTGTCAGTATAATATGCCCGATTCCTGAAGTGATTCGGGCATTTTTTTTGGGCGCTTAGCTCAGTTGGGAGAGCATCGCCCTTACAAGGCGAGGGTCACAAGTTCAAGTCTTGTAGCGCCCACCAAAAAATTGGAGCGGTAGTTCAGTTGGTTAGAACGCCTGCCTGTCACGCAGGAGGTCGCGGGTTCGACCCCCGTCCGCTCCGCCATTTTTAAATAGATTACAAGCTCTCATTACTTTGAGTCAATTGTGTGAAAATGGCATTCATTTAAAACATAGATCCGACTTCTGATGAATGTTGATACAACTAAAGATAATGACGCTCTTAATGGTGAGATTTTTCCGACGTTCGTTAGGTA
>Ga0307995_1000245_pt1 | contig 39084 bp, 51 predicted proteins | sample EllFjometagen262_FD_203132 | JGI IMG/M metagenome (GOLD analysis project Ga0307995, IMG submission 203132) | Marine microbial communities from Ellis Fjord, Antarctic Ocean - #262 | ecosystem: Environmental > Aquatic > Marine > Unclassified | place: Southern Ocean | collected 2014-11-02 | reverse complement strand
GAAAAAGTATGAACATACTACTAATTGGGGGCGATGGGTTTATAGGCAAACACCTGCGCCGTGATTTAGAAAAAGACTATTTTGTTGTTTCTGTAGACAAGAACACAGGAGTAAACGTTAACAACAAAAAAGACTTAGACGGAGTTAGCATAAACTTTGACCACGTTGTATTTTTAGCCGCAGAGCCTAACTTGGCGGCGGTTAAAGCAAACCCAGTGGAAGCGACACACACATTAACAACAGGATTAATTAACTGTTTAGAACGATACAAGAACAGTCACTTCATATATTTTAGCAGTAGCATGGTGTATGGTGATTGGAACAGTCATCAACAAATGATTGAGTACGATCCCAAAGCGCCCAATGACTTGTACGGTAGATTAAAACTCACTGGCGAAGCGTTGGTGCAAACACTACATGACAAATGGACTATTGTTAGACCGACGGCAGTATACGGTGAAGGCGACAATCCTAATAGAGTGCTTCCTTTATTCATACGAACAGCAAAAGAGGGTGGTAATATACAAGTTAAAGGTGTGGATAATTGTCTAGACTTTACGCATGTGAGCGATGTAGTTCAAGGTATCCGTTTAGTTATTGAGAAAAAAGACCAACAGAGCTATAAAACTACTACGTATAACATAAGTTATGGACAGAGTCATCCACTAGATGCTATTGCAAAATCAGTTTGCGAATTAGTTGGCAACGGTACGTATAGTATGATTGGTAGAGATATGGATTACCCAAAACGTGGAGCATTATCAATTCATAAGATAACAACAGAGTTAGGTTACGTTCCTAAAGTTAGTGTCCAAGATGGGATCAAGGAGTTAATTAAAATATTATGAAAGTAGGTTTCATTGGACTAGGAAAACTTGGTTTGCCCTGTGCGGAAGTAATGGCTGAGAAATACGATGTAACTGGATATGACATTGTCGGCCGGGAAAGCAAGACAGTAACAGTTGTTACTGATATTGAGCAAGCAGTCAAAGGACAAGATATTGTATTCGTTGCTATCCAAACTCCCCACCACCCACAGTATGACGGCAGTGCACCGTGTATGGAATATGCGCCTAAAGACTTTGATTACACGCAAGTTAAGCAGTGTATACAAGAAATAGATTTGTATGCTACAGGTAACACACTTGTTGTATTAATCAGCACTGTACTCCCTGGAACAATACGCAGAGAGATTGCTCCGTTGGTTAAAAACGCACGGTTTATTTACAATCCATACCTAATTGCAATGGGAAGTGTAACGTGGGACATGGTTAATCCAGAGATGGTAATCATTGGAACAGAAGAAAGCAATGATAACAACGATAGCGTAATACTAACAAATTTCTATAAATCCCTAATGAAAAATAGCCCCCGCTATGTGATTGGTACGTGGGAAGAAGCAGAGAGTATTAAGATATTCTATAACACATTTATTAGTGCTAAACTAAGTCTTGTTAATATGATCCAGGATGTCAGTATGAAACTTGGGCATATGGATACTGATGTTGTTACTGACGCACTGTCGGCCAGTACTCAACGCATCATGGGTCCAAAGTATATGACTGCTGGTATGGGTGATGCGGGTCCGTGTCATCCACGTGACAACATTGCACTACGTTGGCTTGCAGAGAGTTTAGATTTAAAGTATGATTTGTTCCATACTATTATGAATAGTCGTGAACAGCAAGCAAAGAACCTGGCTGATTTCTTATGCAACTTAGCAGAAGAACGCGACTTGCCTGTGCTAATGCATGGAATAACATATAAACCTGATGTTCCTTACCTCGATGGTAGTTATAGTTTATTAGTCGCACATTACTGTGGTGAAAGAGGATTTTTTCCAATCATGGTAGATCCACTTACACACCCTGATCCGGGGCCGTATAGTGCAGTAGTTCTGCTAGCACACAATGCTAAGGTAACGTACGACTACATGAATAACACAAACGAAAACAACCTATACTGCAGAGTCAATGCGGATAGTGTTATTGTCGATCCGTGGCGGTCGTTTTCTAAAGATAGTACATATGAGGTAATACATTATGGCAACACAAGAGTGGCGTAGGGGGTTTGTTATTCCATTTTGGGGCAACGAACACCAACAACTACATTATATAACAGAGGCCTTTAACAATAGATCTGATGTATTCAGATGGCGTAGGGAAGGTTGGGATATTCCAGAACAGAAGTTTGTGGGCAGCTTGTGTGACATGCGTAATACCCAGCCTGTATATAACGATCAAGTTATTTCTTGGGCGGAAAGCGAGTTTAAACTAAAAAATATTGGCACAAGTTATTATCGCATGGACACGGGCACCATACTACCCATGCACGGAGACATATACAGAAGATATATAGAACTTTTTAATTGTACATTAGGCTCAATAGAGCGTATAATAGTATTCTTAGAAGATTGGCAGAGTGGACATTATCTTGAAATAGATGGAGTTCCGATTGTGGATTGGAAAAAAGGAGACTATGTTAAGTGGCGTGGTGATGTCGCACACATGGCTGCAAACCTAGGAACGGATCCTAGATACACACTACAGATAACAGGACACATATAAATGGCACAATGGAAACACGATGATATTATTGCTCTCGCACAAGATGAAATACTAGAAATTGACTTTATTAAGAAAAACGGTGATAGGAGAATTATGACTTGCACCTTGCGGGAAGATATGCTTCCTCCTATCAAGACACCCAAAACAAAGTTAACTGAAGAAGCTAAAGAGCCGCCGAAATCAATGCCAATCTGGGATATCAATGCACAGGGGTGGCGTAGTTTCTTAATTGCAAATATAGAGTCTGTTACTGTAATGGGCAGTGAATAATAATGAAGAAAATCTTACTATTAGGTAGCGGAGAACTTGGCAAAGAGTTTACTATTAGCGCAAAGAAGTTGGGATGCCATGTGATTGCATGCGATAGTTATGGGGGCGCCCCCGCTATGCAAGTAGCAGACAAGTTTGAAGTATTAGATATGCTTGATGGTGAGGCACTGTCAGCAACCATCGACAAACATAAACCGGATATTATTGTTCCTGAGGTCGAAGCAATCCGCACAGAAGTATTGCTAGAGAAAGAAGAACGTGGGTACACTGTGATACCCACAGCAAGAGCAACCAACCTTACAATGAATAGGGATCGTATTAGGGATCGTGCAGTTGAACTTGGGCTACCGACAGCAAAATTTGAATATGCTGAGACTGTAGATGATCTACGTGAACACACTGTAGGATATCCATGTGTCGTTAAACCTGTTATGAGTTCTAGTGGCAAAGGACAAAGCGTTGTAAAGACTGCGGCTGATATAGATGCCGCATGGTCATATGCAGTAAATAATATGCGTGGAGATCGGGTGCGTGTAATTGTAGAAGAGTTTATTAATTTTGACTATGAAGTTACGATGCTCACCGTTAAACAATACAATGGCCCAACATTATTTTGCCCTGTAATTGGACATGTGCAAGAGCGTGGTGATTATCAGTATAGTTGGCAACCTGCAACAGACCCAGACTTCACAGGACATATCGTAGACATGCATTGTCAGGCTATGGCTAAGACCATAACGGATGACTTAGGTGGCGCTGGGTTATTTGGCGTAGAGTTTTTTATTAACATAAGTGCAGATAAGCCAGAGGTTGTCTTTAGTGAGCTAAGTCCGCGGCCACACGATACTGGAATGGTGACCATGTATACACAAGATTTGAGTGAGTTTGATTTGCATGCCCGTGCTATTTTAGGCTTACCTATCCCGGATATTAAACTAGTGCGGCCAGGCGCAAGTCATGTTGTACTAGCGACTGAACATAGCAGTCAGTTCTTTATTGATGGGATCAATGATGCACTAAAGATTCCAGATGTTGATGTTAGGGTGTTTGGTAAACCAACTACACGTCCATATAGAAGAATGGGAGTGGTACTAGCACCAGACGTAGAAACTGCTAAACTAGCTGCTAGCAAAATCCAAGTATTAGACATCACACCTGATGATCATTTATAATGGATTATAGCATACTAGACAAGTTTGAGCGTGTACTAAGTGAATACACCGGCGCACCACACGTTGTATTAACTGATAGTTGCACCCATGCTATTGAATTATGTCTCCGTTTTAAGAAATGGACGGGCCCAATTATACTACCCAACCAAACTTATATAAGTGTTCCGATGACCGTACACAAACTTGGTTTGGAATTGTATTGGGATGAATGGGCGAGCGAATGGCAATATGAGTATCGTATTGCTCCAACGAACATATGGGATAGTGCAAGGGCGTTTGACGAAAATATGTTTGTATCTGGCCGTATGCAGTGTCTTAGCTTTGGCTGGGATAAACGTCTAAACATTGGCCACGGCGGCGCCATACTTTTGGATAACAAGTCAGACCATGGCGTACTTAAACAAATGGCTTATGACGGCAGACAACTATGGAGCAAGACGCCATGGGATCAACAGAAGCATTGGCAACTTGGGTTTCATTATAATATGCGACTCGAAGATGCGCAACGAGGATTAGAGCTAATGCTTAATCCCACAGACAACTTACCAAATTTAAAATCACAGTTAAAAACTTATCCAGACTGTAGTAAAATTAAAATTGACTTATAGTCTAAATACCCATACAATACATTATAACCTATAAACAATAAGGATTACGATGTCACATCGAGTAAATCTTACAGAGAAGAATAATGACTATGCGATATTTACGCCAGCGTTAAGTACGTTCTATAGTAATTATGTTAGCAAACAACGAGTTGAGCCAACATACGTACCAGAAGACCGAATTCCAGCAAAGTTTGAGCATGGCATTGAGGGACTAAACTTTTTAAATCGAGAGCAGGGATACTTTACATATGATTACGCATTATATAGTGCAGGTCATGCTGAATTAGATATGAATAAGGCAGTAGTTAAAGAGGGTATGATCCATGATCGTGATCGTGAGAATACTATCCTTCTTGGCGACAGTGGCGGCTTCCAGATTAGTAAAGGAGTGTGGCAGGGCTTATGGACAGAACCCGAAGGTGGCGATGCTAAAACAGACGCAATCCGTGGCAAAGTTCTTAACTGGTTAGAAAATACAGCTGACTACAGCATGGTACTAGATATTCCAACAAACGGATTAAACTTTATTGACGAGGTTACTGGTAAACCAAAATGTGGTCTTAACAACTATGATGAATTTAGAAATGCTACTATCGAAAATAACAAGTACTTCTTTAACCATCGCCAAGGAAAAACAAAGTTCCTTAACGTATGCCAAGGCAGTACATATGAACAAGCAGATGATTGGTTTGAGAAAGTTTGCTTACCATTTGTGCAACATACAAGCGGGTGGGCGTTTGGTGGTGTGCAGAAGACCAACCTCAACCATAGCCTAAGACGACTATTGTATCTTAAAGAGATTGGACTATTACAAAAAGCAGAATGGATCCACTTTCTAGGCACAGGCAGATTAGATCAAGGCGTAATGTACACCGCATTGCAACGTGCAATTAGAAAAGAGATTAATCCTGAACTAGTTATTAGTATGGATTGCGCCAGTCCGTTTATTGCAACGGCTAATGGCCAAGTATACACTGGCAATACATTTACCAACAAGCGCATCGGTTATAATATGCAGCATATGGTAGATGATAAATCCCCAACTAACAAGGATGCTCCGTGGCCTTGGGATGATAGTCCTATTGGAGAACGCCTAACTTGGAGAGATATTAATTGGTATGATCCAGGAATGGTTAATAAACTAGGTAATGAAGGCAGGACCAGTTGGGATAGTTTTGCATATGCATTGATGATGGGACATAATATATACAAGCATATTGATAGTGTGCAGATGGCAAACAGACTACTACAGCGGCCAACCGGCATGAGCCAATGGATTCCAGATCAATATATCCAATTCCAAGATTTATGTGTTGAGTTGTTTAGTAAAGACTATAACAAGAGTATGAAGGCGATTGATGCTGAAATAGATAAGCATGAAGGATTAATATCTAAACTTAGCCGTATTAAGAACCTTAAAAATACAAATGCATTTGATAGTTTGTTTAGTTTTGATGTGGCAACAACTAATGATGACGTTGATGGAAGTTTTGCAGAGGATGATGCCCGATGAACACAATTTATATAATTCCCATAGAACCTTTGGATCAACGTTACACAAGGCAATGGTACGACAATATTCCTAAAATGCTAGAAAAGAATATTGCTGAGCAGAACTTGGACTATGATGTGGTAACTGTATACGGTGCTGGAATTGAAGATAAGACTAGTGCAGGGGCGTTTTTAGACTTCGGAGCGACCAATGTTTACAAAGCATCACAGACTGAGCAAGTAAGTCGTTGGTTTAGTCATGGTAGAATTAAAGCCGGTGATAAGTTCCTGATTACTGATGCATGGAACTTTATCATTACTCCTATTAAATACATGAGTGACTTGCTGGATATCCCAGTAGAGATTCATAGTATTTGGCATGCTGGTGCTTATGACCCTAGTGATATTTTAGGTTATAAGATGCAAAAGCCATGGCCGAGTCATGTTGAGACTAGTTGGTTCCATAGCAGTGACTACAACTACTATGCTAGTGAAAGCCACAGGAGTATGTTCTTAGAAAATCTCAACATTCCAGAAGAATACCATCATAAGGCAATACGCAGTGGTCAACCGCATGAGCTTATTGTAGATTCGTTAACACAGTATCAAGGCACTGCTAAGACAGATACAATTATGTGGCCGCATCGATATAACGATGACAAACAACCAGAAATAGCAGAAGCATTGACTGATACGTTTGATATGGTTATCACACAGAAGATGAATCTTGACAAGGCGGATTATTATGCTAAAATGGGTAAGAGTAAACTTATCTTTAGTTGTGCATTACATGAAAACTTAGGCATTAGTGTTATGGAAGCAGTACTAACGGGTGCAATTCCGGTTGTGCCTGATCGGTGTAGTTATAGTGAGATGTATTTGCCTGAATTTAAGTATCCAAGCGAATGGACAACGGACTACGGTAGTTTCGTGTATCATCGTAATGACTTAGTTAATTTTATTCAGGATAAACTAGACAATTTTGACACATACAAAAAGTTAATTGAAGCTCAACAACAGATATTAATAGAGGATTATTTGTCCAGCAAGATCATGTTAGACAATATTTTAAATAAAGGAACATAGTATAATGAAGACTTCCGATATAATTAAAGAGAGAATACAGAAAAGTGGCAAGTCCTTTTGGGCTGGTGATAATATTGCTGACTTTATTGAAGAGGGCGAAGAGGAAAACCTTATTTTAGAACTAACTGAAAAGTTCGAGGGTGTGTTAGACAGTCTAATTATTGATAGAGAAAATGATCCCAATAGTCAAAATACACCCAGTCGCATGGCAAAGATGTATATCAGAGAGGTCATGAGCGGCCGCTATGAGCAACGACCAAATGCTACTGCCTTTCCAAATCATACAAGTGACCGTTATGATGGTATGCTAGTTGTGCGCAGTGAACTAAAAAGTATGTGTTCACATCACCATCAGCCCGTAACAGGCACAGCATACATTGGTGTTATTGCCGCTGATACACTAATTGGTCTAAGTAAGTATACACGATTAGCTCAGTGGTGCGCCCGCCGCGGCACGTTGCAAGAAGAACTATGTAACGATATTGCAAGAGAAATAATGTCCGCTACTGGCAGTAGTGACGTTGGTGTTTACATGGAAATGACACACGGCTGTGTAGAAAATAGAGGCATAATGGCTCATAATAGTCTAACACAGACGACTGTATTAAAAGGGTCCTTTTTAAGTGATCATGCTTGTAAAAAAGAGTTTTTTGATAACATTAAACTACAATCAAGGAACGGAAACTAATCCAAATCCATTGTCTCTCCAAGTTTTAGATGGGTCGATATTTAGATGCTCTATCTTTTTACTTCGTCTACCGTTTGATGTAGGTAGAGCATCTAAATTGGCGTAGATGGTGTTAAGTGTATGTTCAGGTATTCCTAACTCTTGTTGTATTGCTTTTTTAGTTTTGAATATCCCAGCCGGAGTAACAAACTTATCTTTTAATACACGAACCGGAATATAATCTTTTTCAGCTCTATTCCTTTTCCAAGTTGCCAATCTACGAGCTTGAATTTTAGTATTGTGCATTGGGTTGTTTTCTGACATATGCTTGCTATACAGTTTTCTTGAATATTCGTATGATTTAGAATTGTTTTTATGTCGGTCTTGCCGTTCAGAATATTCAAGTGTAGTCATAGCCCAACTCGCATGAATCATTTTATGCTTATGTTTTTTACTACGAGCCATTTTAGTAAGTAACATATGACAGACGAAATGCTGTCTAGGGGTTAGGGTGACGATATTATTACTCTCGTCAGTTCCGTCTAACGATTTTGGGATGATATGATGCTTTTCGGTGTATCCTACAAAGTTGCTCGATTTAGCAGACTCGATGATCCGAAAGTACCATTTAGTATATTTGTTGTGAATAAATAACATTGCTGATAGTTCCTTCTAAACAGTTAGAGTGGTCGGATACGCCAATATCGCGGACTACACCTTTATTTATCTCTTGACAACTATATATTTTTAAGTTATTATAATAATAAGGAGATTACAGGTAATTATGATCTATTTGTTTGACGTAGACGGCACATTAACCCCTAGCAGGGGAACTATGCATTCTGAATTTAAGCAATTCTTTATGCAGATGCCAAACTTTAGTTTAGTTACTGGTAGTGACGTAGACAAGACAATTGAGCAGGTTGGTCAGGACGTGTTTGAGCAAGCAGACTGGTGCTTCAATTGCAGTGGTAGTGACGTTTATACTAAAGGACAGAATATTGCAAGGAATAATTGGAATGCAAATGCGTCACTTATATCGTACCTTGAAGAACAGATAACAAAAAGTCCATATGATTATCGGTTTGGTAATCATATCGAAAAGCGTCCAGGTATGCTTAACTTTAGTATAGTAGGTAGAAATGCCGTTGGTGATCAACGTACACATTATAACAAATGGGACAATATTACAAAAGAGCGTAAGCGTATTGCGCAAGAAATAGTCGAACGATTCCCAGATATTGGCGCTACAGTGGGTGGGGAAACTGGCATTGATGTTTCCCCCAAAGGCAACGATAAATCACAAGTACTAAAGTATTTTAACGGATCATCGGTACACTTTTTTGGGGACCGATGCGAGCCAGGTGGCAATGACTATAGTATTGCTAAGAGACTGGCAGGGAGAGAAGATTGTCAAGTAAGTCACGTTAGTGGCTGGACTAATACTTGGGATATCTTAAAAGCTCATTAGGGGCAATACTATATAACTTTAAACAGGAGAAACATATGTTAAAGTTTTTTGAAGGCGTGGATCGATCAATGCTACTAAAGTTGGTCGCCCTACATGTTATCGTCATTACAGTCAGTAATGCAATTGTTGGTATTCCAGTAGAAATTTTCGGTGTCAAGTTAACATGGGCAGCGTTTACATTTCCACTAGTAGTGCTAGCAACAGACCTAACAGTACGGTTGCTTGGCAAGAGAATTGCACGTAAAACAATCCTTGCGGCGTATCCACTCGCAATTATTGCAAGTATTTTAGTAGTATTAGCAGAAGGAGCACCAACGAGTGTGGCTCTACGTATTGGCTTTGCAAGTGCAACTGCTTATGCAGTAGGTACTATGCTTGACGTATATGTATTCCAAACACTAAGGGAGCGCATGTCTCAATGGTGGATTGCTCCAGCGTTATCAACCGTAGTTGCAAACATTATTGACACTTATGCATTCTTTGCAGTAGCCTTTCATAACTCAGCAAACGAGTATATGTCAGCAAACTGGATGGAAGTTGCGGGTGCTCAGGTAGTAATTAAGATTGCTGTGGGATTAATTCTCTTCTTACCAGCATACGGGCTATTACTTAGATATCTATCTAGTAAAATTCACGTTGATGAAGATGTACAGGCATCATTTAAGAATGCTGGAAACGACCTAAAGTAGTACACAAACACATAGGGGGATTAATTTCCCCCTATTTTTGACTCGGACTATTAAATGCTTAAAGATAAACGAAAAATATTCACATCACCAGACGGTGGTATAACTGTTAGATCTCGTGATTTTGGTGATCCGGATCTAAGTAATACCATTACAATAACAAATACTGGGTTTGGCGAACTTGATAGTCGTACCAAATTAACACGCAAGGATATGATAAAAAAATACCCAGAACTCGCGGAAGCCTGGGAGAAATACAAGGAAGTAGAGAAGCATTACACAGCTTGGGAAGAATTAAATAAAGAATAGGTTTCAAAACAGGTAGACTTACTAAGAATCTCTGTTAATATAGTATTATGTTTAGTAAAAGAACGTTTATATATTAACTTTAACGAAGAGGTTCATTATGATGAAACTTAAATCTTATGCAGGAGCACTGTTGGCTACCACACTGCTTACCGCTTGTAATGTTGACGGTGGCAGTGGGGCAATAAGCACAGTTAAGAGTGCTCTTAACCCCGTAATTAACTCGAACTTTGCAGTCATTAGCGCACAGATTAGTGAACTAGAGCAGGCTGTTTCATTCGCACAATCAAGTGCTTCACTTAGTGCTCTCCTAAATCCTACAGATAAAGATAAAGCCTTAGCTGGTGATATTGTCACACGTATTGACAATGTTATTGCAGGATGGGAAGAGCACAAGGCGGGAATGAGTCAAGGCCTGTTACGAGCTAAACTAGGAGACGCTGGCTTCCGTAAAGCAGAAGCGGTCGTTAAACTTCTTAAAGACGAACTACGTCCTATGATTAATGACGTAACCGCAGGCAAAGGTTACGACACTAATAAGTTTAAGTTCCTTGCTAATAAGGAATCATTGGATAAAGTTATTAATGAGAAACAAGCATTAATCTTTGACCAGGCAACTCCAACTGTTATTAGTGCAAGTACCAGTAGCGTTACGGTAGCACAATCTTCTGCTGTTAACTCTCCAGACAAAGTTAAAGAAACTATTGTCACAAACAGTGAGCAAATTATTACTGGTGGTGCCAATCAAACGGATCTAACACGCACGGCATCTTGGACAGAAACTACGACCAAGAAGATGCATTATGATCGCACATGGACCGTATCACTACAGAACATTACGAACTACGTCTTTAGTGACGGCACTACAAAGCAAGAAAAAGGCGCTGTCCGCGAAATCCCTAACAAGCAGACGTTAGACATTGCTGATGTAGTTAATAATGTCGCAAAAACAAGTAACATTACATACACTGTTGACGATCAAAACACACCTGTTACTGTGGTTACTCGTGGCGAGACCGCTGTTGGTAATGTATACGAGGATCGTATTGAGACTATTACACAAGCTGATACTAGTAAATTACATAATACTATTCGTAAGACTACAAAGACTAGTACAACTCCTGTAACAACTACACTAACTTATCCTAAGATTAAAGTGTACACTTACACAGATGGGCATGCGTTTACTTGGGATGATACAGATCAAATTGATGCAACGACAGTTGATGAAGTTATTGTTGATGTCTCAGAAGCAATTACGCAGGCCACCACAGAGCACGTAGTTGCAAATGAGAATATCACTAACGAAGTTATTACTGAAGAAGCTGAAGCTGATCCAGTTTTTGCGACGGTGTACGAAGATAAGACTAGTGACGTAACTGTAGACACTACTAAGACTACAACAGTTACTCGGCATTACACTACAACTGCAACTATCGTTACTACTACAACAGTTAAGACTACACCAGTTACCAAGCAAGTTTGGACTGATGGAGAAGAGAAACTTATCAGGGGTGAAACGGTAACAACCACTAACACTGAAAATACAGTAGTAACTGATACTTGGACAAAGGTTATGAGTGAAGTTGCAACTACAGTGGATGACGCCGTAGTTGCTGAGCCTGAAGCTGATCCAATTGATAACAATAGTGATCACGCAGACATGGGAACACGTACTCTTGGATATAACACCGATGCTAACAGCTATAAAACATCAGAGTTTAATGGCTCAGGTACTAACTACAAGGCCGCTATTAATGCACACGTTGCGTATAGTAGAGGTTGGACTGGTAAAGGTAGTTTGATTACCATTGCTGATACTGGATTTGATAAAGACCATAGTGACTTAGCAGGGGCAGTTAAATATCAGTTCAATACACTAACTGATGGCACAAATACGTTTATGGACGATAACGTAGGGCATGGTAGTCATGTGCTAGGTATTGCGGCTGGACGTAAAAATGGCACTGGTACACACGGTGTTGCATATGATGCAGATGTTGCTGTAGTTAAAGTAACTGATAGCTCCGGGTATAGTTTTCAAAGAGCTAGGATTGGCGCGGCGTGGGCACGGGACTTAGGATCAATTGCATTTAACATAAGTGCAAACTGGAACGAAGATAGTACCTTCCGTAATAGTATTACTGCAATAGGGACAACTGGCGTTAGCTATAGTAATCACTACTACTACGGTGAGCATGGGTACAACGGCGCAGTTGATGAAGCAAAGGAATGGAAGATTGCACTAGGCACTGAACAGATTCTTGTTAACAGTGCTGGTAACTTTGCTAAAGACTATGTGAGTGGATCAGCACAGATGGCCCACGCTACTGGCGATGATGGTAAACTTATCCTTGGTGGCCGTATGCTTATTGTAGGATCGTATAACATGGTTAACAATGCTATTGACAGTTACAGTAGCAAGGCTGGCACAGTTTGTGCAACATACGACTTTACTGGAAACGTATGTAAGGATGCTGCGAAAGCAAGTGACTTCTACATTCTTGCTCCGGGTGATCAAATTAATAGTGCATACAAAGATGGTACTCAAGTTACAATGAGCGGCACTAGTATGGCTGCGCCGGTTGTTACGGGAAGTTTAGCGATCCTACATCAAATGTGGCCTCATATGAAAGGCGAGAACCTAGTACAGTTAGTCCTTAAGACTGCGAATAAGGACTTGCCTGGATATGCGGAGTATACACACGGTCAAGGACTGTTGGATTTGGACAAGGCAACACAGCCTGTAGGTGCAACTGGCATTCCAACAAGCGGACGTACCAACGGACAGATTTCAAACCTTGCTACACTAAGTGGCGGTGCTGGAATTGGCAACATTAGCAGTGGTGCATTTGCGGCACTAAGTAATGTTATGGTGCTAGATGAGTTTGAACGAGACTTTTCTATTAACCTAAATAATACACAAGCAGTTGATACTCGTCCAGGCGGGTTAGCAGAAAGCATTGCACATGCCGGCCAAGGGGCATACGATGGTTATTGGAATTTGGCTCGCGCAGGTGAACTTACGATGCCAGAAGTACTGGGCGTTAGTGCGTCGTTTAAAATGGATCCGGAAGCAAAAGCTGACGGAGACATGGGCATTAAAGTTGGATTTGATGTTCACAAAGACGATGATACTTCATTAAAGGCTACACTGGGCTTTCTTAAGGAGACTGAGAAGTTCCTTAATAATGTGCAACAAGGCTACATGGGCGTTGGCGACACACATACTACACAGTATGCGGGGCTTAACCTAAATCATAAGTTCAACAACAGCTGGTTCGCATTTGGTAATGCACAGATGGGTTATACAGATGTGGAAGCAAGTAAAGAGTTTAGTCTAGTTACGGGCTATAGTGGACTTGTTAGTAGCAGTTGGGGATTAGGTGCTGGTTACAAAACTAAGAATGGCTTTACAATTACTGCCAATCTAAGTCAGCCACTTAGCGTAATGAGCGGCAGGATGAACTATAAAGTACCAACCGCACGTACGACAGATGGTGCAGTACAGTTTAACGAAGGCAGTGCAGATGCAAGTACAACAAACATCGAACATGACTTAGGCTTTAGTGTAAGTTATAACATAGACAACGTGTCATTTGCAGGTTATGCAGAGCATCGTAATAACGTTGCAGGGGTTGCGGGTAACACTGAAACAAATACAGGCGTAAAAGTTAAGCTAACTTGGTAATAAGGAGAACAAGTGTTGAATTTTATTGAACTTACACATGATAACGTGAATGAATTAAAGTTCGATACCAATGATGACCCCGTAAGGCCCGAGTTTGATCTAGCGTTTAGATTGGGCCCGGGCCGCAGGGTTTATGTATTGGAAGAGAACAATGAATACAAGGCAGCAATTTGTATTGCCTTTGTTAATCGAATTCCAACTAATGTAGAAGAGTTATCTGAATTTACATTAGAGGATAGTAACATTGCAATAGCATACACTGTATGGAGTAATGCACCACGTGCAGGCAGAGACATTGTGTTTAGGCTTGCAACTGAGATGGAAAAAAGTAATCACGTAGAGCGGCTCATAACTCTCAGTCCAAAAACTGATATGGCGCATAGATTTCACTTGAACAATGGCGCATTTACATTAAACAACAATGCTACAACAGACAACTACGAATATAGACTTCAACGCCTTCCAGTAGTATAGTACTATACTAAGGAATTTTTAACTATGGAGATGCGGATCTTGAAAAAATTATATTTAACTAATAAAGATATTGAGACTGGTGCCCTTGAGATTTCGAGAGGTATGACAAAGGATAACTTTAAACCTGATTATATTGTGGGCATTACTAGGGGCGGATTGCCGCTCGCTGTTATGCTTAGTCATTATCTAGACGTAAGCATGCATACTCTAGACGTTAGATTGCGGGATGGTGATTCCCAAGAATCTAACTCATGGATGGCAGCAGATGCGATTGGAATTCCAAACTGGGAACGCCAAGCGGGAAGAATATGTAAAAACATTCTTATTGTAGATGACATCAACGATACCGGTGCAACATTTAATTGGATCAAAAACGACTGGGAACAATCATGCTCGCCGGGTGACAAAACTTGGAAAACTATTTGGGGTAAAAATGTAAAATTTGCAACTGTAGTTAACAATCTTGGCAGTAGTTTTGATATTCAATACTCATCTATCGAAGTTAACAAAACAGAAGAAGATTTATGGATTGTGTTTCCTTATGAAGAGTGGTGGAAAACTCCCCTAACAACTTCACAGGGAATGGTGGTATAAAACTTGACATCAATTCATAAATATCATACAATAGTTAATAGTAAAGAGGCCTTTGTGTTCGCCCCTCTCAAAACATTCCGCGCACTCCATATCCAAGGAGTATAAAATATGGCAAAATATATTAGTACTAAATCTTACACACAACTAGGCCCAGTCGCATACCGCCAATGGCGGGCGGACAGTCATTGCAATATGGTACACGGGTATGCATTAAGTTTTCACTTTGAATTCGAGTGTGATACGTTAGACGCCCGTAACTGGTGCATGGACTTTGGTGGCCTCCGTCCATTAAAAGAAAAATTAGAAGATTGGTTTGATCATACCTTACTAGTAGCACAAGATGATCCACACAGAGAGGACTTATTAAACCTAGGAAAACTTGGCATTGCTAAAATTACTGAAGTTGAAAAGACTGGGTGCGAGGGGTTAGCTGACTTCTTATATGAGTACTGTAACACTATATTACTTCCGGACTACAGCGAAGAGAATCGTGTTTGGTGCAGTAAGGTTGAGGTAAGGGAAACCGATTCGAATATGGCTATGAAAGTTGGTCACAGAGAAGATAACGAGTTTGAGTAGAAAGGAGAATTACTATGTTTAAAATGATTAAGAAATGGTTCACTAACAACAGTATTCCTGAATTTGAAAGTATGACTAAAAAGGCCATTGATGAATGGGCCGAAGCAAGAGGCGTTAAACTTGATCGTCGTCTTACAAAAGCTAAGATGATCAAACAACTTAACAACTTATTTTAAGAGGTAGACATGAAAGTAAGATACACAGAAGCATTTTACTCTGTACAGGGCGAAGGCCGTTTTATGGGAGTGCCTAGTGTATTCCTACGCATGTTTGGGTGTAACTTCACATGCCCTAAATTTGGTATTGCTAGAGATAGTGACGCAACGGCTGAGCAAGAGATTAATGCTATTATTGATGATATTGACAAATATAATACCATTAAAGAACTACCACTTGTTACAGTTGGGTGCGATAGCTATGCAGCTTGGCATCCAGCGTTTAAGCATCTACAGACAGACACAGATATTGACGGGCTTGTAGATACATTACTAGAACTAACTCCATCCGGTAGTTGGACGTTAGATAATGGTCAGGATATACATTTGGTTATCACTGGCGGTGAACCACTACTAGGATGGCAACGAGCTTACATGGAATTGTTAGATCATCCACGTATGAAAGACTTACAAAATGTTACATTCGAAACGAATACTACGCAGACTCTCAACAGTAATTTCGAATCGTATCTCAACGATAATGACAAATTACACGTTACATTCAGTTGCTCCCCAAAACTATCAGTTTCTGGACATGATAGTTCTGATGCTATTAAGCCTGATGTTGCATATCAATACCGCAATATTAGTAATAGTCACCTTTATTTTAAGTTTGTGGTGGCTGATGCAGTGGACGTGGCAGAAGTTGACGAAGCTGTTGAAATATATAGGAAAGCTGGGGTTAGTGCGCCGGTTTACATCATGCCTGTTGGCGGTACATCAGACAGTTACTTCAACAATGGGGCGGTGGTGGCTGATCTTGCTCTGGCAAAAGGATATCGTTACTCAGCAAGACTCCACGTCGACATCTTTGGAAACTCCTGGGGAACCTAAGTGAAAACTATATGGGTAAGACACGGACAAAGTGAATATAATGAACAAGGGTTAGCAACTGGTTGGCACGATCCTGAACTTACTGAGTTGGGCAAACAGCAAGCAACAGATGTTGCTGAACGTATTGCCAAAGAGTATCCAGATATTGCTGGCATATATAGTAGTGATCTTAGGAGATGCTTCTATACAGCAGAGGTTATCAAAGAACACACATCATTAAATAATGACGTTACGATAGACAATATGATTAGAGATCGTGATTGGGGTGAGTGGTCTGGAGTAAGTATTGCGGCACTTGAAAGTGTTTCGATGTATGCTAGTGTTCGAAGAGGATGGAATAAAGCGCCGCCTGATGGTGATTCCTTAAGAGATGTTGCAGGAAGAGTTGCTACATTTATACAAGAATTAGAAGAGAGTGAACTACCATACGTTATAGTTACACATGTTAATACTATTAAAGCAGCAAGTGTTGTATTACAGATGAATACCCCAGATGATATTACTCACTGGGAAGTAAAGAATGGAGAATATGTAGAATGGGTATTTTAGAGGATGCTAAAAATGCTATTGGGCTAGGAAAAGCAAAGAAGATTGAGCCTCTGCCTAAGACCAAACGAGCACCTAAAAAGACAGAAAAAGAGTTAGCTACTGCGGCTGAAGAGCCATGGGTTAGTGTATTAAATATTGAAGTTGATCCAGATAATCCAGGCAACGGTGCATTTGAATTAGACTGGAACGAATATTTTATCAAACAGTTACATAACTCTGGTTACATAGACAAGGACGAAAACGATATGGTTGATCGTTGGTTCCAGGATGTATGTAGACACGTTGTTATGGAAAGCTATGAAAAAGAAGAAGCTATGGTAACTCGCAGTAATGATCTTGGAGATGGTAGGACCGAATATAGATGAACATCTATATAAATGGTGACAGCCATAGTGCGGGCGCCGAACTAGTCAAAGACTATTGTTTTGCTAGAGATGATCCAGCGTATGCACACTTGGGAGAACTCGCCCACCCAGAATGCTTAAATCTAAGTTATGGATTTAGGTTAGCAAAGACTCTAAATGCAGGATTCTTCTGTGAAGCTATCAGTGCAAGTAGTAATGCTAGAATACTTAAAACAACTCAACAATTCTTAAAAAATATGCCTAAAAGTGAGACAGCTATTATTATTGGCTGGAGCACATGGGAACGTGAGGAATGGGCTCACGGAGATAGTGTTTATCAGATAACAGCAAGTGGCTCAGATCAAGTTCCGTTTGATTTAGAACCCCAATACAAAGAATGGGTAATGCGGCAAACTCCAGGCGAAGTTGTGCGAAAAGAAAATTATTGGCACGAAAAAATACACAACCTACACAAAGAACTGCAACACCGCCATATCAAACACATGTTCTTTAATAGTTATAATTATTTTGGTAACGTAGAAAACCAAGTAGACTGGAACGATTGTTACATTGATCCGTACAATCAATCAGGTACATACTGGCATTGGTGTGAGGCACGAGGGCACCAACCAGTTAATGGTGGTTATCATTATGGTATTGACGCACACATTGCTTGGTCAAAACATATTCTAGCCAGGTTGACAAATACGGATAACAGTAGTACAATAAAGACTGTAACACAAACAGTACAAGGTGCTAAGAAAAAATGACAACATATCTACTGGTTGACACTGCGAATACGTTTTTTAGAGCACGACATGCGGCGCACAAACACGCTGATACATGGACGAAGCTAGGTTTTTCTATGCACGTTACAATGGGTTGCGTTAATAAGGCGTGGCGGATTGCTAATGCTGATCATGTTGTATTTGCATTAGAAGGCCGCAGTTGGCGCAAAGACTTTTACGAGCCCTATAAGAAGAACCGGGCAGTAAAACGTGAAGCACTTAATGATGAACAGATAGAAGAAGATAAACTATTCTGGGAGACATATGACGAGTTAACTACCTTCCTTAAGGAGAGTGCTAATTGTAGTGTGTTGCAGTGTGAAATTGCAGAAGCAGATGATATTATTGCCCGCTTTATACATATGCATCCTGATGATGATCATGTAATTGTGAGCAGTGACTCGGACTTTGTACAGTTGGTTAGTAAGAATGTTAAACAGTACAACGGCATTCAAGGTCATACTATGACACTTGAGGGCGTATATGACGATTACGGAAAACCTGTGAAGGACAAAAAGACGGGCGAGCTTAAAACAATTGAGCCAGAATGGTTACTATTTGAGAAGTGTATGCGGGGTGATGCGACAGATAATGTCTTTAGTGCATATCCAGGTGTGCGTAAGAAGGGCACCAAGAACAAAGTGGGCCTACTAGAAGCATTTGACGATCGTTCTAGCAAAGGATTTAACTGGAACAATATGATGCTCCAGCGTTGGACTGACCATAATGACGTTGAGCATCGTGTACTAGACGACTATGAACGAAATTGCACGTTAGTTGACCTAACGGCGCAACCCACAGAACTAAAAGACTTTATCGATAATAGCATGCGCGGGCAGATGCATACTAAGAAGAATCCCATGGTGGGTGCTAAGTTTCTTAAGTTCTGTGGCAAATATGAACTGAATAGGATTGCAGAAGATGTTACGAAATATGCAGAATGGTTACAGCGAGGGTATAATGTACCAGGCTAAGCCAGTAGTTGAGAATAAGTTTTGGATTGTAGAAGAAAATGGGCAAAAGGTTGGAACTATTCGAAAGGGCCACGACCTAACTGTTACCATGGGCGGGAAAAATATAGGCAAGTGTAGTAGTATTGCTGATCTAAAAAATCAATTTGGTATTGAATTAACTACTAGCGTAGAAGTTACTGATGAATACAAGCAAGATACTAAAACTGAAAATAGTGTGCACGGCTACCCTTGTAAAGTAAAGCCATATAATGATATCTATGACCTAAAGCGTAAGTTGCCGATATATACCAAAACTCCTAGAAGCCAGAGCTTCTTTTGTGCTGGTTACTATATCATACACTTTCCCACTGGATGGCTTCCAAGCTACTGCCCTAAACTACTAACCCTTGGCCGTAATGAATTCAAAGGGCCGTATACTACTCGGTTAGAGATGCAAGAACATGTAAGAAAAGCCAATGATCCGGCCTAACTTTGGTAACCTAGAATCATTTTGCAATCGATGTGCTGGAACTAATTCAGAAAATATCATAGTACCCAGAACAGAGGCGCAAGGTATAGCACGTGAGTATCAGAACTTACTAGCCTACACCGTTGATTTACAATCAAAAATTATAGATCACCAGGCCGATGATGTGATAGAATTAGAGATTAAATCAGGGTCTTTTTAACTCCTATTGTATGCTGTTAAAGATAAATAATAGTAGCATATAACTGGAATAATTCATGAGTAGACCAAAACCAACAGTATTACTTGAAAAAGTAGACAAGATTAGTTACAAATCAGATCAAGTATTAGCAAGTGCTGGTATATGGAGTGTATTCTACGAGAATAACCCTATTAACTTGAAAAGCCATAATATCTTAACAAGTTACCCTGGGCCAAAATACAAGAAAGTATCCTTTAGTAATCCCGGGCATGCGATTAACCTATGTAAGAAGCTTAATATAAAGTTCAGTACTGAAGGATTTACAGTCGTTCTATTAACGAGTGGAGAGACAGTATACCCGGAAAATGCGGACTAAACAGCAATACACAGATATTTTTATTAAAAACCTCGAGCATGTTAGTATCCCATCAGGATCAGAACTTGTTTTCTTCTGGCAGAACGTACGGGCCAATGGGGGACTTAGACTAACTGAGTCTGGATATGATTGTTTAATATCTGATCTTAACTTAACAGAATACGAGATTAAGTTATGGGATGACAATGACAATATTGTACAAGTTAACTTCAAGTTCTTATTAGATCTCGACAAACACCTTGAGTGTCCATATTATGTAAGACTCGGAAGGTGGCCTAAAATCATACTGTTTGATGAGAAGGTTTATTTTTGGGCTTGCATGCATAGCGATTTTCAAAGGTTTCTTGATGGATACAAAGTTTCAACTTAATTATACTAGATCGTTAACCGGAAGCAAGTGGAAACATATGGTTACTATTGGGTTCACCGTCGCCCAAGAGCTAACTCGGGCAGCCTTTAAAGACAGTTACTTAGAACAGCAGAAACAATTCCTAATTATCATGAACGAGTCGTATGGCCCTGAGGAGATTCGTTGGAACATACGCTGGAGTGACTATGGTGCTGATATCCGTTTTGATAATGCAAGTGATGCTGGAAGTTTTATTATGCTACACACCGTTACTAGAGATGTTATGATGAGACCTTATGTAGGAATTAGAGGACACTAAACAAAATTCCAATGCCCTACGGGGCTTTTTTTTGGCAGAAACGGTTGACTATCCACGAAGGCATGCTATTATAGCTATAGTTAGAAAAAACAACAAATAGGAGTATGTCATGGTTTTAGGTTTAGCGATCTTTGGAGGCATTATAATCGCCAATTCGGTTCTATATTTGGTTCAATCAGCATTTTAAGCACACGTTAGGATAACTTTATGAAAAACATTACAGCATTAGATCCCCTTTACAAAAGAGATTCAAAAAATCAAGTTCGTATTTGGACCGTAGAGGTTGGTCATGATGAGCTAGATGTTGCTGGGATTCGTAGTATAAGTGGACTCGTTGACGGTGAAAAAATTACAAGCGTTTGGAATATATCCCATCCCACTAACACTGGCAGATCTAATGCTAGAAATGCTGTTGAGCAGGCACACTTTGAAGCACAAGCACAGTGGACTAAAAAAGCAGACAAAGAATACTTTGCCAGCGTCGAGGACATTGACAGTTACAAATTGTTTAAGCCTATGCTAGCACACGACTTCACAAAAACTCCAGTGGAGAGCGGCTACACACAACCTAAGTTAGACGGTATTCGTTGCATTATTGATGTAAACGGCATGCACACCAGAGGCGGGAAGCCTATTAATAGTTGTCCGCATATCTGGGAAAGTGTACAGCATATTATTAAATTAAACCCTAGCATTGTATTAGACGGGGAGCTTTATAATCATGAACTTAAAGCAGACTTTCAGAAGATTGTTAGTCTGGTTAGAAAAGTAAAATGCAGACCAGAAGAGATCGAGGAAGCTGCACAAAAGGTAGAGTACCATATATATGATATGTTTGATCATAATAAGCCAGATATGTTATTTTTAGATCGTGCTATGTGGATCTCATGTAATATTAATGCAGACAAAATTGTACTGGTTGAGACTAGAAAATGTGACACACCAGAACAAATTGATCACATGTACGGAACCTATACACAGGCTGGATTTGAAGGACAGATGATCCGTCAGAACATAAAATATGAGAGTAAGCGTAGCAAGGGACTGCTCAAGCGTAAGGAATTTACTACTGAAGAGTTTGAAGTAGTAAGCGTTGAAGAAGGTCAGGGAGCATGGACGGGATATGCTAAACGTTTTGTGCTAAAACTAGACGATGGCCGTACATTTAGTAGCGGCGTTAGGGGTAGCCAAGCACAGTTAAAGTCGTTATTGGATGCTGAAACTAAGCCTACATGGGCAACATGCAGGTTCTTCGAACTTTCAAACGATGGTGTACCGCGGTTTCCAGTAGTAATTGACTACGGCGTGGGTCAACGTGCAGATTAAAAGTTCAGAAACGGTAGACTTATCTGCGTTGTGTGTTATTATTAATAATAGTTAGAAACTAAGGAGAGAGACAGATGGCAGAACAAATATCAAATCGTACAGTTACTATTGCAGAAGCAAAGACTCGCATTGTGCGGGCGATGCGGCTTCAGCGTCCACTATTTGTGTGGTCACTTCCCGGCGTCGGCAAATCGGATCTTATGCAACAGATTGCAGATGATGAAGTACTAGGAAAAACCTTGCTTATCGATCTCCGACTTAATCTTTTCGAGCCAACAGATTTGCGTGGCTATCCTGTTCCTGATTTGGCAACTGGGCAGATGCAATGGCTTCCTCCTTCAGATCTTCCTACTGAAGAGCAAGCGGCAAAATATGAAACCGTTATTTTATTCTTGGACGAGCTTAACAGCGCAGCTCCTGCAGTACAAGCAGCAGGGTATCAGCTAACTCTTAACCGGCGGATTGGTGCTTACCAGTTGCCCGACAACGTTGTTATTGTCGCCGCTGGCAACCGTGAGAGCGACAAAGGTGTTACGTACCGGATGCCTACTCCACTTGCTAACCGGTTTGTTCACTTGGAATTGCGTGTAGATTTTGATAGCTGGTTGGATTGGGCTGTTGAAAATCGTATCCACGAAGACGTTATTGGATACTGCTCGTTTGCTAAGGCAGACTTGTGTGATTTTGATCCTCGGTCAAGCGGACGTTCTTTTGCCACTCCACGTAGTTGGAGTTTCGTTAGTGAATTTCTCCAGGACGAAACTATCTCAGACAACGAACTAACTGACTTGGTTGCTGGTAGTGTTGGTGAAGGCATTGCAGTTAAGTTTATGATCCACCGTAAAGTTGCAAAGGATATGCCAAATCCAGAAGATATCCTTGCAGGCAAGGTTACTGAGTGTAAGATTAAAGAAATCAGTGCCCAGTATGCTCTTACAATTGGCATGTGCTATGAGCTTAAAGATGCATATGACAAATTTGGTAAGAAAGATGCTAAACGGTGGCATGAGCTTGCAGATAACTTCTTCCGCTTCATGATGGATTTCTTCCCAACGGAAATGACTGTAATGGGTGCCCGTACTGCAATTACGAACTACAACCTTCCGTTCCAGCCTAACAAGCTCAAGCACTTCAAAGAATTCTTTGATCGCTTTGGCAAGTATGTGGTGGCTGCAAATGAAGAATAGTATGACACTTCAAGAAGATTTTAATATTTGGTGGGATATGCCCAAGTATCGTAAGCGGGAAATTCCTGCTCGCGAGTTTGGTAACCAAAAAATTGTTTATACAAATGCAAGTAACAGAGGATGGCCTGGAGAAGATACTGACGTAAACTACTGGGTTGAACTCGAGAATGGCTTTGCCGTAGGTATGCGGCATGGCCGCAGTGAAAGCGGCATGCGGAGAGCTCAATATGCAGATTTTCCAGTTGTTAAGATGCCTGTTTAATTTGACAATACTACAAAGGTGTAGTATCATTCTAGAATAAGTTGATAGTCAACTTATATAGCCCGTTTTTATTGGGCATATTTAGCCGGCCTGTTTTAAGGCATACAAAGGAAACTAAAATGAGTGTTACATTACAGATCGTATCAGATTCTGATACGATATCATACGCAGACAGCGTAAACGACAAATTCCAAACATCCGAAGATACTATTGTAAGTTTAGTAGATCGTTTTACTGACGCATTTATTAACGAGGATCCAGAACTGCCTGCCTTCCTTCGAGATCAAATCGGAACAGAATTCCGAAATCGACACCCACAATATTCTAAGTTTGAAGACATGTATACTGACATGGTCCAAATACCTATGGATCCAAAGATGCGACTCACGCTTGGTGACATGCTAATTAATACTGTAATTCAGCGCAAAGTAGATATTGACTGGTTAATTGCCATTATGGGCAAATTTGATCCATTTTTTGTCAACAGTATTAGAGTATATCCCATTGTGGATGGTCAAGATGGTCAAGCGGCGCATGCCATCTGGGATGGACAACATACCTCGTTTGTTTTAATGTGTATTGCATTATATGCTTTTGGAATGAGCGTCGAGGATGCCCTAAAACTAGAAGTTCCAACAGCAATCCACCCAAACCATAATATTGCCAAACTCCGGCAGCGTTTTATTGGAGTTCATGACAATACAATGACCAAGCCACTAGATAAGATTGATCTGTTTATGCAGTATGTATATGCAGTTCGGCATAATGATGATAGTGATCCATGGAGCATAAGGTTTGCAGAAATCCAAACAGCACTAGAAAAATTTGGTTGTTTTTTTACCCACGAAAAATTTAGTGACACAAAGGAAGCAGGGGCAGTTTCACGTCCGTCAGAAATCTTCCCAACAGGTCGTGACGTAAACAAATGGAAAAGTTCAGTACTCAGTAACGTGTTTGAGTATCATAGTCTTAGTAACCCCGATCTTCCAATTGAACCTCTAGAAATTGACAACATGGCACACATCTTCCGTGCCTGTGATCAGCAGGGTATTACAGTAGACACTGATTATATCCGCCAGATTGTTAAGTATCTTGGAGCAGTAACTGGTAATACCTGGCAGAAAGGCTATACTAAGTCCCACCGCAAGCACACTATGGTAATGAATGGCTACAAGAGCTGGCTAACTCGTCAGCATTACCGTGTACGTGAGCAATTTGATACACGTTGTAACCAAACAGAAGTGGCGCCTACATGGATCATCCAGGCAATTAAACTAGCGGGATTTAAATACGAACTTCCGGTGTTTATTGGCAAATTTCAATATGATTTTGAAGATAAGGAATTAGGAGCATGAATAACATAAAATTAAAATCAGTTAAACACACTATGAAGCCTGGTACTGTAATTCCTATGGAGCAGAACTGTGGTAATATCGGACGGTGGGTAGAAAATGAAATCGAAAAAGGCGGACACAGGCTTAATAAAGGCAAAGGATTGGACTTAGTTGATCTAGCTACTGAAATTAAAACACGAATGCGTAGTAGCAATAGTCCACATACCGTAGGAGCATCTACTATTAAAGATATTATATCTACTGAATGGAAAGATAGTCATTTAAGAGGCAAGTTACAAACGCAACTTAGGATAACCTACGACAAAGATGTAACCACTTGCAAAAATGTAGTAAAATCAGAACAAATTTACGATTTTACTTCGCTAAAGATACAAGATAACCTTGAAAAAGCGTACAAGAATATTCAAAATATTCTTGAAAATGGAATTAGCGATGAACGGACATATATTCGTCATGTAGGTGACTGGATGCAGCTGGAAAAACAATCAAATACCAGTTGGGAATTGCGTATTCCTAATGACATTATGGAACGCATGGAAAGTATTTCAAATGCAGAGTGCAACAGTTTTTTTGACTTTGGAGATTAAAATGATACTGCGAGACCCAAGCCTGGATCTTCTTAAAGAAGGCCTATTACTTCGTACCGCCCGTAAATCAAGATGTACTCATGCAGGTTGCAATGACTTCCTAACAGCGTATCAAGGACCTGGTAGTGATACACTATGCAGAGTACATCAGAAGAATCTTTCAGATTATGGAGGGTTAGCGAATGCTGCAAAACCATATAGTCAAAACAAAGGTACTCATTGTCAAGAATGTGGTTATACACCATTTACTGATACACGAGTACAGGAAGTGGAAGATGACAAACTTCGTAACCGATTGTGTCGTACTTTACTAACCGTGGATCATATTGATGGTAATCACGAGAATAACGACCCAGAAAATCATCAGACGCTTTGTACTGTATGTCATGCAATTAAAACGGTGATAAACGGAGACACACTCACTCCGAGTAACCAAAACGTATAATATTTGAGAAAAGAGTAACCAATTAAAGGACCCTAGGGTCCTTGGGTCCTTTTTTATCCCAGAACCGATAGACATGTTATCAGACCATGTTATTATAGTGTATAAGTTAATTAAAGGAGCGAATGTATGCCTAAAACTACATCAAACAAAAAAGACGTTGACCTTCCAGTAGGATACGAAACCGTTCCTGCAGAAGATCACCAGGCCCGTGAAGCACTAACTGTTGGCCGTGTAGCACTTCTTATGAAGGCTCCTTGGTTTGGCAACATGGCTACACGCTTGCCCTTGGTTAACGCAGACGCTTGGTGCCCAACAGCGGCAACTGATGGGCGTTATTTTTACTATAGCAGCAAATTTATTAACATGCTCAAGAAAAAAGAAGTGCAGTTCCTTTTTGGACATGAAGTGCTTCATAATGTATATGAGCATCTTGGTCGCAGTACAATGCTCAAGCATAATCATATGCTGGCAAACGTTGCGGCGGATTTTGCTGTTAATGGTGACCTTGTACAGGCTAAAATTGGTAAACTGATTACTACTGTTCCTGCATTACATGATCCTAAGTATTATGGTATGAGCATGGAAGAAATTTACGATCATCTATTCGATAACATGGAGAAGATTGATCTTGAAGACCTAATTGATAAGTTGCTAGATGAACACCTCCAAGGAGATGACAGTGAGGGCGAGGGGTCTGCTCCACAAGAAGATGAGAACGGTGACCTTGTTAGCAAGGAAAAGCCATCATATAGCGAAGACGAAAAGAAACAGATTAGGGATGAGATTAAAGAGTCTTTGATTAATAGTGCCAAGCAGAGTGGCAATGTTGGGGATCTTCCAGGCGGAGTGCAGCGTATTATCAAGGATCTTACTGAGCCTAAGATGGATTGGAGAGCGTTACTTGCGATGAGTATTGAGAGTTCAATTAAGAGTGACTATAGTTTCCAACGTTCTTCACGCAAAGGCTTTTACAGTGGGGTATTACTGCCTGGTATGGTTCCTGAAACTATGATTGATATTAGCATTGGCGTTGACATGAGCGGCAGTATTAGTAACGAACAAGCAGGTGAATTTTTCTCAGAGATCAAGGCTATTATGGAAATGTACACTGACTTTACTATTAAGTTGTGGTGTTTTGATACTGGCGTATACAACTATGCAGAATTTACTGCTGATAATATTGATGAGATCATGGACTACACCCCAATGGGCGGTGGTGGAACAGACTTTATGTGCAATTGGAACTATATGAAAGCTGAAGATATACAACCCAATCGCTTTGTAATGTTTACTGATGGTTATCCAATGGGAAGCTGGGGCGATCCAGATTTTTGTGATACAGTATTTGTGATTCATGGCCCAGACAGTATTAAGCCACCGTTTGGTAATTATGCCTACTATGATATGGTGAAAAACTAAGGTACTTAATCATAATCATAATTGTCTTCGGTGTTATCAACCGGGAGATCTGGACTCTTTAGGAATTTAGTAGCTGCGTCTTTAGCGTTAACACAACCAATAATAAATTCCACCAAGGCTGGTATAGACACAGAAGGTTTCTTTTTAAGACCATCCATTAGGATACCGAGTTGGGCTTGTGAATAGTATTGGAGTTCGATTGATTGAGCAGGTATGCCTAACTTTATCAATTCAGCTTTTATAGGTGCTACTACAGTTTCTAATTCAGTCCAATTATTTCTAAGTTTTAGTGTAATAGTTTTAGATTTAGAAGACACTTCATTTTTATCTATTAACTTTGTAAGAGTGTTATAAATATCCATATAATGTGCTACTATTTTAAATCCAGCTTGGCAAGCAATAATTTGCGTATAAAACGCCGTTAACTCATCAGATGTAGATTTAATTTCTGGTGTACCGATATAATTAGCACTAGGATCTGATGCAGACGAAGGTGTCACTGAAATAAAAAGTGATATTAGTAAAATATATATTGTTTTCATGGCGAAAATCCCGTATAATAGTACTTATTATATAATATAATAACCAAATATTTGGAGAAAGATAACTAAAATGACAAAAAAAACTAAACTAGAAGAAACTGATACGGACATGCAACCCGTTGAAGTAGAAACAGTAGAAGAAACAGTAGAACAAGATCCGAACGCCCTGCAGGCAACTGATCTAAACACAATGGCTACTGTAATTGAAGCAACTGCTCAACGCGGTGCAATTCGTGCAAATGAAATGCAAATTGTTGGACAACTATATACTAAACTTAATCACTTCCTCGTCACTAATGGGTTTCGTCAGGCAGCGCCGGCGACTGATCAAGCACAAGAAGCTTCAGCAGATGCCCCAGAAGTAGATGAAGTAGAGTTAACACAAGGAGAATAATATGTTGAAACATATTGGTAAGCATAGCGGTGAGAATGTTGTAATTGTTTTTCGTGAAGTTCCAAACGAAGATCATATGTGTCTGGTAATTTATCCAGGACAAGTTCCATCAGTATTCCATGATGACGTAATGAAGTGTCTTGAGAGCAACCCAGGACAATCTGCTAACAATTTTGGCGAGGCATTACATCGCGTCGTCGGCACAGACGGCCGCAACCTACTACAAGCAATCCACCAACAACGGTGGATGAAGAAGGTGCGGTGTCAGGACGTTATTATGACCCCGTTGCCTAACCAGCCCGGTGTTCGTCTTGATGAGATTAATAAGATCATTACAGAAATGGAATCAGGTGCTGACGCTGCAAAGCGTATGGCAGAGATTGATTCCCAGGCCGGACTTGCAGATCCTGCTAAGGCATTGCCAGCTGATTCAGCATATGCCTCGACAACAAATGCCATTACAGCTACTAATGCTGCTGAAGGCGTTTTAACCGACGAGAAGATCGCCGATGATATGTTTAAGCAAGCTGAAGGCATTAAAACTCAAGTTCTCGGACTACAGGCAGAGCATGATCGCTTAATGGCAGAAGCTTTGGAAATGAATCCAGCACTTGCCCCGGAACCAAGGAAACGTGGGCGTCCTAAGAAGGTAGTTGCCGCTGAACCATCCCCAGTTGTTTCTTCGTAATGAAGACACGCCTTGTTAGTTATAGCCAAGTTTCTCCGGAGTTTTTAACTGAACACGACATTGCTGACGCGGACATACAGGACCTTATTGCGTTTTGTGCTCGCGTCAGTAATCCCAGTGGCCAGATGAATACGGAGACGAGTGCTAAACTTATTAAATATCTTATCAAGCACAAGCACTGGTCACCTCTAGAGATGGTGAGTGCATGTATTGAAATTGAAACCACAAGGGATATTGCTAGGCAGATCCTAAGACACCGTAGTTTTAGTTTCCAGGAGTTTAGTCAACGGTATGCTGATCCCACAAAGGATCTCGATTTTGAAATACGAGAGACTCGATTGCAGGATCAAACTAATAGACAGAACAGCGTGGATGTCGATGATCCACTACTGGATACTGGTTGGCAGGCACAGCAACAAACAGTAATTAACGCCGCTAAAAATGCATATGAGTGGGCTATTAGCCAGGGCATTGCCAAAGAACAAGCCCGGGCTGTATTGCCTGAAGGCTTAACTGCAAGTCGTATGTATATGTCGGGCTCACTAAGATCTTGGATCCATTACTGCGATCTTAGAACTGGTAACGGCACACAAAAAGAGCATATGGCAATTGCCCGCGACTGTGCTAAAGTTATCGCAGGAATATTTCCGATGATTAATGATATTATCAATGTGTCTGATGATGACGAGTAACAACAAAGATACCACACACTGAAAACTTAACCCTTTACGATAAATTGTAGTATAATACACTATGACTGATAAAGAGAAGATTAACAATATCAAAGAACTCCTTGAGTTCAATGATCTGTGCGACTGTGATTCTGATGCAAAGGATCGTGGTGAGATGTGTAATTTTCCGTGGGAGTGCTTCAAACTTCACGACAAATTAAAGGCAATTGTGTATGATTTAGTATAAATTACGCGAATCAAGAGGTTCAGATAAATCTGTATCTTGCAAGAACTTAACAGAACATAGGAACAAATAATATGATACCTTTCAAAGCAAAATCAAACGACGAAGATCGGGCCCGAGTAATACCTGACATAGACAGCATTACACAAAAATTAGGAATAGGTAGAATTGAACTAGTTACATTGGCGGCCAAAGTTTCTAGAAGCAGAAACATTAAAGCTACTGCAGCATTAGAATTGCTCGGAACTGGCGATTTAGATCTTGCTAGCATTAAAGAAGAAATTATAGATGATTTGACAACAGTAAAACTAAAACCAGTTGAAGAAGTTGTCGAAGAAGATGATACGCCTACACTACCTTAGTAGATTATACAAGGAAATTCACAGACAATTAGACGCCGCTAATGCATTTGTGTTGCTTCATCCACAGCATGTACTAGGTGATCTTACGATTGAGTTTGAGGAACGTATTGCAAGAGTTGCTGGTGCTAATTACGCCGCAGTAGTTGGCAGTGGCAGTGACGCATTATATTATGCTCTTATTGCTGAGAACATAACAGGGTTCGTTGCTTTACCGGCACAGACATTTGTAGCCACAGCCAATAGTATCTTACGTGCTAGGTGTTTTCCTTTGGGCATTGACGTGAAACCAAATGGATTAATGGATTGGGAACAAATACCCGATGACATAGACACCTTGAACGCCGCAGTATGGGTTGGACTATTTGGGAATCGAGAAGAGATAACATCAGACATTCCATTTATAGAAGATGGAGCGCAACATTTTGGTGCGGCTCTTCAAACAAACACAGCCGCATATAGTTTTGATCCTACTAAATCATTTCCTAACTTTGGCAACGGTGGCGCCGTAGTGTCATGTGATAAAAATGTAATTGACAGAGTTAAGAAATTACGGCGACATGGAACAGTGAACGGGCACGTTGGTGGTCATAGCATCATGAGTGAACGCGAATGTGCTGAGATGTGTATTAAGTTAGACTTTTTTCCATTCTGGGTTGAACGCAGACAAGAGATTGCTAGGGATTACCATGCCCAGTTGCGTGAATGTGTGGATTGCATCACTGATCATCATGGACAAGTGAGCAAGTTTGTTATCAGCACACCATATCGTGAAGAACTGGCACAACACTTAGATAACCGTAAAATTGAAACTAAACGTGCGTATACTAATCCCGTGGCGGCTACACAGCAAGCCGTAATTAATTGCCATCATTTTTTACAGATACCATGTAGCCCACATATGACTGACGATGAGGTATTAGCTGTTATACTTGCTATTAAAGAATTCTTTAAGGTAAGCCCATTCAAAGGTGCTGCGTAGGTCCTCTCCGCTAGCCACAAATTCAACAGCATCAGTTGCTCCCTTAATACTCCACTCAGAAAAATCACCCTCTCCAACAGTACTCCATATCTTTAATCTGTAACGACTCTCTATGTCTGTCTGTTGGGTTAGTTTAATACATTCTCTAAACGATGTGCGCCATGTAGCGTATGGGTCTGTGTTGAACTCAGCAATACTGCCAACAACGGGAATAACCCCGTGTCTGGCACTAAGAGTAAAGTCTAGACCCCACTCAGTTTGCTCTAGTACAGTTTGCGTATGGTATGCAATAATACCCATATGCCCGTACTCTAGTCCGTTAACAGGATTACGTGCATTAAAAATCCAGTGTTTGGGGCCTTGCAGCCAATCGGGTTGCCAGTTAAAATCAAAGTCAGGCAATACCTCACACTTAGCAAACACATTAAAGAACCAAGGAGTGTCGCTAGCCTCTGCGCAGGCTTTATATGCCTCTGCTCTGCCTGTTATTCCATCAATTCGCTTGGCATTTGGCTGCATACACTTTAGTAAGAAGTAATTTTTATCAGCGTTTTCCTCACCATTTGAAAGATACACAACATCTAGTGGTTTTTCTTCTACTTTATAGTCGGTATGACGCAAGATGTATGGGTAGTCATAGAATTGGTCCTTAAATTGCGTTTTACAGTCCCGCGGCGTTAGTAGTACGCTCCCGCTCTTGTTAAAGACGTGTAGATCACGTTTTTTCCATAAGCTAGGCTCAAAGTCAATGTCAGCGGGGGTTTGCTTGATCCATGCGTACAAGCTAGTCTGTTCATCTAAACTACCAACTGTGGGCCATTCGTAGCGGGGCACACAGGGCTCACTATGCCAGTTTATATGCTCATACCACTCTAATAACGCTAGACCCGCTTGCTGACGCTTAAAAGCGTCCACTGGCACTAGGAATGTATCACCAAATTTCTGATTTCCGCTTGCCCAGCAGTGTATCTGGTCTGCTTCCCAGGGCACGGGTTGCCATGTGAAATCGAATGTTGCATAATTGCAACAGTCTGCTACGATCCAGACATACTCTGTTTTAGCACGATTAACGCATCTACGAATAGTATCTAAATGGGTACCGTTCCAACGAGTGTATTGTGTATGGGCCGGCAGATCAACATCGTGTTCTGTGATCTGCATGCAGAATATGTCAAACATCTTTATATTGCAATCTGCTCTACTTTAATTTTACATTTTGAAAGGAAATCAACGCCATCTGTTTTACGATATTCATGTACATAATATACTTCAGTAACACCGCTCTGGTAGAGTAGTTTAGCACAATCCAAACAAGGTTGATGTGTTACGAATGCCGTTGCACCCTCTCCACTCTCACTACTGCGAGCAAGTTTACAAATGGCGTTTGATTCTGCATGTAGAACCTCTGGCTTGGATATCAGCACTGGTTTTGATAATTGCTTACCGTCTTTCCATAGAACTGAATTCTCACACTCGTTATCCCACCCAGATGGCGTGCCATTGTAGCCGATACTAATAATACGATTGTCTTTAACTAACACACATCCAACTTGAAGGCGAACCGCGGTTGAACACTCAGCATAATTAAATGCTGATTTCATATGTGCTATTTTATGTTTCTGTTTCATTACCATCCCATTATCATTTTTGTTTCTTCCGGCACACTATCTATAGTAAATGGAGGATCGAAAGTTGTTATCACCTCAACGTTAAGAACATCTGGTGCATAACCTGCACCCGTTATATCACTAACGATCTGATCTGCGAATGGACAAAATGCACTAGTTAATGTATGAGTAATTTCTACCCAAAAATCATCTTGATTAATATTGATATCGTATATTAACCCAAGGTCGTATATATTAATGCTTATTTCAGGGTCAAACACTTCACGTAATTTTGCTATAATATGTTCTTTGTCTATCATTGTGTTATCTTTTCTTTTTTTCCGCAATAAAATCTACAATAATTATTATCTGGTAAGGTATTAGCAAACTTTGTCCAAAAGTAGTCTAGTTCTTTACTTAACTTCGTATTCTTTATATTATGCTTATTATTATGCCACTCGCTTTTATAGTAAAAACTATGATGTTTTACATAACAACACGGAGTATAAAAACCGTCTGCACTAATAAAATGATGTTTGTCTAATCTTACACACCTAGGGTCAACATTAATGTTTTCACTATCATATTCTGAACCTCCAGCAACATACCTCTTATCATACTCTTTAATAGTTTTATATGGATCGTCTTCTCCCAACCATCTATCACTTGGGTCAATTATAAACTGATCAACGCCTAAATCTACACTTAGTTGCCTCGCCTCGTCTATACTATTCTCATTATATGCAAACGGTATATATTTCCAAATTACAATAGCAGGACTAGCCGCCATTGTACGTATTGCCGGTTCAATGCTATCCCAATCTCCATTAACTCTATATTCAGTAAAATTGTCCGGAACACCGTCTACGCTAAATGATATCTCATCCTGCGGCTCTAGTAACTTGCTCAACTGTTCCCACCATTCTAGTTTTCTATAACTGCCGTTAGTGACAATTCTTATTTGTTTAGTCTTATGTCGTAGTGTGCTCACAAGTGTATGAAAGTCCTTATGATATATTGGATCTCCAAGGTTACCGCACATGTATATAGTGTCAACTGGCACATTAATAAACTTATCTAAGTCTTGTATATTAATATCCTGCTGTACAAACTTGTTACCAAATTTGTTAATTAAAACCGTACGTTCACATCGTGGGCAGGCAAGTGTACACCGTGTAGTAGGTTCAATGTGTAATTGTTTTACCTTTTCTTGGCTTGGGTTTAAGAACATACTTTAATACCATATTCTTTTTCAAAGCGATCAGCATCATGACGATCATTCACCATTGGTTCACCACGAATATTTAATGATGTATTTAATAGCATTGGGCAGTCAGTTAATACGTACCATTTTTCTAATAAATCCCTCACGCCAAGATGCCCATCTTTGCCCACAGTTTGTACGCGACTAGTTCCGTCTTCATGCACAATAGCAGGGAATAAATCAGGTCGTTTACACCTGTAGGTGTTTTGCATATAAGGACTAGTATCCCACGAAACAGGAAATTCAAAGTATTCGTGTGCATGTTCTTCTAATATCATTGGCGCAAACGGTCTAAACTTCTGGCGTCTTTTAATATCATTAACTCTATCTTTAATGTCTTCGCCACGCGGATCAGCGAGCAGGCTTCGTGCGCCTAATGCCCTCGGGCCAAACTCCGCTCTACCAGTGGCAACACCACAAATACCAGTGCGCTGTAACTCACTTATAATATCCTCGCTGGGATAAAACCCTGGGATATTTGTACCTAGATAAGGTCCAATCCACTGTAGTCGTTTGCCGTATGCCAATGCGGCTGCGCCCAAGCTGGATCCACAATCACCCGGGTTGGGCATAATCCACAAACGGTTCCATGCTTCACGTACATCATTATTAGCAACGCAATTAAGGGCAACTCCGCCCATAAACACGCAATCTTCGATATCGGGATTATTAATAGCCAATTGTTTCATTAGTGTGTTTAGGCACCGCTCTGTTACTTGTTGTGCGGCTCTGGCTAGTGTCTCAATACCGTATTGTGCACCAAATTCGTACTCAATCCCAGTATGGAAATTACGTTTAAATGTGCAATTATGATCAGCCTCGACAGCCATATCATAAACCTCACGATAGGCCGAGCTGTTACCATAAGCCGCCATACCCATCATGATGTATTCTTCTTCCATGGGCTTTAATCCACACCGTTGTGTCATTGCACTGTAAAACAATCCTAAACTATGTGGATATATTTGTCTGTATATTCTTTTATATTGTGCCTTACCATGTTTATCGTAACTGGCGCGATAGGCACTATAGGTATCCCATTCACCAATAGCATCAATTACCACTACAATTGCAGTTTCAAATGGACTTGTCTGAAACCCAGCAGCCGCATGACTCAAATGATGTGGAAAGTATCGAACATTGGCTGCGTGAAAATACTCCACAGCCGGACCAGACGGGAATGGTGGTATAATATACGGTGCTAATTGACGTTGGGGACTGCGATCAGTAAACAATTTACGCCATTCACCACTGTATATCTGTCGTGTCTTTTTAACCCATGGCCGTTCATACCAACCAATAACACTGGGGTCACCATAAGTTAATGCCTCATCCATAATACCATGATTTAATTGACTATCATTCTTTATTCCACTATAACGTTCGCTGTGGCCAGCAAATAGTATATGGCCAGTGTCATCAACGACACTAACCCCTGCATCGTGGAATCCAGCACTAACGCCCATATATATTTTTGATTTCATTTAACCTTGTCCAATCCAATTATACACGCCAACAATAGCAGCCACAAAATAGCACAATTCCATTAATAGCCTGGGATGATCCTTATCAGCGTGAGCGAAATATGCCCATGCTAGACAGGCAACACAACTAAGTGCCCAGCCAATCCACTGTAGAGCGGCGTGTCCACTTGCAAGAAAGAATAAGCAGCTTATTGCCCCGACAAAAGCGGCCCATTTAGCTGTTTTCATTTATATATAAACGGGTCACGCTTTTTTAATTCTTTTAATCTTTTACGGTATTTTAATTCTAATTTAATTCTATTAATTAATCTATTATTATTTAATTTATTAATTAATGCATTAATTAACCCGCGGATATGTTTCATTTAATAAATCCTAATTTTTGCATTTGTAATTCTTCGTAATTGTCATCATTAATATTATAATCATACCGACACGTCACATCACCAATTGTAATGCGAGTAATATTAAGTGCATTACTCATTATATCCCACACCTCGCCTGGGTCGGAAGTCCCAAAACTGGACATAATGTCTACTTGACCCAGGGGCAAATAGCCCAGGGATAAACTGGTATCCGTTGGGTCCAGCCCATTTGATACGAGCCATGCTGAATACTCACTCATTTCCTTATTATGCCAGTGTTGTTCGCCAGCAGCGACAACGTCCCTACCCCATTCGATATCAAATTCACCACTATAATATTGCAGATTATTAATAGCCTCGCACACAGTATCAGTTAATACTGGAGCACCCTCATCTTTAAACACTTCATAATATGTTTTACCAATCTGGCACCAGTGCATATATACACCGCCAAACACTCGATCATATCCATTTGTCGCGAACGCCTCGCGATGCTCTGCTGTTAAATTCATACGTGGAGCATTTAAAAACGTGGTAATCTGGCTGGGTCTGGTCCAATAGGGATCACGACCATGTTTAATCTGACCCAACACCCAGCTCTCCATTTCGTGACATATTAAATTTAATTGTCGTATACTATACTTCACGGATGGCTCCGCTCTAATATAATAATCACTCATCGCAGTAACAGTGCCCTGCAACCGCTCAAAATGATTGTGTAACTTATTTAAAATATCCTGCTTAATATGCAGCGTCTCGGGATTAAAATTATAATTTGCAACGTCGAACCACACACTTTCGGGCGCGAACCATTCTTCTATACGATAGTTTATAGGGCTCTTATTAATACGACTAATATGTTTATTTAATTCAGTACATAATTGATTTAAATCACGATCAGTACCTGGAAATCCCATAAAACAGAAATTCTTTTCTAAATGATAATCAGCAGCCAATAGGTCTCGAAGAGCATCGACCCAATCACGGGCCAAGGCTGATTCAACCGGGGTAATAGTATATTCTACCCCACCCGACATTTCAATGTGTATCAATTGATTCCCACCATTCATATAATTCAGGTAAATCGCGTAACGTGTCCGAGAACCCTATCCCATTTCTACCTGTATCCAGACTGTTCATTCGCTGCTTGGCTCTATATCTGGACTCGAGATATACTTCCGACGGATATTCCTCCTCGAACGTGGGTCGAGTTAATAGGTTCTCTAACACATCACGCATAGCACCAGTTGAATACTGGATACTATTAGTAATTATCGGTTCTAGAATACGGCGTGGAATAAACAATGGGGACATAGCGACATCAGGCGTGAAAGCAAAGCACACCTTGGCAAGTAGATCACACCCCAAATCTGACGCTAGATCCTGCATGGGAACAATCTGACTAAGCCCGGGCAAGGTTAAAGTAAAGTCAAGACGCATATTACGACGGTGCCGAGCAGTCATTAAGCCAATACGAAAGTTAATTAAAAATTGTTCATAATCTAACCCGGTACGAATATACTCCCCCACAGTACCAACACCATCTAAACTGGCACACACTTGCCAGTCACGTATATTAGGTAATATATGTTCAAAAAGATGAACATCACCAGAACTAATAACACTTAAATTGGTATTATATCTAGCATATAAGCCTGGCCCATCATTTAATTCAATAATACGACTCATATACTTCCAATGCTGAGACATTAATAGAGGTTCACCACCAACCCAGTATATTTCTTTTATACTATGGGCTTCGACAGCGGCATTAAATTCATTTTCTACGATATCACGCTGGAATGCAGATATTTTTCTTTTCACCCTTGGTGCCTGCCACGCCTCCAGGAAACCATTATCACGCGATTCAGCCTCCCATGCACTGGAAAGCATAGGTCCACACATTCGACATCGGAAGTTACAAACGTTTGAAAAGCGATAATCCCAGCTGACAGGCGTCATATCAGTATGGCCCTGGGCATCAGTACTGCTCTGGACACGATCCCATTGATCACCAAACAACTGATTAAAGTAGTCACGGTATACATCAGTGTTTAACAACCGTTTATCACACACTTCACAAGCTGATGGCACCTTGTCAGCCAGCATTTCAAGTCGAATCTCCCGCATATGTGGGCTATTCCAATGCTGGTCAAGGCTCAAGGGTGTATATTCATCATCACCTGGGGCACTGTCTATATACTGGGTGAATGATTGGGCTGGCTCACGGCTGGCACAGCACAGTCTCCGCTCGGTCTGGGGCGAAAGATAGGTGTGTACCCAGGGTGCCATGCATAGGTTATCGGGCTTCTTCATGCTTGTCTATAGGATCCTCTCCGGGAAGGTTTTGAATCTGGATGATTTCGGGGTTCACTAGTATTTAACCATTAATGGCAGGGAATGAAGGAGTCGAACCCTCGCTTACTGGGTTGGAGCCAGTCGTGCTACCGTAACACTTATCCCCTATATAGCTTCTATTGAATGTCCGTATCCCGCACATCAGTCATTGGTACCACTATAGTGAACTTGAGCTCTTTATCTTCAATTTCGAATAGCTGATTCGGGCTGTCCTTACTGATGATTTGGCCAGATCGGGTTAAGGTCCGATATGCTTTGACGGGTACATCTGCTAGACTGTATTGACCGCCTAGTCGATCCCATTCATCCACTGGAAATGGTGCTGTATACATGCATTCTTGGCGTTGTTGCATTTGTGTCTCCCTGGGTTATATTGGCTGACCGTTAACAAAGTTCTTCATTTCTCTGGTTTTCGTACTACTCACGATGACGTTACTGTGTAATGATGGGTCGCTTAACAGTTCTGCCATGCTGCATGCCTTGATTAC